>Ga0081474_121951_pt1 | contig 293181 bp, 300 predicted proteins | sample OneHunmetagenome_2_FD_70978 | JGI IMG/M metagenome (GOLD analysis project Ga0081474, IMG submission 70978) | Ferrous microbial mat communities from One Hundred Spring Plain, Yellowstone National Park, USA v2 (version 2) | ecosystem: Environmental > Aquatic > Non-marine Saline and Alkaline >... | reverse complement strand
AATGTTAACATAAAGGCTTATAGAAATTGGTTAGGCATACAGCCTCAGCCTACTTAATGGCATTAAGGGGATTAGAAGCGATTAAAAATAACGAGTAGTTACATAAAATAAAGTTTCAGACCTCAAGGGTCGCTTCCGCAGGGCTACAGAGAGCGCTACACGTGACTGGGTGGCCTTCACTGCGCCAAGGTCATGATGCAGGTGCTGGTTCACGGGTCCTTAGAAGTTCTTATAGCTCGTGCGGCGAACCCGGTATCGGAAGGGCCGTGAGCGAGGAGCTTGAGAAGAAGCTGCTGGTCGATAAGAGGACGCTAAAGGACGTACTCTCAGAGCTCAAGCAGTGGTCAGCCCCAGCTACCGTGCTCCTTAGCCTCTACATACCGCCTGGAAGGCCTGTAAGTGATGTGACCCAGATGCTCAGGGAGGAGCTCTCCCTAGCCGACAACATAAAGCTCAAGAGGACCAGGAACGCCGTGAAGAGGGCCATATCAGCAGCCCTGGACAGGCTCTCCATGATATCGAAGGTCCCCCAGAACGGCCTCGTCATCTTCTGCGGGGAGAACCTCGACACGGGCGACTTCAAGTGTTACATGTTCAGCCCGCCAGATAAGGTGCCCGTCTTTTACTACAGGACCGACAAGAGGTTCATAACGGAGATCCTCGAGAACATGCTTGAGACAGAGGACTCCGTCGGCATAATAATAGTTGAGAGGGACCAGGCCACCATAGGCCTCGTCAAGGGGTCAAGGGTTGAGGTCCTGGACGAGCTAGAGGACTACATACCTGGCAAGCACATGATGGGGGGCCAGAGCCAGAGGAGATACGACAGGATAATAGAACAGATGGTTGACGATTTCCTGAAGAAGGTCGCTCAAAGGGCCAATGAGCTCTTCTTGCCAATACTTGAGTCTGGCAAGCTTAAGGCCGTGGTCGTAGCCGGGCCAGGCTATGCTAAGGCCGACTTCGTCAAGTCAGGTTACCTAGACTATAGGCTTCAAAAGCTCGTCGACCCGCACCTCATAGACGTATCCTATCAAGGTGAGGAGGGGGTTAGAGAGGTCATATCTAAGGCCCAGGACGTGGTCCAGCTCTCGCTCTACAGGGACGTCATGAACGCCTTCGAGACGTTCAAAATGCACCTGGCAAAGGGCACAGGGCTTGTAATCTATGGACCTGATGACGTAGCTAAGGCCATAGAGATGGGTGCCCTCTCGGCACTTCTGATCCATGAAAGCAGACCTGACGTGGAGGCCTGGAAGGAGAGGGCGGGAGCCTCCGGCGCGAAGGTATACATAATACCCGAGTCCCTGCCGGAGTCCGAGTGGTTCCTAAAGACTTTCGACGGGCTTGCCGGGCTGCTAAGGTATAAGGTTGACCTATGTCAGCTCACGCCAAGCTGCTAAGGATAAGGTTGACTATAATATGTCAGCTCTAGTCCCCTGAGGTTATCCTCCTGATCCTCTCCGCGCCGCCTATCTCCTCAATGAACCTGGCCACAGAAGGGGTTACCGCCTCCTTCCACCTTGGGTCGCCCTCAGCTATCATGGCCCTTATCCTCTCGCCCCTCCACTCCTCCCTGTTAAAGGTCGGCGGGATGATGACCTTAACGCCTGCGTCGCTGAAGGCCTTGCCTATGACGGGGTTCCTCGTCAGTATAGCCTTGACCTTAGGTATGTAGGAAAGCACGTAGTAGGCGCAGCCTATGCTTACCTCTAAGGTCTCGATAGTTGCAGTAATTATCTTCTCTAAGGGGATTCCCTCGTCCCTGGCCGACAGTCTCGCCATCTCAATCCTCTCGCCAGCCGTGAACGGGTTCCTCGCAGTGTAGTTCTCTGAGGCCATGCCTATCAGAAGAACTACCTCATCAAAGCCCTGCTCGAAGGCCCACTTGACCAGGCTGACGTGCCCTCTGTGGAAGGGCTGAAACCTGCCGTATATCAGCGCCCTGTCGGTCAAGGCCCCCTCTTTAGCTCCTCGGGAAAGGCTATTATTTGCGTTTAGACCGTACGCGAGCGAAAGTGAAGGCCTTGAGCAGGCCATGGTACGCTAAGGAGCTCGGTGAGCCTCTGTCGTGGGTAGTCGGGGTCCTAGTAACCGCCGTGACCCTTGAGGGGCTACAGGCCTTCAGCCCGACTACATATGTGCCCATTCCCAGCCCCGTCCTAGTTGGCGTCATTGTAGGGATGGTCTTACATGAGCTCATGCACAGGAATGTCGCGAGGAGGTATGGGCTGCTGTCGAGGTATGTTGTGAACGTCCTGGGAGTCATAGTTAGCTTGTTGACGCTGCCCCTGCCCTTCAAAATTATAGCGCCAGGCTACACGAGCGTTTACGTCTTTGGCCCCCCAGGCCCAAGGAAGAGGAGGGGGCTCCTCGAGTCAGTGGTCGCAGGTCCCTCGATCAACATGCTCCTCTCGTTCCTGGCCCTGGTGGCTGGCGTCATAGCTAGGGTAGGGGGAGCCTACGAGGCCTTTCTATGGCTTGTCCAGTTCGCCTGGGTTAACGCCTACCTGGCCTTCTTCAACCTGTTGCCCTTGCCGCCCCTGGACGGCTCAAAGGTGTTCAGGCTCAGCGTAGTCCTCTGGGCCGTTCTGTTCATAGTATCGATAGCGCTCCTCGTGATAGCTTGGCTGCTCTGAGGGCGACTGAATAAGAGGTTTTTAGCTTGGCTGCTCACTAAAGGGCCGGTGATGGGTTATGGCCCTTAACGAGGCCCCTGTTGAAGGCGACGGCAAGAGGAGGTGGATAGCCAAGATAATGAAGAGCGCCAAAAGCCAGCACAAGCTGTGCCCTTACTATGACAAGAAGACCCAGGTCTGCTTCCTTAAGGTCACTATGTTCAGCCAGCAGGGCAAGTGCGACAGGGAGGGCAAGTTCGACGGCTGTCCGCTTTTCACACAGTTCCTTGAGAAGATATATGATGACTACACTTCAAAGAGGAAAGCGCTCCCAAACAGCTTTCAGGACATCGTTTGGAGCATAACCTCGCTCTGAGTCAGAAGTTCTCCAGGTCGTCCGATCCTATCTCCTCCCCCTCCCAATACTCCTCCGGCTGCTCTAGGCCTTCCTCCTCCAGAAGCTCCGTCAGGTAGAAGTATCCCTGCCTGTCCATGGTGACTAGCTCCCTCCTCAGAAGGTCGCTGAGGGCGTAACGTATCTTGTCCTCGCTTGCGAGGCCCGAAAGGTAACGATGGAAGTCCTTAACTGACATACGTCCGTTGCGGCGTAACAGGTTCAGGAGGATCTCCTTGAGCTCATCCTCATTGGGGGCCGTATAAACAATTACATCATCGTCCTCATATATCCTCGAGAGGGACTCCCTCACGGGGTCGCCATTGCCACCGGCCTCGCTCATATAATTTCACCTTATTGAGCCAGGATTACCAAAACCTAAAAGTTGAACAGGGAGAGATCCAGGGGGTTATTAGTTACACAGTGTTTTCATAAATTATTATGACAAATTTGGGTAGGCCGACGCGCGCCTAAATAGGCTTTGCCTACTGAAACTAAAGGGACGTAGAGTTGAAATGGAACAAGGCGAGGGAAAGGGCCACGAAGGCCTCACTTATGAGCCAGGCGAAGGGACGCATAGACCTAGAGGAGTTCGTTGAGTGGCTCTGGGAGGACTTTGGCATAAGGGTCAGAAGGTCGTGGGACGACGTAATTAAGGCCGTGGTGGACTCCGACGAGGTCCTCCCGCAGGACCTGGCGGCCTTCATGATAAGCATGGGGGTGGAGCCTGACGAGGGGGCCTGGGATGTCGTACCTGTCGCGAGAGGCCTGCGAGGCCCTAGGGAGCCTGAGGAGAGTGGTAGCAACTGAGAGGGGAGGCGCCCCGGCCTTCACCGAGTGGCACGCGCTCGAGGCCCTGAGGAGGATATCCCTTGGGGAGGCGGGGCGCCTCTCGCTGAGCTCTGACCTTGGAATAGGGGAGGCCTCGGCGAGGACGCTGCTTGATAGGCTTGAGAGAGAGGGCCTGGTGGTCAGGACCAAAAGGGGCAGGTCGTTGACGGAGAAAGGCGCTGCCGTCCTGAAGGCCTTGACCTCCATTACAACCCTGAGGCCCTGCTTGCTTCCGCAGGTTAAGGGGTTCGAGAGGTGCTTCCTTACGGTCCTACCGGTCAGGCCGCCTAGGGAGCTCACGGAGGTTTATGCCATCAGGGATGAACTGGTCGCAAGGGGGTGTAGGCTCTCCCTTATCGGCTACCTGGAAGAGGGAGTCATCGACTTTCCTGGCATGCCGTGCGAGTTGAGGTCAACCATAATAAGCTCGATAACTGTTGATAGCCCTTACGACGAAGGCGCCTTGATAATAGTGCCCGAGGGCTGCTCACGTGAGCTCATGGGCGCTGTGATTCAGCTCGCCTATAGGGACTGCAGCTCTGTTAACTCCCCGGTTTAACAAGGTCGCTTGAGGAGGTCCGTCGGCCTAACGCTGGCCTTCATTACCTAAGGGGGTTGTGACTTGGGGCTCCTCGTCAACTGGGTCGGAAAGGTCAGTATTACGGACCCTCCTCTAGGAATTCGCCCCCAGGACAATGACAGCGCGGGGCCGGTTTGAGCAAGGCTAGCAAGGGCCAGAGCGAGGTCGACAGGGTCATAGAGAACGCGCTCAGGGGCAGAGGTGGTCCCAGGAGCAGGCTTGTCGACGCGATACTTGTGCTCCTTCTCTCAAGGCCTATGAGGTCCTCTGAGATAGGGGAGGTCCTGGGCAAGGAGGCCAAGTACATATCGAGCTACCTCTCGTACTGGAAGGACAGGGGGTACGTCGACTACGACCTGGGCCTATGGTACCTGACCCCCAAGGGTGAGGAGTACGCAAGGCAGATCGCTGAGAGGGAGACGGATGAGAGGTTTAACGAGTTCGTGGCGCTGGCCCAGAAGATAGCTTCACGGTTAAGCCAGACAAGAAACAACAAGGCGAGGGCCCCGCGCGCAGACGTTACAGACAAATCCCAGTCGTTCATTGTAGAGCTTACAGAAAGGCCAGACAAGAAACAACAAGGAAACAGGGCCTCTGTGGCCGCCTGCGTGCTGCAGTCTCTTAAGGACAGGCTCACGGACGAGGAGACGGAGGTCGTTATGGAGATGTTGTCGCATTACACTATGTACGGCGTTACTTACATGTACCTGGACCAGCTCGCGGAGAGGCTCAAGGCCGACTACGAGTGGCTCATTAGAAGGGTCAGGGACCTGCAGAGCAAGGGCATAGTTTATATCTATACGGATCCAAGGCTTGGCATAAGGGTCGGCTTTTCTAAGGTCGCTAAGGAAGTGTTGGCTACCTGTGGTCATGGTCGCTGAGCAGTAATGCTACTATTACTACGAGCCCGAATTATTGCCCGTCTAGGGATCCCTCAGGGAACTGTCATACATTTATTAGTAATACTGTTTGTATAATGGTCAGAGTATTACACCCTTCTGTCACTCCAGGACTGGCCTAGGGAGCCCTCAGGAGGTAGTAGTAGCGCTCGTTACAGTGTATACTGGGGAGTTAACATAATGTCACTACGGGCCTCACTTCTTAAAAGTTTGGCCAACGATCAAAGTTAGGGGAGCTCGTGTCTCTAAGCGAGCCTGGGAAGGCAGCTAAGGATAGGCCTGAGGAGGACGACCTTGCCGTTCTCAGGGAGAGGATTAGGTACCTTACACAGCTTAACGCGACCCTTGAGAGGGACCTAGAGTTCTACAAACAGGAGCTCAACAAGCTGCTGGAACCGCCTTACATAGAGGCCATGGTACTCGAAGTTCTCCCTGACGGCCGCGCCGTGGTTAAGAGCTCCACAGGGCCCAACCTGGTGGTAAGGATCTCGGCTAACGTTGACGTGAGCAGGCTTCGTCCAGGCGCCTCAGTGGCCCTCAACAACAAGGGGTCCACGATAGTTGAGGTGCTGCCCTCCATCCATGACCCGCTGGTAGAGGCCATGGAGATAGAGGAGAGGCCCACCGTCACGTTCTCTGACGTCGGGGGCCTGGAGAGCCAGGTCAGGGAGCTCTACGAGGTCGTGGGCTTGCCTCTGATAAAGCCGGAGCTGTTCGCCGATATAGGCGTGGAGCCGCCAAAGGGGGTCCTCCTCTACGGCCCCCCTGGGACCGGCAAGACGCTGCTCGCCAGGGCGCTCGCAGGTGAGGTCAAGGCGACGTTCATAAGGGTCGTCGCAAGCCAGTTCGTGAACAAGTTCATCGGCGAGGGGGCCAGGATAGTCAGGGAGGTCTTCAGGCTCGCGAGGGAGAGGAGGCCCTCGATAATATTTATCGATGAGATAGACGCCATAGGGGCCAGGAGGGTTGACATAGGCACCAGCGGCGACAGAGAGGTTCAGAGGACCATGCTTCAGCTGCTGGCCGAGCTGGACGGCTTTGACCCGCTCGAGGGGGTTAAGGTGGTGGCCGCCACTAACAGGATAGACCTCCTGGACCCGGCCCTCCTCAGGCCGGGCAGGTTCGACAGGCTCATAGAGGTACCCCTGCCCGACAAGAGGGGAAGGGTCGAGATACTGAGGATACACACGAAGAGCATGAAGCTCAAGGACGTCGACCTAGAGGAGGTGGCCGCGCTCACCGAGGGGTTCTCGGGGGCTGAGCTAAAGGCAGTAGTCACGGAGGCCGGCTTCTTCGCCATAAGGGAGGGCATGAACTACGTGACGCAGGAGCACTTCATAAGGGCCATCGACAAGGTAAGGAACAGGATAGAGAAGAGGAGGCAGCTCTTCGGCACACACATCTGACCCCTCTCCACCCTTGAGGGACGAGAACAATTAGAGCGGTCATCATTCCATCATCGGTTCGGGCTCTTCTGTAGCGTGGAGGCTGTCGGGGCTGCTCCATAGCTGATGTCGAGGAGTTACGTTCATAAAACTCTAGTTCTATAACCTGCCTCCCATAACTATCTAGAGGCAATGCTCCAAGCCTAGGCGGGTTGAGAGCAGATAGGGGCTCTGGTCATTAGGCCTGAGGGCTGCCCATAGCCCACGGGATCCCCCAGGTCCGTGAGCTAGGTGAAGGTCCCTGGTTGTAGCGAATGAACGTGAACTGATGAGAATGAGCGCGGGGAAGCAGACAGAGCTCTACGAGTCTGGTGGCCATGATTCTCGTGCGAGGCGTTGCTCGAAACGCTTGACAAAACAACATGACGCTGGGGATGCGGAAGGCCTTTGTCAACAGCGCCATGTTCAAGAAAAGTTCTTCTGAGGTCAGCCCTAAGGAAGGAGCAGACCATTTATCGAGCCTACACAAGGCTATTAAAGTCGCCGCCTCGGCTTCACATAGGGGTTTTATGGTAAGGACTCGCAGCAGGCTGTTGCTGGAGGTGCTTGAGGTCCTCTCCGCCCCTTACTCCGTGCTCTCAAGGCTCATGCCTCAGATGGCGGCCCTTGCCATTATAATAGCCATAACTGCCTACGTGTTCATGTACTTCCAACACATCGACCTAGTGTCGGCAGTGTACGCATCTGTGGGCCTAGTGACTACTATTGGCCTCTATACCCCGCCATTAAGTGCTATGTCCAGCTCTGAGAAGCTGTTCCTGACCGTGCTGGTCTTGGCCTCAGTAGCGACCTACACTACCATAGTAATGAATATAGTCTCAACTGTAACTAGGAGGACGGTGTGGATTGACGCCAGGGCCAGGTGGAGGGCCTCACACGTGAAGGATCACGTAATAGTGCTTGGCGACATGCCTGAGGTGGCGACCGAGCTGGACAGGATGGGCGTTGAATACGTTATGGTTACAAACAACGAGTCCCTGGCCGCTAGCCTTCAAAACCACAGAGTGATAATAGGGAACCCCACAAGCGAGAGGGAGTTAAGGGCCGCTGGAGTAGAGTTTGCGGCAGTTGTCATAATAGCTCTGGACAACGATTCCGACTCGCTCACAGCCCTCATCAGGGTGAGGAAACTTAACCCGAAGGTCAGGACAGTAGTGCTGGTACACAACGAGGACCTCACGGACGTGTTCCTCGACGCTGGGGCATCGCAGGTGGTTAGGCTCAAGAGGTTCATAGGGAGGGCCCTGGCAGGCATGGCGCTTTCAGGCCACCTTGGCGGCGTGCTTTTAGAGTCCACTGAGGGCAGCAGCAAAGCGCTTCGCGAGGCAGGCTACGGCATTGGCTTCTTCAAGGTTGAGAAGGGCTCCAGGTGTGACGGCATGGCCTTAAAGGAGCTACCAAAGGGCGTCATACCCGTCCTGGTTGAGCGTAACGAGGTCTTTACGCCGTACTTCTCCACGGACTTCAAGCTCAAGGAGGGTGACGGCCTCGTGGTGCTGGGCGACCCAACTAAGTTCACCAAAATAAGGGAGCTATGCTCTGCGGGGGTTTCGTAGGGACTTCCATGAATCTAAAGGGCAGGCTTCATCGCTCTACTTTGTAGGCTTTACTTCTTCAGCCTTGACAGGAGGTCCTCAGCTATGGCCTGAGCCAAGGGTACTGGCACGGCCTCACCGACCATGTTGTACTGGGAGTCCTTGCCTCCCAGGAAGACGTGGTAGTCGGGGAAGCCCATGAGCCTGGCCTGCTCCCTGACTGTCAGGAGCCTGTCCTCGAAGGGGTGTATGAACCTGGAGGAGCCCATGACCGTTGGAGCGGGGCGGTCAGGGGCCAGCCTAATGTAGTTCCTGAACCTTCTAGAACCTGCCCCCTCAAAGGTCACAAGCGACCTGCCCCACCTCAGCTTCGGCACCTTCCTCATCAGCTTCCTTGGAAGGGTCGCGGGCGCGTCGTGGTTTGGAGGCCAAGGCGCCCCTGGCTCAGGGAGCCCCTCAAGGGCCTCCATTACGGTCAGGGGCTTCCTCTTGGCGAGGTTCAGCTTCACGTTAGAAACGAAGGCCCTCACCCTCTCGCTTGCCACCCCGTACTCCTCCGACCTAATTATGTTGAAGTAGACCTCGTCATAGCCGCCCTTCCTGAGCTCATCCTCTATGACCTTCCTTATGGGGCCCTCGGCGACGCCGCTGACGTTCTCTATGACGAAAAACCTGGGCTTGAGCTCCGCTATGAGCCTTATGGCGTGAAGGTAGAGCTGCCCTATGGGGTCCGTCAGTATTCTGTCAAGGGGGTTTGGCATGCGGTTCCTGTTAGTCGGCGTGAAGGGCTCGCAGGGCGGGCTCGCTATAATTACGTCAAAGTCCCCTCTGCCAAGGCCGGAGATCTCCCTTATCGTTCTCTCGCTCACGTCCTTTACGTCATCAGCTATGAGGTAGGCGTGGGGGAAGTTGGCCTTATAGGTCTTGGCGACCGGCGGGTCGTTCTCAACCGCTACAACGACGTTAAAGCCCGCGAGCTCAAAGCCCCTTGAGAACCCTCCTGCGCCTGAGAACAGGTCAGCGACCAAATAGCGTTGCCTCATCCTTCTTTATCTCCTCCTCAAGCCTCTTTATCCTCGCCTCAAGGGCCTTCACGTACTCGCCGTTGTTGTCAGGGACCAGCAGGGAGCCGCACTTAGGGCAGGTGAATTCGTACTCGAACGCGTAGTCAAAGGTGTACCTGGTGTGGTCCTTAGGACATACATAGAACTCGTTAGAGAGCTCATAGTTCAGCCTGGCCTTAAGCTTCTCGAGGACCAGCTTCTTCCTCCTCAGCAGGGCCAGGTCGAGGTCCTTGGAGTCAAGGTACCAGTAATATCTAGTGGCGCCGGTCTCAGGGTGCTTGCCTCTGCGATAACTAGCTATGTGAAGGTCGTAGAATATCCTGAAGACCTTCCTCACGTCAGCCTGCTTGTAGCCCTTCATCGACTCCACCTCCTCGTCGCTTACCCCCTTCTCAGGGTCGACGGTGAGCAGGAGGTCAAAGAGGTCGTCAGCCATAGTCTCGTCTATGCCAGACTTCACTGCCAAGAGCCTTATCAGCTGCCTCAGCTCGTTAACCCTTTTCTGGTCCTCTTCGCTCAACCCTCTTCCCCCTCTCGGACGGCACTATTACGGCCTTAGCGTCCGTATAGGTTAATAGCGTCTCCCTGCCCTTAAATAGCCTATCCAAGAAAATCGCTAGCGCCGCTATCTCGCTGTGGGGTTGCCACCCGATGGCAACGTTGTAGTCCGCCGCCCTATAGTAAAAGGGTTCAACCTTCTCGGCGCCTATGACTATGAGCTTGGGCGAAGGGGAGGATGCTATCTCACCTATTACCTCGTCCACGGCGAGCCCATACATAGTGAGGTGTACGACTTCCCCTCCCGAGGACTTCCAGGCCTCAATGTAGTCGTGGCCGTTAACGCCGCACTCGAAGTTCATCCTGCCGCCCCAGAGGTCTGAGGCTTTGGCCAAGGACTTCCTCACGGCCTCGTCACAGACACCCTCGAGGACGAAGCCGTTAGCGCCGAACGCCCTGGCGACCAGGGCGGCGTGCGTAGTGACCCTCTTATCCCTTGCTGGCCTGTGGCCTAGCCTCAGCACATATACCTTCCCGTAAACCCTTGCCAGCGACTCTAAGCCTTGCATTCCTGAGCACCTCCGATACCAGGGCCTCAAGGTTTATTGCCTGCTTCGCTGACACCGGCACTATCGAGAAGGAGTCGGTGAACTTTGAGGCCAGCTCCTTCACAGCTGTGCTCACGGAGCTAGTGACGTCAGGGCTTACCAGGTCTATCTTGTTGAGGGCAAATATAAGCGGCTTACCTATGGCGTTGAGCCTGACCAGGAGCTCAAGGCCTGAAAGCACCTTCTCCTTCACTACGTCAAGCGAGTCTGAGGAATCTACGACGAAAATCAGCACGTCTGACAACGCGGCCTCCTGAAGCGTTGAGTAAAACGACTCCACGATCTCAGGTGGCACGTCCCTCACAAAGCCTACCGTGTCAACAAACATCAGCCTGGCGCCGTTAACCTCGACGACCTTGTGCTTCGCGAAGAGCGTGGTGAAGTACTCGGGCCCAACCCTCTGCGACTCCCCGGTTAACGCGTTGAAAAGCGAGGTCTTGCCCGCAGAGGCGTAGCCAACTATGCCAACCACCACGACGCCCATCTCCTTCCTCTGCGCCTCCTGCATTGCAACCCTGTCCTTGAGCTCCTCAAGCTCCCTCCTTATTCGGGCAATCCTCGACGTTACGTGCCTCTCGTAGGCCTCGAAGGCGTACCTTCCAGGCCCCAGGAAGTCGACCTGCTCGCCCATCTTGGCCCTCCTTATATACTCCCGTATCAGGGGCAGCTCGTGCCTGAGCCTCGCCATCTCTATCTGCAGCTTGGCCTCCTTGGAGCCCGCGTGCAGGGCGAAGATTTCAAGGATGACCATAACCCTGTCTATAACCCTCTTGTGGGAGGCCTTCTCAAGCCTGTATATTGACGAGGGCTCCAGGTAGCCATAGTAGATAATTGTGTCAGCCCCTACGGCCTCGGCCTCCTCAGCTAGCCTCTTCACGTACTCATCGCTTAGCCTTCTCCCAGCCTTAGCCCTCCTTATCACCTTAGCCACAGCGTAGCCCGCGCTCTCGGCTATGGCCAGGGCCTCCCGCTCATGAGCCAAGTACTCCTTTGCTAACACGAGCAGGGCCTTCCTGCTCCCCTGAACCTCCAAGACTAACCCTCATCCCTCCTTACGACCGCGACGTCGCCGAAGGTCAGCACGTCAGGCCCTCCCTTAGTCCCCTCAGCCTCTTCCTCCTCATACTCAACGGGCTGAAGGAGCTTTATCTTAAGCAGCTCCTCGATCCTCTTGGCAAGGTCTACGGTGGGCTTGACCTTGCCTCCCTCAATCCTCCTCACCAGGTCCTCGCTGACCCTCAGCTTCTGGGCCAGCACCGCGGTGGTCCAACCCCTCTCCTCCCTGGCCCTCCTTATCAGGTCAGGGTAATCGTCAACAACCTCTAACATCTCAGCCCTCTGCCTCCTGACCTTAGGTGCAGAGGTCACCTTCTGGGGCTTCCGGGGGACCGGCACGGCCCTCCCGCTCTTAGTAAGCTTGACGAAGCAGTCGTCACATACTATGACTTCAGCTCCCTCCAGCAGGACCCTGTGCCCGGCCCCCTTAATTGGGCGGCCGCAGACCTCGCAGTACAGGGTCAACTCAGGCCCTGTTGTTGATAAGTCCCCGCGATTAATAACGGCTTTTCACGAGGACTCCTTGCCTTTCTGCCTCATCACGCTGAGGCCAAGCTTCCTATAAGGACAGGTCGCGTAGCTCTTCTCGCACTTAACGACCTTTGACCTAACTATGTAGTTTTCCGTGACCTTACAGTAGGCTACGTATGAGCCCCCTACATCATAGGTCTCGAAGAACTCGCAGCCCGAGGAGGGCCTGTAGTTGAGCTGGTATATATCGAGGAAGTAGATCCTCTTTGGGGGCTGCTCAGAGCTAGCCAAGCCCTTACCCAAAGTAAGGTGGTTCCGCCGAGGGAAAAAAGGAAGGCGCCTAGTCCTTTAAGCTATGATCACTCCTTGTACTCAGGCGGCAGGGCGTTTATCAGGTCGCGGACGGCCTGTATGCTCTTGTCGAGCCCCTTCTTCTCCTCCTCCGTGAGCGGCAGCTCAATAATTCTCTCAACGCCCTTGCGGCCCAGGACCACCGGGACCTCCGCTATGACGTCCCTGTAGCCGTACTCGCCGTTGAGGTAGACGCTCGCTATGAAGACCCTGTGCTGGTTCTTCTTTATAGACTCGGCCATCATGATCACGCCGGCAGCAGGGCCCCAGTTGCTGCTGTAACCGCGCAGCTTGATTATCTCAGCACCTGCCTGGACTGTCTGCTTAACTATCTCATCTATGTCGCTGGGCGACAGGAAGCTGGTCAGCGGGGCGCCCCCTATCGTGGATAGCCTTGGCGCTGGGAACATGTTCTCGCCGTGCATGCCTAGGACGATCGGGTATATGGAGGCAGGGCTGATGCCGAGCTTAAGGGAGGCGTAGTAGGCTAGCCTGGGCGCGTCAAGCATGCCGCTGAAGCCTATGACCCTCTCCCTAGGCGCCTTGAGCTTCTTATACATGACATAGGTCATGGCATCTAATGGGTTGGTCGTCAAGATGACAGGCGCCTCAGGGGCGTACTTGCTTATGTTCTCAGCGACAGCCTTGATCACGTCAGCGTTGACTCTGAGCAGGTCCTCACGGGTCTGACCAGCCTTCCTGGGGAAGCCCGCCGTCACTATGACTAGGTCAGAGCCCTCCATGTCCTTGTAGTCGGCCGAGCCGTAGGCCTTTACCGAGAGCCCCAGCGCGGAAGCCATGTGATTCAGGTCGAGGGCTTCGCCCTTGACGGCGTTCTCCTTCTCCTTGATATCTATTAACATTACGTCATCAAGCTCACGTATCAGAACCATGGCGGCCGTAGTAACTCCCACCCTGCCCGCGCCGCCCACTATCGTGATCATGTTCTCACACGTTACGAAAAGGCTGGCATGTTAGCTAAAACCCCTTATGAAGGCCGCGACCAATACGCTCCATGACTATGCCTCTGAGACCAGGTATAGCCCGTCCTCAATGACCTGGGCGCCCTCGGGCATTCTATCAGTAACGACGAACTCTACCTTGTGCAGCGAGCCAAGGTCCTTAAGGTAAGGTGACAGCCTGCCGATGGTTATGTAGACCCTGCCCTTTAGCGGCTCGGAGAGCCTGATCCCTCTCTGTTTCTTGAAGGACCAGATGGCGTTGTTGACCTTCATTACCAGCTCGGCGTTCCCGGCCAGCTTATCAGCCTCAACGCCTTCTATGAGCGGGCCTGGCAGCCTCTGGCTGTGGACGCTTGTCCCGTAAAGCTTTCTGAAAATATAGTCGGTTACGAATGGCATTATGGGCGAGAGGAGAACTAAGATTGCCTTAAACGTCCTGTGAAGCGTATACCATGCTGACTCCCTCTCCTCCTGAGGCCACTCGTCCGAGTAAGCCCTGTCCTTTACAAGCTCGACGTAGTGGGAGGCGAAGACGTTCCAGGCAAGCTCGTAAAGCTGGACAGCGGGCTCGTAAACGTCAAGCTCCTCATAGCCCCGTATGGCGGCGTCCAGGTACCTCTGGGACAGCGCTAGGAAGGCTTTGTCTAGAGGCGTTAGGTTGGCTGAGGCAGGCTCAGGGAAAGATGATATGAACCTGGCTAAGTTCCACAGCTTTGTGGCGAAGTTCCTGCCCGTTACAATCTTCTTCTCGTCATACTTGTAGTCGTACCCCAGCCTTGATGACGCGGCGGCCCAGAACCTGAAGGCGTCAGCGCCGTACTTCTCAATAATGGGCTCAGGGTCTATCACGTTGCCCAGGCTCTTGTGCATTGGCCTGCCCTTCGGGTCAAGGCCCATCCCAGTTATCCTTACCCACCTGAAGGCGGGCCTGCCGGTGAGCTGGTAGACCCTCAGGAGGGTGTAGTAGAGCCACGTCCTTATTATGTCCTCCCCCTGAGGCCTCAGGACGTTACCTGAGGCCTTCTGGTAGAACTCGGGGTCCTCAGCCCACCTGGTTGCGTACAGCATTGATATGCTTGAGTCGAACCAGGTGTCGAAGACCCTCCTCTCGCCTATGAGGTATTCCTTAGGCGCTCCGCACACCGGACAGGAGCTCCAGGGAGGCTCCTCCTCCCAGGGCCTGTAGTACCTTCCCGGCTCAGGGACCAGCAGGGCCCCGCACCTGGTGCACCTCCACAGAGGTATCTCAGTGCCGTAGTACCTGTCCCTTGATATGGGCCAGTCCATGGATATTGAGTCGATCCAGTCTATGAGCTTCCTGCTGTGGAACTCAGGCGCGAACTTAATAGTAGAGGTGAGCTCCTTTAGGCGGTCCTTGTAGTCGAGCTGCCTGAGGAATAGTTCCCTTCTGTTTATTATCTGAAGGGGTGTCTTACACCTCCAGCACACAGGCACCGTGTGCCTTATCCTCTCCTTCCTGACCAGGAGGCCGTTCCTCTCAAGCTCCTCGGCCACCCTCTTCCTGGCCTCCTCTACAGGAAGACCCGCCAGAAGGCCGGCCTCGGAGGTCATGACCCCCCTCTCGTCTACTATTACCTTAGGCTTGAGCCCTAGCTCCCTGAAGAGCCTCACGTCATCTTCATCACCATAGCTGCAGACCATCTCAAGGCCGGTGCCAAAGTTCATGTCAACGCTGGGGTGTTCAAGTATGACCACTTCGTGGCCGAAGAGGGGGGCTATCGCCTTACGGCCAGCGAGGCCCTTGTACCTGGAGTCCTTGGGGTTATAGACTATCGCGGCGCAGGCAGGGATAAGCTCAGGCCTCGTGGTGGCCACTACAAGGTAGTCGTCGGAGTCAGCGAGCTTGTACTTTACGTAATATAGGTAGTCGTCCCTCTCATCGTACTCTATCTCAGCCTCTGCTAACGTGGTGCCACAGCGAGGGCACCACCTGACGGGTCTCTCAGCCTCATATATCAGGCCCTCCCTGAAGAGGCGAATGAACGTGGCCTGGGTAATGGTCCTGTACCTGGGGCTGTCGGTGCCGTCCTTCCAGTACTCGAAGTCGCAGCCCATCCTCCTCCATATCCTGACGAGGTCCGCCTCAGCCCTGTCAAGGAAGTCGCGGCAGAGCTGCAGGAACTTCCTGCGGCCCTCGGGAGTCGAGGCGATCTCCTTGGCGTTAATCCCATAGGTCTTCTCGACCTGCACCTCAACAGGTAAGCCGTTCCTGTCCGCATAGAAGGGAGCTAGCACGTAGTAGCCCTTGAGCCTGAAGTACCTGGCTATCATGTCTATCTGGGCGTAGTGGGCTGCACCTCCCACGTGCCACTTGCCGCTGGCGTAGGGGGGCGGCGTGTCAATAACGAAAACCTCCTTACCTCTCCACTCATCGGGCTTAGCGGAGCTCTTCTCCTCGTCCCACAGCTTCAGCAGCTCGAGCTCCTTGCCGGGGTCCCACCTAGTCTCCTCAATCCTCGGCTTGAGCTCCAAAGCGGCCAGGGCCCTTGCCAGCAAAAAAGGTCGGCCGGGTTATTGGCTTTACGGAAAGGGGTTGCAGGTTCGACGGCCCGGGACGTGGGCGAAGGCGGCGGCTGTTATAGCCTTGGCTGTGGTCGCCGAGGCCCTGGGCATGAAGGCCTATAGGCCTGGCGAGCTCTCAATGACCCTGAGCTCCCTGACGTTTTACCTGGTAGTTCTGACGTTCTTAGCGCTCCTGGCGGCCGCCTCAGTAGCGATCTCGGGATCCCTTTCCATAGGCCTCGCAATGGCTCTTAGCCCTCTCTCATTAATGGGCCCTGGGCTCACAGAGATCCTGGCTTACGCCTCGGCCCTCACGGCCTCCTTAGCCGCAATATTTACATATCTTCTAGCGGGCCTTAGGTCACGAGTTCTCGCGAGCCCTCGCGTTAACGTCAACTTAACCTTGAGCGCTCCCAACGCGGCAGCCTTGGCCTCAGCCTCGCTTACGACTTACATGGCATGGCTTGTCAGGCTCCCCCTTGTCTCTCCAACTTACGTGGGTCAGTGGACTTACGCGGCGCTCTCGCTCGGGGCGGCTGTGATAGCCTCGCTGACGGCAAGGGGGTACCTGGACGGGCTTCTGCGGGGCTCCGCTGCGCTCCTAGGCCCGCTGGGCTTTGTGTTACTCCTGACTATAGCTAAGGCCGAGAGGTCATGATTAGTTAGCTTATTAACTCTTCACAAGGGTCACAGACCCGATGGGCACCTTGAGCCAAGAGAAAGACCACATGGACTTCGCCCAGGAGCTTGACCTGGTCGTGAAGCCTGAGTCAACGTTGCCAGGCCTCAACAAGGAGGTGGGCTCCCTCCTAGGTCAGGGCATACCGCTGTTCAGCATAGGGGGAGGCTACTTCAGGGCGGCCCTGTCCCAGGTGCTCATAAACTTCCACGCGCGGAGGGGGTACTACATAGCTGAGACCCCCCTGATCAGCGGGGGCGATCTCTTCGAGGTCTCAGGACACATGGGATATTACAGGCAGAACATGTACGTCTTCAAGCTTGAGGACAGGGAGTACGCGATAAAGCCCATGAACTGCCCCTTCCACGTACTGATATTCCTGAGCGAGCTGGGCAGGCACAGGAACAAGGTGAAGCTCCCATTCAAGATATTCGAGGTGGGCAGGGTTCACAGGCTTGAGCCCAGCGGGAGCGTCTACGGCCTTCTGAGGCCCAGGGCCTTCACGCAGGACGACGCTCACATAGTTACGCCGGAGAAGGACGCCTTACAGGTGATATCCTCTGTCTTCGACGACATGATGACCATCTACTCAAAGGTCTTTAACATAGACCTTACGCCTGAGACCATAAGGCTCAGGCTAAGCCTCTCAGACAAGGGCAAGATAGGCACCGACTTCATGGGTACCAGGGATGAGTGGGAGAGCGCTGAGGAGTTCCTCAGGAGCGCCGTCGAGGGCATAGCGAAGAGGTACGGCTTCGAGTACCAGGCGGCGGAGGGCGAGGCCGCCTTCTACGGCCCCAAGATAGACGTAATAGTTAGGCTTGGCTCAGGGCCGGCCGCAAAGGACTGGCAGCTGGGCACCATACAGTTCGACTTTAACCTACCGAGGAGGTTCAAGGTATATGACGTAGTCAGGGAGCTCTACGGCGACATCAACGTGTTCATGATACACAGGGCCCTCCTGGGCTCCATTGAGAGGTTCCTGGGCGCATACCTTGAGAACTACAGGGGGAGGCTGCCCTTCGCCCTAGCCCCTCTCCAGTTCGCGGTCCTCGGCATAAGGGCCGGCGAGGAGCTCGACCAGAAGGTCGTGGAGTTCGCCAGGGCCCTCCACGCAGGGCTCATATCAAGGGGCTTCAGGTCAGGCTACATGGAGACCACCAGGACCTCCCTGTCAGGTGACGTCAGGCTGCTTGAGACGGGGCCTAAGCCAGCCGTCATAGTTTACATAGGGGCACGGGAGATAGAGAGGTCAGCGGTCACCGTGGCAGTATATGATAAGGGCTCAAGGAGACAGGCCTCGCTTCAGGCCAAGGGGGTTGAGGAGGCTCTCAGCGCGCTCGAGACCTTGGCAGAGGGCCTTGAGAAGCCTATAGCTGATATTGCTGGGTCAACACCGAGGATCCCAGGCGACCTCAGTTACGAGCTTTAGGGGAGGGGCTTGAGGAACGACGTACTGCCCGTCATACATAACGTCTCAAGCGTCCAGAGGCTTGTGGACACGGCGAGGGTAGTGGTCAGCCTAGGCCTGCCCACGCTGATAGCCACCAAGGTCTACGGGGCGGCGGCCCAGTCGGGGGTCCCTGAGGTCTTCAGGCTGCTCCTTAAGGAGAGGAGGGGTTTCGTGGTGTTGCCTGAGCTTAAGGACGCCGTAGAGGCCTACGCGCCTGACAGCGTGTTGCTCATAGACAGGGAGAACGCCTCAGAGCAGCTGAGCCTTGATGACCTGGGGAGGCTCAAGGGCAGGGTCATGGTGGTGCTCAACGGCTCGGACGCCCCCTTCTCGCCTCAGGAGCTCTCGCTGGGGAAGCCCATCTACATAAGGGGGCTCGTGTCAAGGGCTGGCGCAGTCGCTGAGGGCGCCCTTGTGCTCTACGGCCTCATGGTCCTCAGTGGGCAGCAGAGCAGCGGTAATACCTAGGGCTTAGATTAAGCCACGCGAGCGTTAACGCGAACAAGGCTTTCGAGGTCCATCGGGGAGGCAGTCGATATTAGGCCTTTAACGGTTAACTGTACTTGGGTGTTTCGGTAGAGGGGAAGAGGCATGGAGGCCCAGGCTGAGATACAACAAGGCGTCAAGGTCCTTGAGAGGTATATGCTGCTTGGCAGGCCGTTGGTTGAGGCGATGATCGTAGAGGACCCCGATGGAAGACGGTACTATAACGTTATAGAGCCTAAGCTCGACACGAGGGTCAGGCAGGACTCCCTTACGGAGCTCCTGAGCCTTGTGTCGAAGGACGCGCTCCTGCTGGAAAAGGTCAACGCGGCTGCGACCGTGGAGAAGGCTTACGAGCTTCTGTTCCCTATAGCCCGAACAATAGTGAGGTCTAAGGTTAAGGGAGGGGTCTTCAGGAAGACCCCTTCAGACCTTGAGGCCAAGGTCAATGAGGCGGCCTCGGCGGTGGCCTATCACGCAGCCAAGGAGCTCGTGGGGTATGGCGCTATAGACCCGCTTATCAGGGACCCCTACATAGAGGACATATCCTGTAACGGCATAGGCATACCCGTCTTCATATATCATACCAAGTACGAATGGCTCACCACAAATATCGTCATAAGCGACCTAGAATACCTCAAGTCGCTGGTCTCCAAGCTTGGCGTCAAGGGGGGCAAGGAGCCATCGGTCGCGACTCCGATCGTTGAGGGCGTGCTGAAGCCCGAGGGGTACAGGGTTAACATAGTCCTTGACACGGCTTCAAGGCACGGGCCCCAGTTCACCATAAGGAAGTTCAGGTCCGAGCCCTTCACTATCATAGAGCTGCTGAAGACGAGGGTCCTTGACCCTCTGGTGGCGGCGTTGGTATGGATGGCCGTTGAGATGAAGCAGGGCATCATAATATATGGGCCCACGGGAAGCGGTAAGACCACGCTGCTTAACGCTGTAACTATGTTCATCCCTACCGAGTTCAAGATAGTCACGGCAGAGGACACGCCAGAGCTTCACCTGCCGTTCCATGAGAACTGGGGGGCCATGGTAACGAGGCTCTCCACAGACGAGAAGGTCCAGAGCGTCACCCTTCAGGCCCAGGTGGACGCGGCGCTCAGGCAGAGACCAGACGTGATAATTATAGGCGAGATAAGGTCCAGGGAGGCCTACAGCTTCTTCCAGGCCCTGGCTACAGGCCATGGCGGCCTCACGACGGTTCACGCCGAGTCTGCGGACGTGTTGGTAAGGAGGCTTAAGTCCCCACCCATGAGCGTCCCGGCCAGCCTCATAGCGGCGGTCAGGCTCTTCGTGAACATACTTAGGGTTGAAAGAGGGGACAAGGTCGTGAGGAAGGTCGTCAGGGTCCACGAAAGCGTGAGGTACAACCCTGAGCTGGACGATGTAGAGCTTCAGGAGATAATCACGTGGAGGCCTGAGGACGACTCCTGGCCCCTCTTGACCAGGGACCTTGTAACCTTAAGGACTATAGCCAGCCTCAGGCTGGTAAGCTACGATGAGGCCCTCGAGGACCTAAGGCGTAGGGCCACGGTGCTCAGCTGGCTCGTGTCCAAGGACGCCGACGTGGCCTTACTGCACTCAGCTGTGAGGCTCTACCGCAGGGACCCAGAGGAGGTTTACCGGAGGGCGCTCGCGGAGGTGAAGGAGTACGAGCTCAGGTACCGCTAGCCCTAAGAGGGCCAGGGAGCGCAGGCTGCCACGGCAGACCCTGCCGTGCAGGCTTGTCATAAGGATGAGGCCTGACCTAGATAACCTGGTCCTGGGCTCCGGGATCTCGCAGAGCCTAGACAGGTACTGCGACTCCGTTGTGATGCCCCTCTTGGTCATAGTTCCAGCAGCGCTCGTCGTGGCAGGCTTTGCCCTGGCCCTTCCGCACGGCCTTCACATGGCTGTCCTGGTGGCGGCCCTCCTGGCCATCATGGGGTTCCTGCTGTCGCTAGCGCTTTCGGGGGTCATCCCGGCGTTCAGGTTCTCCTCGAGGAGCGACGCAATGGAGGCCAAGTTCCACGCCTTCGCCTCAACCCTGGCCCTCCTGCTCGCCGGAGGGCGTGAGGTACACGAGGCCCTCCTGGGCCTCTATGACTACAGGGATGAGCTCAAGGAGTTCTCAGTGGAGATAGACTACCTTCATAAGTCCCTATCGCTTGGCGGGGACCCCTCTAAGGTCCTGAGGGGGCTCTCCGAGATAACGCCCTCAAGGAGCGTAAAGGTGCTGGCGGAGTCCCTGGCCAAGGCCGTTGAGACGGGCTCCGACCCGCTCTCAGTGGTCAGGTACCAGCTGGAGACCTACATCAACTACTACTACTCACTCGTGGACAGGGTCTCGGCGACTGTGGGGTCGCTGCTGGAGATGTTCTTGACCGTGGGCCTTATACTGCCCATACTGGTTACCATAGCGGCCCTGCTCTTCGCGGCCTACGCAGTGAAGGGGCTCTCGCCCATGTCGCTTGTGACGCTGGCGGTCTTCATAATACTGCCCATAGTGTCAGTGATGACGGTGGTGCTCGTTGACAACCAGATGTCAAAGCTTAAGCTGTAGGTGATGGCCTTGAGCTACTGGAAAGGGCGCAACATAACGAAGGCCTTCTATGCGGCGCTTGGGATAGCCCTGGTACTCGACGGCCTCCTGCTGTTGCAGATGGTCCCAGGGGCCCTGAGGTTCACGCTCTACGATAACATGCTCCCAGTGCCCTACGGCGCGGTCTCAATACTGTCGCTGGAGGCTATAATAGTGCTGGCGCTCATACCTCCCGCCATAGCCTTCAGGAGAGGCCACGAAGTGATTACGGACCTCAAGTACCAGTCAAGGATCTTCCTGCAGGTCTACCCGAGCATCGCGGCCTCCGCCCAGTCTACGGTAGAAGCCCTCTCGGCCTCAGCGTCACTGGTTGAGAGGCCCCTAAGGGACCTCATAAGGGCGCTGGCCAACTCCTACAGGCTCACGGGCGACCTCGAGGGGTCCTTCAGGAGGGTCTTCGGGGACGCCCCGCGCGACGTCAGGATACTCCTGTCGGCTATACCGGTAGCCGGGAGGAGCGGCGGGAGGGCCAAGGAGGTCCTGGAGGTGATAAGCAGGTACGCGGCTGAGCTCGACAGAATGGAGTACACGCTGTTCAACAGGCTCAGGTCATATGCCATGGTGGTCTACATGGGCGTGGCAGTATATGGCGTCGTGACGGGCGTCGGCGTGTCCGTGGCCAGCACGTTCTCGGGCTTCGCCCTGCCGGGCTCGCAGGGCCTCAGCCCCTTAACACTGGTCCAGATGCTGGGCTTCATGTACTACGCGTTGCTGGTCCTCTCCGCGGCGTCAGCTTACGTGCTTGCTAAGATAATAGATGACTACGCCCCAAGGTCGCTGGAGTACTTCGCCTTCCTGTCAGCCCTCGGTTCAACGCTCATGGTGATATCGGTGGCAGCTATGCATGGGCCAGGGCTCTGAGCGGGCCTACGGCCATGTACATTCATCATAAGCCGAACATAGATATTTAAAGACAGTTTCTAAAAATATAGTGGGTTCAGCGAGACTTGAGGTCAATAAGCGACGTAGTTGCCGAGATCCTGTTGATCCTCGTAGTTCTAGGGGTGGGCGCCGGCTTCCTGGCCTACTACCTCTACTACCTTAGCTACTACAACAGCTACTCTGTAAACGCCTTCAACCAGCTAGCCTACCTGGTGCCAGTCATGTCAAGCGAACAGGGCAATTACCTGGTGGTGGCCTTCCACACGGGACCCTACGGCATAAGCCTGTACCAGGTGCTGGTCAACTCAACGCCTGCCAGCTGCACCGTGGAACTTGGCCAGAGGAACTACACGACCCCGGTCACCCTGCCGGCCTACCAGATGGCTAAGGTTTACTGTCCATACAACGCATCGTCAGGGGCGCCGGTAGAGGTGACCCTTGTCACGAACTCGGGGGAGTACGAGGTGATGGTCAGTGGGCCTTAGGAGGTCACAGTCAGCGATAGTTGGGGCCCTGATAATAGCGATCGTGATGTTCGCCTCCCTGGCCACAGCGCTTTACCTGATGAACCAGTACAGCGCTTACTCCAGGCTCTCAAGCGAGAGGTCCCAGGTGCTCTCTGAGGCGGCGGAGCTTCAGAGGACCGCTAACGCCTACTGGTACAGCTCGCCTACGCCCAATGGGACGAAGGTGACCATAGTGCTCTCGTCGGGCTACCCCTACGCATATGAGGTCACCGGTATCGTTCTGAGGCTCTCTAACGGCACCCTGCTGAGCTACGGGCCGGGCGCTTACCCTGGATTCCTTAGCGTCACCACGGCCAGCGGGTCGCAGTACTGGCTGCCTGCCAGCTCTCCTGCCGGCGGAAACGTCACCATAACCCTGAGCTTCAGGCAGCCCGTCCAGGTTCAGGCCGTGTCGTTAGTTCTGCAGAGCGGCGATGCGGTCGCGGCGGTCGCGGCCTCGCCCTACAATTACTACCTGTTAGCCCAGCTGCAAGGAGGCTCCTCAGCGAGCAGGAGCATTAACGTCAACCCCTATAACCAGTCCTCCCTGTCGCAGCTGATAGGGACCCTCATAAGCACTGATAAGATCGCTGTCGTGAGACCAAGCCAGAAGATAGCCGTGCCAATAGTTCGCAAGATCGTGAACCTGACGCCCATAATCCTCTATAACCCTACCAGCCTGCCAACGCCTGTCGGCTTGACCATTAACCTTACAATTAACCTAACTAACGCCATGGTCAAGAAGTACTCCAACTCCACGACATACAGCGTTAACGGCGTCAACGTGCCGCTGGCCAACGTCCTCTTCGCCTACTGGACGGGCACTCAGTGGGACCCGCTCAACGGCTGGATAGAGTCGTTCAACTCCTCGGCTGCGACCGTCTGGGTGAGGCTTGACAGACAGATACTACCCTACAGCACCTTAACTATATACATGCTGTTCGTTAACGCGACCACGTTAGGCACCACCAGCTGGGGGGTTAACAGCTACTACACGCAGAACCTGAGCCTGGACAACATAGGCTACGTCATGCAGAGCGGCGTCCTCTACCAGGTATACGTTGATGAGAATGAGACGCTGTTCGACTCTGTCGTTGTCAACGTATACAAACACAATTGGTGGGGAACTACTTGGTTGGGAACTACCTCAGGCGGGTATGTGTTGGCAGACTACTGCTCTGATAATTACCAAGGCACCATGGTAGGATTTTCTTATGGAGGTCTAGCCGGGTTCCTCTACTCGCTTCCATTATATGACGTTACATCAAACTTCAGCGCAAGCTATGGCTACTGCGTTGTTTACAATGGGCCTTCGCAGGAGCCCATGCTTTATTACTCGCCACAAAACCCCTCCATAATGTATTACAATAATTCAGCTGAAGAGGTCTATAACGGTTTTTCGGCAGCACCCGTTTTAGCTAACGGGACATTCATATCCTATGGTGAGCCGTCAGTGGCAGTTCCTAGCGACGAACCTGTATACGACTGGCAGAATTATCTTATAGAAGGCTATGATGTTATCTTTAACTATCAGAACGAATTCATAGGGGGTCAGCCATGGCCATATGGCCTCTACGAGGCTCAGCATGAGATATCATGGCTTGTTAAGGGCGTGGGTTGGGCCCAAGTAATTAATCCTAATGTAACAATAGCTACTACAACAGATGACGGCACATTAATCTTGCTGGAGAACAGCCCCGGCGGAGGCTCCTTTACGAGCTGGCTTGGCAGTTCTTGGAGGAAATATGAGCTTCTGCCCGTGTGGGCAACAGACTACTACGATTATTGGAATAGCCCTGTAACCTTTGAGGCTCCGCTTAACTCCATACTGACGAGAATAGGTGATTACAGGGTAGAGGTACTTTATTACCAGGACATAGGCACAGACACCTACTTTGCTGTCTTCGTGCCAAGCTCCTCTATGGCGCCTTACCTAATGTGGTACGCCCCGGTCTTCCCGCCAGGAGGCTCATACCCCTACGCGTTTGCCTCCCTTGCCCCAGGGCTGCTGCTAGGGCCCCCGGCGCCCGTTCAGGGCTGGATAGTGGGCTGAGGCACTGAGCAGATAGCCATAGCTGTGCTCCGCAGGTAGCTCAGCGTTGGCCTCAGCTCAAGGAAGACGGGGTCCTCAGGCGAGGAGCCAAGTATGACTCTGTTAACCATGTCGAAGAGCTCACAGGCGTCGATGGAGGCGGCCAGCCTGTTGCCGCCTGAGGCCTCCTCGTAGACCTCCCTGGCCTTGCGGGCCAGCCTCAGGAGGGAGGCCTTCCACGACTTGTAAAGCGCTACGCTGGCGGCCGCCGCCGGCGAGCTGACGTTTGAGATCCTCCTCTCGCTCCTGTCCAGGTTCTCAACGTGCCTGAGCAGTATGTCAACGAGTGCGCCCAGCTCCTCGTAGGCCAAGCCAGGCCCTGGCGAAACCATAGAAGGGGGACAGCTTATAGGGCGAGGGGCCTCAGGGCACGAGGGAGGCCAGCACAGCCTTAGCTGTGTGCAGCCTGTTCTCCGCCTCGTCCCACACGACGGACCAGGGGCCTTCTATGACTTCGTCTGTCACCTCCTCGCCGCGGTGGGCCGGGAGGCAGTGCATGAAGATGGCCCTGCTTGAGGCCCTCTCCATGAGCTTGGCGTTGACCTGGTAAGGGCTTAGGAGGCGCCTCTTCTGCTCAGCTACGCTCTCCTGGCCCATGCTGACCCAGACGTCAGTGTAGACCACGTCAGCGCCGTCCACGGCCTCGAAGGGGTCCTCCGTGAACCTTATCTCGGCGCCGCTGGCCTCGGCCTCCCTCCTGGCCGCCTCGAGGATGCGCTTGTCGGGCTGAAGGGAGCTCGGCGACGCCACGTACACGCTGACGCCCAGCTTGGAGCCCGCCACTAGAAGGCTGTGGAGCATGTTATCGCTTCCGTCGCCCACGAAGGCCAGCTTGACCCCTTTGAGCCTCCCAAGCTTCTCCCTTATCGTCAAGAAGTCCGCCAGGGCCTGAAGGGGGTGGGAGAGGTCGCTGAGGGCGTTTATGACGGGCACGGTGGCGTACTTGGCCAGGACCTCAAGGTCTGAGTGCCTGTAGACCCTCGCTGTGATCGCGTCAACGAACCTCGAGAGGGTCCTCGCGGTGTCAGGTATTGTCTCGCCGCGGCCGAGCTGGAGCTCTGAGGCGCTCAGTACTATGGGCTGCGCGCCCAGCTGGTAGGCGGCGACCTGAAGGCTCACGCGGGTCCTTGTGGAGGGCTTCTCAAATATCATGGCTATTGACCTGCCCCTCAGGACGTCAAGGACCCTCTCGCCCGCGTAGTACCTGGCCTTGAGCTGGGCTGCCAGGTCAAGGAGGAAGGTTATCTGCTCAGCGCTGTAATCAGTTAGGCACAGGAGGTCCCTCCCCTTGAGCTCATGAGGGGACGTCAAGGCTCTCACCAGGCCTGGCCGTAGATTATCAGCTAAAAAGCCTAAGCGTGATTGTCGCCTGGGAACCTCCGTGCCAACGAGGAGGCCAGCGACCGAGGAGGAGCTAGGGGTGCTCAGGGCGCTGTTGAGCCTTCAGTTCGGCGACGAGGTTGCCAAGGCCTTGACGTCACTTCCCCTGCTGGTCGAGAGGAGGAGGGGCAAGATAAGGTACGTCTACGCTGCGGACGGCGAGAGGCTGATGACGCTAAGGCCCACGGACTTCATGTTCACGATAAGCCTCAGGGCTGGGGAGATCATAAGGGCCTCCACAAGGCCGCCCTTCATGAGGGTTGTAGTAAGGGGCTACGAGGACGGCGACGTCAGGGGCGAGATGGTGCTGCTCGCCGACGCCAGGATAAGGCCTGGTGACGAGGTGCTAGTGGTCAATGAGAACGACGAGCTTTTAGCCGTGGGAAAGGCTAGGGCCCCAGGGTCGCTGATGGCCAGGCTTAAAGGCCAGGACGTAGTCCGCGTAAGGGAGGTAAGGAGGGTTGGCCAAGGTCGAAATAGTTCTGAGGGAGCCTGAGGAGTCCCTTAAGGGCTCAGTGCTGATAACGGGCTTCCCAGGCTTCGGAAGGATAGGTTACGTGGTGCCCAGGTACCTGTCGTCAGCCCTCAAGCTTCGCAAGGCCGGCTACGTTCTGACGCCCAGGCTTCCATCGGTTATAATCATGGAGGACGACGGCGTCAGCTTCCCGTTCGAGATCTACCACGGCAACAACATAGTTACAGTCATCAACAGGGCCGTGCCGGAGACCCGTGACCAGGCTATGTACTGCCGCGAGCTGGCCTCGTGGGCCTCCAGCGTCGGCATTTCAACGGCGATCCTGGTCGGCGGGCTCAGCAGGGACTATGAGCCGCCTGGCGAGAAGTACGGCTACAGGTGGCTACACAACTCTTTTTACAGAGGCCCTGGGCTTAAGGCGCCAACAATGGAGGAGGGCCTTGGCGTCGTAGGTCCTCTAGCGCTCTTACACATGTACATGGAGCACTTCGGGATACCGTCAGTGATGGTCCTGCCCTACTCATCAGTTACAGGAGTTGACTATGACGCTGCCCTCGTGGGCACTAGGGTGATACTTGAGGAGCTACTCGGCATGTCTGCATCGCTGGCGGAGCTGGAGGAGCTCGCGGCCAAGCAGAAGGAGGAGATGGAGAAGATCGTTGAGATGCTCTCGCAGGAAAGCAGGGAGGGACGCGGCGGCACAATATTCATGTAGGCCTCTTCTTCGGGCCAAGCCACGTAACGCTTACACCCATCCTCTCTAGCTCCCTTCCAACCTCTACACTCCAAGCCCTCCTATAGGTAGCCTCAGCTGAGACCTCATAGCCCATCCTTCTAACTCTTGCTATGAAGGCCCTTACGAAATTTACTAAGTCCCTTATCACGTCATCATCTACGACGCCTGAGTACCTGTGCTGGGCCGTTGGGTAGGCCCCGCAGGCGCTGGCTGGCACGAGACCAAGGTAAGGCATGTAGTAGATAACCTCAAGGTCCTTGCTTCCTGGCTTCTCGGAAGTGCACCTGCCCGCTGAGGACAGGAGCGGCCTGAGCAAAACCCTCTTGGCGTAGGGCACGTACTGGGAGGCGGCCCATGAGCGGTACCGCATGACGCGAGGGTTCCAGACGCTTTCTATGGAGATAAGCCTGAGGCCCCTTAAGGAGCCCTTTGACCTGGACGTGTACTCCTCAAGGAGCTTATAGTACTTAGAGAGCGTCCTCAGGGCCTCCCGGGCCTCAGGCCTATACCTTGAGATCTCCACGAGGAGCTCCCACAGCCTTCCCTCCCTCATGGCTTGCTTGACCCTCTCAATGGACCTCTTTATGACGTAAAGGTTGTGAAGCGCTAGGAGCCTCCGCCTCTCAGCGGGCGGCATCTCAAGCAGGTCCTTGGGAGTGTACTTGCTGCACACGGGGCAGGAGCACGGGAAGTACTCGAGCTCCTGAAGCCTAACCGTGCCGTAGTCCGTCATGTACCTGTCGTCCCTTGCGTAAAGCACGTATGAAGCTGAGTCGAAGGTGTCCGCGCCCAGGGCCACCGCAAAGGGGAACATCAGCGGGTGGCCTGCGCCGAAGAGGTGAAGAGGCCTCTCAGGCGGCAGCCTCAGCTTAGCCGTCCCAAGCATGTCAAGAACTGCGCTGTACTTGTACTTCTCCATGAAGACGGTGGGGCTGCCTAAGGCGTACATGGGGTAGGGCAACTTGGAGGACTCCTCCGCGCTCCTGGCGACAAGGTCAAGGTACCTGCCTCCCTGTATTGGGAGGACCCATACGGTCTTAGACTCCTCTGGAGACCCTATGAGTTTAAGGGCACTGATAGCGTTCTCAAGGGTCTTCTTAACGCTCTCCTCTGCCTCAGCCCTGCTGACGTCGCCTGTGGGGTGGTCGAGTATGACAGCTATGTCACTGCCTATGTCCCTCTCGTAACCTATTATTGTGTCCTGATCAACATCGATCTCTCCATATTCAAGCAGCTGATAGGCGCCTGAGTCGGTCATGACGGTGCCGTTGAAGTTTAGGATTCTGTGAACCCCTTCGCCCCGCGCCCTGTCCCCAAACCTCTTGTAAAGCAGGTAGGCGTTAGTTATTACCTGCCTGAAGCCCACCTCCTCTATGTCGCTGATGCTGACCTCCTGTCTTATGGGATCTATGACAGGAAAGAAGGCAGGGGTCTCCACCTGTCCCCCCTTAGTTATCAGGGTGCCGATCCTTCCGGCCAGCTCGAAGTCCCTTACCTTGAAAACAGTCATCTGCTTACTGTTACCCCCTTCGTCCTGAGGTACTCCCGGTAGAGCGTGTTGACCTTTTGGGCGAGCGGCCCAGCGCCCTCAACGCCGTTCTTTGAGACCCTTATGTTCCTGCTGACCTCCACTACGTTAGCGTCCTCGAAGACCTTTATCTGGGACCTGTCTATGTTGCCGAACCTGGCTATGAACTCTGCGAACTCCTTCGCGTTGAAGACCTCGGACTCGGCTACCCTTATCTCGGCGAGGTTGTCACCCATCACGATGACCACAGGCCAGCTCGAGCCCTGCTGGTCCCTGACCTCTTCAAGCGCCACTGAAAGGCTCGCAGGGTCAAAGCCCACGAGCTTACCAGTGTACTGCCGTCCTTCCCTTGTAACAACCGTGACCACCCTGTCCATCAGGGAGTTAAGCCTCGCGGTGAACCTCCTAGCGGGCTCTGTGGCTACGGCCAAGCCTCACACCTCGTTGGCGTTGTCTGGTGAAACTAATTTAAATTTGGCAGTGCTCATGGCAGGACGACGCGTATGTCCCCCCTCTACTCGAAGAGGTACAGGGTCTACTGGAGCGAGACCGACGCAGCGCTCATGATGCACTTCTCCAACTTCTTCAGGGTCTGCGAGCGGACAGAGGAGGAGTTCCTGGCCTCCCTTGGCGTAACGCAGAGGGGCTCGCCCGGCTCAAGGATCCTCATGCCGCGCGTCCACGCCGAGTGCGACTACGAGAGCCCGCTTAGGCCTGGCGCAGCTTACAGGGTTGATATAACTGACGTGGTTATAGGCAGGAGCAGCCTACAGTATCTTTATGAGTTCTACGATGAAAGCAGTGACAAACTTTCGGCTAGGTGCAAGATAGTCACGGTATTCTACGATGAGGCTGAGGGGAAGGCGAAAGAGATACCTAAGGAGCTCAGGGAGAAGCTTTTGGCCGCTGGGGCGAAGTTAAGGGAAGACGTAGCGTCCTCTTATGGCCTGTCAGGCTAAGGCGGTCTTACGATAGTCCCGCGGCGGCCAGCTATTACGTCAGGCGCCTCGTCAAGGCTTCCTATGACCGCCAGGTTGCCTGTGGCCTCAGCAAACCTCACAGCCGCCAGGACCTTTGGACCCATGGAGCCAGGCGGGAACTCGCCCTTAGCGTAAAGGACCTTTAGCTCTTCAGTTGTGACCTCCCTAAGCCACCTCTGGTCCTGTCTCCCGTAATTGATTGCCACGCCCTCGACGTCCGTCAGTATTACGAACCTGTCAGCCCTCAGCCCAATTGCCAGGAGGGCGCTGGCCAGGTCCTTGTCTATTACGGCTTCAACGGGCGTCAGCCTATCGCCCTGCCTTACGAGTGGTATCCCTCCTCCTCCTACCGCAATAACGACAGTTCCATCCCTGACAAGGCGCTCTATGATCGGCAGCTCAAGAATTTCCAGGGGCTCAGGACTGGGCACAACCCTTCTGTAGCCCCCTCTGGGGTCCCGCTCGAACTTCCACCCATACCTCTTGGAGAGCTCCTCGGCCTCCCCTTGGCTTACTATCCTGCCCACAGGCTTGGAGGGGTTTAGGAAGGAGGGATCCTTGGCGTCCACTAAAACCCTTGTGATCAGCGCAAGGACGCGTCGCCTGAAGCCCAGGGCCTCCTCAAGGGCCGTCTGAATCAGGTAGCCAAGCCACCCCTGGGTCATAGCGTCGGCTATGTCAATGGTTTGGACAGGGTATATGTCAGCTGCCATAATCATGGACTCGAGCAGCTGACCTACCTGAGGACCGTTGCCGTGGGTTATCACCACCTCGTTATCGCCTATAGAGGCTGCGAGGAGCCTAGCGGTCCTCCGTACGTTGTCCCAGAGCTGAGAGGGGGTCCCCTTCTCGTTAGGCTTCTGAAGGGCGTTACCTCCCAGGGCTACGACTATCCTCATAGGGCACCGCAGGGGATACAGGATCACCTTTGCGTCCTATATTCCCTTTCAAACTCTTCCGTCTCCCACGGAAATATTACCCACTCGTTTACCTGCTCAGCGTAGTAATCGGGGACGTATTTGGTCCAGGGCTTTATGTAAAGGGTCGCCGTCTTTATTTCAGCTGGCATGTATAGCGACAGCGCCTGGACCGAGAACTGAAGGGTGAGGCCTGAGTCGCTTACGTCATCAACTAGCAGGACCCTCCTATCCTTGATCGAAAGCGTCAACGGCTGCCTGAGGTAAGGCCTCTCGCCTCTCTGGCCGGCCGAAATGTAAAGCTTCACCTCAATGACCCCTATGTCCTCTATGCCGAGCCTGTCAGCCAGAAGTCTCCCAGGTACGACGCCCCCTCTCATAACGCCGACTATGACCTCGGGCTTAAATGAGGAGGCCTGGATCTTATCTGCGATCCTCCTGATCGCCTCCTCTACATCATTCCACGTTACGAACCTGAACTCCACGCCGCCGTGGTTGACGGGGAGCAGGTCTACCTCGTTTGCCTGCGCTCCCTCATCAAGGAGCCTGCAGTCAATGCCGTCCACGAACACTAGGAAGCCTGGCCTTGGCCTCCCGCGGTCATCAACGGCGACTGAGAGCTGAGGGTAGGACGCTAACAGAGCCCTTAGGGCCTCGCTCCAGCTCCTGGCCTCTACCCAGACCTCCTGCTTGCCATCAGTTCTCTCCTTGAGGGCCCCCAGAAGCCTTACCCTGACCTGGGCCAAGCCGAACCCTCACTGAGCAGCCTGGCCCTCCTCGGCTGCCCTGAGCTGCTGTCTCTTCTTCTGTAGCTTGACCAGGCTCGTCACGTAGCCGGCCACCTGGTTCCTGAGCTTCTTAGAACCCCAGGCCGTCAGCTGGGACACGGCCTTCTTATTGTGCTGAAAGTCCTCGGTGAACAGGTCTGGGTACTTCGCGAGGAGCTCCCTAGCGGTCCTCTTCACTAGCGACGTCCTGACCTTCCCCAAGCAATGCACCGACTAGCCTTCCCTTGCCTAGGACTAAAAAGCGTTAAGACGACTTGGGCATTTGAGCGAAAATCTTTTATAGAGGCGGTCTAGCATAGACCATAGGATTAGGGAAGAAGGTGAAAAGAGATGTCAGTCCCTCTTGAGACCATGGGGGTTCCAGTGATTATACTCAAGGAGGGCAGTCAGAGGGCTGCAGGCCGTGAGGCCCTTAGGAACAACATGATGGCAGCCATGGCGGTCGCGGAGATACTTAAGACGACTTACGGACCTAAGGGCATGGACAAGATGCTTGTCGACAGCCTTGGCGACGTGACGATAACTAACGACGGGGCCACCATACTTGACAAGATGGACATCCAGCACCCAGCTGGCAAGATGCTAGTTCAGGCCGCCAAGGGCCAGGACGAGGAGGCAGGGGATGGCACTAAGACGTCGGTGATCTTCGCGGGTGACCTTCTCAGGCAGGCGGAGGACTTGCTGGACAGGAATATACACCCAACGATCATAATTCAGGGCTACAAGATGGCCCTTGATAAGACGAGTGAGCTCATAGACAAGCTGGCAGAGACCGTTAGGTATGAGGACGACGACATCCTGGTGAAGGTAGCTAAGACGAGCCTGAGCAGCAAGGCCGTCAGCGAGGCCCGCGATTACTTCGCTAAGCTGGTGGTCCAGGCGGTTAAGGCCGTGGCTGAGAAGAGGGGCGACAAGTGGTACGTTGACATAAATAACGTTCAGATAGTTAAGAAGCACGGAGGCAGCCTCCTCGACACTCAGCTCGTCAACGGGATCGTTATAGATAAGGAGGTCGTGCACCCAGACATGCCGAAGAGGGTGACCAACGCCAAGATAGCGGTCCTCGACGCGCCCCTCGAGATACAGAAGCCTGAGATAGACATGGAAATAAGCATATCCTCCCCCGACGCCATAAAGAGGCTCCTTGATAAGCAGGAGAAGATCCTCCAGGAGAAGGTTGAGAAGATAGCCGCAACAGGCGCCAACGTTGTAATAACTCAGAAGGGAATTGACGACGTCGCCCAGCACTTCCTGGCCAAGAAGGGCATACTCGCCGTGAGGAGGGTCAAGAGAAGCGACGTAGAGAAGCTCGCCAGGGCCACCGGCGCAAAGATAGTGACCAACATAGACGACCTCAAGCCTGAGGACCTGGGCTACGCTGACCTCGTGGAGGAGAGGAAGATAGGGGAGGACAAGATGGTCTTCATAGAGGGCGCCAAGAACCCGAGGAGCGTGACCATACTGATAAGGGGCGGCTTCGAAAGGATAGTTGATGAGGCTGAGAGGTCCATACATGACGCTCTGAGCGCCGTAGCTGACGCCATAATGGACGGCAAGGTGGTCGCCGGGGGCGGCTCTGTAGAGGTGGAGCTGGCAAAGCACCTGAGGGAGTGGGCTAAGACAGTGCCGGGCAAGATACAGCTGGCCGTTGAGGCCTTCGCGAGGGCCCTTGAGTCGCTACCCCAGACATTGGCCACGAACGCCGGTCATGACCCTATCGACGTGTTGATGAAGCTCAGGAGCTCTCACTCGGACGCCTCCAAGAAGTGGTATGGCGTTGACCTCAATACCGGGAACCCCATAGACATGTGGGCCTCGGGGGTCATAGAGCCTCTGAGGGTCAAGCTCAACGCTTACAAGGCGGGCACCGAGGCCGCAACGCTGATACTCAGGATAGACGACATGGTCGCGGCCAAGAGGACCGAGACGGGCGCCGGCAAGAAGCCCGAGGAGAAGAAGGAAGAGGAGGAGAGCGGTAAGTCGTCAACTTCTTCATCCTCAGACTGAAGTCTTTTTTCTTGACGAGGTGCGAGTTACTTTCATAATGGCTAGGAACTTCTCAGAACTAGGGAGGCCGGCTAGGTGTATCAGGGTCAACACATAATTGATCTGCCCAAGAGGATTGTTGTGGGGGAGGGCGTCCTCTCCCAGCTAGGTACTCACTTTAAGGAGCTCTTCGACAAGGGAGGCCTTGTCTACGTGGTCACGGGCCAAAATATACTACAGTTATATTATAAAAAGGTTAAGGAAATGCTTGAGGACGCGGGCTTTAGCGTGACCTACCTAGTGACCGGGCCAGCCACCGTTGATGAGGCCAGGAGGGTCGCGTCCGAGGCCGAGAAGGACCGTGCTGACATCCTCATGGGACTTGGAGGGGGCAGAAGCATAGACCTGGCTAAGTACGCGGCAGCCGAGCTGGGGAAGGATTTCGTGAGCGTCCCAACTTCGCCAAGCCATGACGGTATAACCAGCCCCTTTGCCACTCTCAGGGGGTTCGAGAGGCCTTACTCCAAGCTCGCCAGGCCACCTAAGCTGTTACTACTTGACATAGACGTTCTGGCCTCCGCGCCTAGGAGGCTTGCGGCGGCGGGCTTTGGCGACCTGATAGGCAAGTTCACGGCCGTCCTTGATTGGAGGCTGGCCCACAGGCTCAGGGGTGAGTACTACGGCGCCTATGCTGCAAGCCTAGCGCTGATGAGCGCCAAGCACGTGAGCGCTTACGCTAGGCAGATAGGCGCAGGCAACAGGGAAGGCCTTAGAGCGCTAGTCGAGGCCCTAGTGAGCAGCGGCGTCGCCATGTGCATAGCTGGAAGTAGCAGGCCGGCGAGCGGCTCTGAGCACCTCTTCGCCCACGCGCTCGAGATGATTAGCCAGAGCCCCCCGCTCCACGGCGAGGCCGTGGGCGTTGGCACAATAATGATGTCGTATCTTCACGGCCTCAGGTGGTCACGCGTTAGGAGGCTCCTCAAGGAGGCTGGGGCGCCGACGACTGCCAAGGAGCTTGGCGTTAAGGAGGAGGAGGTCATAGAGGCCCTCGTTAAGGCGGCCTCAATAAGGCCGGAGAGGTACACAATACTTGGTGAGGAAGGCCTGACGAGGGAGGCGGCCGAGGAGCTGGCTATAAGGACCAAGGTCATAGGGTAACTTTTAATAGAATCACATTTTAAGGGGAGACGCCCGTATATGGATGGGGCAAAGAACATGAGCGATAACTATTGGGGTTACAGCGTTAAGGCCTGGCATGGAACCACTACAGTGGGTCTCGTCATTAAGGACTACGTAGTGCTTGCCGCCGACAAGCGGGCCACGGCTGGCTTCCTGATAGCGAGCAGGTCCGTCAAGAAGATAGTGAAGGTCACTGACTACGCCGCCATGACGATCTCGGGCCTCGTCGCGGACGCCCAGGCCCTCGCAGATGTAGTCAGGGAGGAGGCAAGATATTACGAGATGAACACGGGTAAGAGGCTCAGCATTTACGGCATGGCTACCCTCCTCGCTAACGTGCTTTCCTCGAGCAAATACTTCCCTTACATAGTTCAGCTGATCATAGGGGGTTACGACACGGCCCCTCGGCTTTACGCTATAGACCCTTATGGAGGAGTTACAGAAGAGAAGATGACGGCGAGCGGTTCAGGCTCGCCAGTGGCGCTGGGAGTCCTTGAGAGGGGCTACTCTGAGGACCTTGACCTTGAAGGTGCTGTCAAGCTGGCCTCCGAAGCCGTTAGGTCCGCGATATTAAGGGACGCCGCGACTGGCGACGGAATAGACGTCACTATAATAGGTCATAAAACGTATCAGGAAAGGTTTATACCTTTCAGAGCAAGTTAGAGACCCGCAGAGCCTGCTTCCTGGAGACCTATCACCAGGTGATCGCGTTGGAGAGTCAGCCCCAGGCAGGAGAGGAGCGCCGCCTGGTATCAGGCACGCAGCTACGTAGGCTCATAGTTACTGAGATTTATAAGAACCTGGGCGACGCCGAGATCACGAAGATAGAGTTCGAGGGCCCTGAGATAGCGATCTACGTCAAGAACCCGAGGTGGATGCTAGAGGGCGAGGAGAAGGTAAAGGAGTTAGCGAAGCAGCTGAGGAAGAGGATAGTTGTAAGGAGCGACCCGAAGGCCAGGGCTACAAAGGAGTTCACGTTAAGGTACATAATTGAGAACGCCCCCGAGGACGTCACGATAGACCCTAGCGATATACAGTTTGACGAGGTCCTGGGCGAGGTAAGGGTACTGACGGATAAGCCAGGGAAGCTAATAGGCAAGGGCAAGGCCTTCAGGAACCAGGTCCTTGCGCAGACGGGCTGGAGGCTTGAGGTTCAGAGGAAGCCGCCGCTGCTGAGCAAGACCCTGTACTCAATTAATGAGCTCTACCTCATGGCGTCAGCAGAGCGCAGGAAGGCCCTAAGGGACATAGGGGAGAGGATCTACAGGGACATGATAGTAGGACCAAGGCATGTAAGGGTCGTAGGCCTTGGGGGCTTTGGCGAGGTCGGAAGGTCATGCGTTCTAGTGGACACGGCCGAGAGCAAGATACTTCTTGACGTGGGGTTCTCACAGAGCGGCTTCGGGCCTGACTCCTACCCTAGGTTTGACGCGCCCGAGCTGAGGATAGACGAGCTTGACGCGGTGGTGATCTCCCACGCCCACATGGATCACGTAGGCTTGGCGCCGCTGCTTTACAAGTACGGCTACAGGGGGCCCATCTACATGACCCCGCCAACAAGGGATATAGCGACCCTGCTCCTGAAGGACTTCATAGACGTCTTTGTCAAGGAGGGCAAGGAGCCCCCCTTCACGCTCAAGGACCTGACCACAATGCTTAACCATACTATAACCGTGAACTATGATGTAGTTACTGACCTGTCCCCGGACGCCAAGCTCACGTTCAGCGACGCCGGCCACGTCTTGGGCTCCGCCCTAGTTCACATCCACATAGGTCAGGGCCTCTTCAACATACTCTACACGGGCGACATAAAGTACTACAGCATAAAGGAGAACAAGGCCCTTCGTCTTCAGCCGCCCGCGAACACAGAATATCATAGGGTTGAGGCGTTGATCATGGAGAGCACGTACGGGGGCACCGACACACCTCCACGCGAGGAGGCGGAGCAGCGGCTGTTCCAGCTCATAAACGCTGTTTACCAGAGGGGAGGCAAGGTCCTCATACCGGTTATGGCCGTGGGCCGTGCCCAGGACATGATGGTCCTCCTAGGTAAGGCCATGGCCGAGAAGAAGATACCCGAGATGCCCATCTACATAGACGGGCTCATATATGAGGTCACGGCCATCTATACTGCCTACCCTGAGCTCCTGTCTAAGGAGATAAGGGATGAGATGCTGAACCAAGGCAGCAACCCCTTCATAACGCCACAGATGGTGTTCGTTAACGATCAGAGCAAGAGGGATGAGGCCATTTACACCCAGGGACCCGCCATAATAATATCTACGAGCGGCATGATGGTAGGCGGCCCCATACTGGAGTACTTCAAGAGGCTGGCGGAGGACGCTAGGAACGCCTTGGTCTTCGTGAGCTACCAGGCCTCAGGCACCCTGGGCAGGAGTATAGCTGATGGTGAGAAGGAGGTGCAGCTCGAGGACGAGGGCAAGCTGAGGACCTTTAAGGTGAACCTGGAGGTCCAGAGGATAGAGGGCTTCTCAGGGCACGCTAATAGGAGCGAGCTACTGGCCTTCCTGAAGAGGCTCACGCCGAAGCCAAGGATAGTGGTGCTTAACCACGGCGAGACCGCTCAGCTGGCGTCCCTGGCCTCAACTATCAAGACCCGCTGGGACAAGCTGGGCTTTGAGACGTCGCCAGAGGTCATAGTGCCCGAGAACCTTGAGGCCGTGAGGCTATACCCTAGATCCTCAAAACTGCACGCGGCCCTACTTTACTCCTGAGAAGGAGAGAGGCTTGCCGAGGATACCGCCTGAGCTCTGCGCCAGATGTAAGGGCTATAGGCTGCTGTGCGGTCTGCCCTACTGCCCGATCCTTGAGAAGTTCAGGGCCCAGCTCAGGGCGGTCCAGCTGACGTCAGGAAGGGACGTTGATGGGGCGACGCCTCCAAGCGCCCTCGTGGGGGAGTACGGCTATCCTAAGGTACTGATCTACTTCATGGTGCCTCCGGGCGAGAAGGGGGAGGAGGCGGCATATCATGACGCGCCTGTCGAGTGGGCCCTGAGGTCAGAATCGCTGGCTAGGATAGTCAGGCTCAGGGGGAGCCTGGTGTCAGCATTTCAGAGAGCGAGCGTCCACGAGCCCTGGAGGCTGTACGAGGCTGAGATCGGGCTAGCCATGGTCTCCGAGAGGCCCGTGGACTCAGAGCTGATACTGAAGGCTCCCCCAGTGCCAACGCTCAGGTTTGACGGGGTAACTAAGCCAGTAGGACCAAGGGCGCCTGTTGAGAGAATGGTGATAACTGGGTCGCCAAAGCTTAGGGCGCCTGTTGAGAGAATTATATGGGATGACGCTAAGGCGGAGGAGGCCATCTGGGAGCTCTACAGGTCAGGCGTTGACGTGTACAAGATCCAGGACCTATTGAGCCTTGGCTTCCTTGGGAGGCTCAGAGGGCGTAACATGGTCCCAACGCGCTGGGCCATAACAGCAGTTGACGACTCGCTGTCGAGGATGTTAAGGGAGCAGATAAGGGACTTGGAGGAGATCAGCGAGATCAGGGTCTACACCCACGAGTACCTCGGGAACAGGTTCCTGGTAGCCCTGCTGCCAGGCGAGGGGTCGTTTGAGTGGATTGAGATCTGGCACCCCATGAGCGTCTGGGCCAACGCTGCGTCGAAGCCTATCCTGTGGGTGGTCAGGGAGGACCCATTGGGCAGAGCTACGGCGATGGACGGCGGCTTCTCGGCGGCCAGGCTGGCGGTCCTTGAGCACTTGGCCTCAATAAGGAGGAGGGCCGACGCGCTTATCGTAAGGGAGATCCTGCCCACGTATTACGCCCCTGTCGGCAACTGGCACATCAGGGAGAGCGTCAGGCTGGCCCTATCTAAGAGGCCCGAGACCGTCAACAGTAAGGAGGAGCTGGCCAGCTTCATATCAAGGTGGCTTAAGGCCGACCCTTCCTACGTTTTTCAGTCAAGTTATCTCTTAAGCCTTATAAAGAGGCAGAGAAAGTTAACAGAGTACATGAGAGGCCAGGATCTAACATAAATTTAGATATAAAAGCCCTCTTCTAAGAATGCGATAATGACCAAAAATGAAGGCTGAAGAGGACGAGGAGCTACAGGTTAAGCTGCAAGAGGTTATCAGGAAGATAAGCGAAGAGGAGAAGAGGGTAACACCGCAGAGGGTGCTTTTGACTAAGTTAATATTAGCGAGAGTTAAAGATCATGCCTCCCTCAAGGACCTCTTCCAGGAAGCTCAGGAACAGCTTCCAAGGGTAGGGATCTCGACGGTCTATAACACGATAAAGATGCTGGAGTCCATGGGTGTCATAGACACCTTCACAGTTGATGACAAGTTGCGGATTGATCAGCCAATGCCGCACGTAAACGTCTACTGCAAAAATACGGGCAAGGTGTTTGACGTTGACGGCCAAGTAATGGAGGACTTCTCGGCGATGCTGAGGGAGAGGGGTATACAAGTAAGGAAAGTCATAGTTGAGGCCAACTGTCCCTAACATGGCAGGCTTAAATAAAGGACCTTGCTAATAGTTGTCTAGGGCCTTACTTGGAGGAAACCAGATGTGAGAGAACCTTATCGCCGTTCCAGACCCTTTCCGCTGCCATATTTCAGGTTCTCCCTATGCACGCTAACCCGTTAGGCATGTTGTTCGGTGGCGTGATTGAGGACTGGATGGTCCAGGTATCTAGCCTTGAGGCAACAAGGGTCGCCAGGAGGCCTACCCTTCTAGCAAGCCTTGAGGACCTATTCTTCGTATCACCTGTGCTCATAGGTGAGAACGCCGTGATAACCACGTGGGTTGATTATATTGGCAGGAGCAGCATTGAGCTGGACCTTCTAGTAGAGGCTGAGAACCCCATCATGGGTGAGAGGAGGCTAACAACGCTGGCCCACATGACTTACGTCGCCGTTGGAAAGGACCTGAGACCGGCACCTGTTGGCATATGCATAGAGCCTAGGACGCACGAGGAGGAGGCGCTCTACGAGGACGCCCTTAAGAGGAGGAGGGCCCGCGAGGAGAGAATAAGGGACCGTAGGCAGAGGATCTTTGATGTTAGTCCCCCGAGACCACTTGCAAACGAGTACATGATAGTTACTAACAAGGTTGTGATGCCTGAGGACGTCATGCAGATAAACGCCCTCTTCGCCGGGAAACTCATGAGAATACTTGACGAGGCAACGGCCATAGTGGCTACTAGATATGCGAGGGGGCCTGTAGTTACGGCCTCCGTCGATAATACCGACTTCTACGCGCCAATCCTGCTCGGCGAGACACTGATAGTATACAGCGCACTGACATACGTAGGCAGGTCAAGCATGGAGGTCACCGCCAAGGTCGTGAAGAGGGACGAAATAACTGGCGAGGAGAGGCACGCTACCACCAGCTACTTTACGCTAGTTCACATAGGTCCAACCGGTAGGAGTGAGCCAGTGCCGCCCTTCGAGGCCAAGGAGAACTGGCAGAAGGACTTGCTAGCAGAGGCCGAGAGAAGGAGACAGGCCAGGCTAGGAGAGCTGCAGGCCTTCAAGGAGAACGCTGAAAGGGTAAGGGCTATGTTAGCTCAGAGGGCCTGGCCCTTCGCATATTCCTCCTGAAGATAATGAATGGCTCTGGGCTTTGCTAGGCAGGAGTTCTAGCATTCTTACGTGGTGTTCACAAAGGAGTTGAGACTTTTTGGGCCGCGTGACTTCTTCTAATGTCCCGGTGAATAAAAGACTTCATTAAACGAGCTCAAGCGCTATGGAAGCGGCGCCTCCAAGCCCATGGCAGATAGAGGCCACCCCCCTTCTCCCTCCATGCCTTTTAAGGACGTTTATCAGCTCAAGGGTCACCCTGGCCCCGCTCATCCCAAGGGGGTGTCCTATCGCTATTGCGCCACCATGGACGTTAAGCCTGTCATAAGGCACTCCTAGCTCGGTGTGAAGGATGTAGCTGTTTACAGCAAAGGCCTCATTGTTCTCCCAGTAGTCGACCATATCCTTTGTCCAACCGACGTCGCTTAGCAGCCTCTTTATGGCGCCCACGGGCGCCGCAGGGAACCTCCACGTCTCTAGGCCATAATACGAGAAGCCTACTATACGGGCCAGGGGCCTCAGCCCCATGCCCTTGACGGCATCCTCGCTCGCTATGAGCAGCGATGCGGCCCCGTCGCTGAGCTGTGAGCTGGACCCCGCAGTGTGAGGCCCCTCTGAAGTGAAGGCGTGAGGCAGCGCCTTCAGCTTCCCTATGCTGGTGTCCCTCCTTATGCCCTCGTCTTGGTCAAGGAGGACCTTACCGTTCCTCTCGAAGGGGATCACGAAGTCCTTCATGGCGCCCGAGTCCCAGGCCTTAGCGGCCCTTACGTGGCTCTCAAATGATATCCTGTCAAGCTCATCCCTTGGTGCGTTGTACTCCCTTGCGGTCATGTCAGCCTCCTCGCCCATAACCTTGTTAAGCATGACGTCCCATAGCCCATCGTAAACCATGGAGTCCAGGATCTTCCACTCCCTCCCTATGAGGTGCTTCACGCCCCACCTGGCGGTGGAGCTCAGCAGGAAGGGCGCCATGCTCATGGACTCCATGCCTCCAGCGACTATCAGGTCATAGCTTCCCGCCGCTATGTAATTGGCGGCCGTGATTATCGCCGCCATGCCGCTGGCGCACACCATGTCAACAGTCATAGAGTCCACCTCACTAGGTATGCCGCTCTTCAGCGCGACCTGACGTGCTGTGTCCATGCCTGTGCCAGCCCTTATGACGTGGCCGTAGATGACCATATTAACATCCGATGGCTTAAGGTCTACCCTCGAGAGGAGCTCCTTCAGCGTGAACGCGGCCAACTCCACGGCTGGGACTTCCCTGTAGGCCCCTCCGAACTTGCCTACAGGCACCCTGACGCCGTCAACTATATAGACGTTCCTCGAAAGCCTAGGCAAGCTGTAGCCCACGTTTCTTAAGGTTGAGAAGTTAAAAAGCGAGGAGTAAGCACACAACTAAGCGCTATAAAGCGTCCCGATCGTGCAGAGAGTTCTTTTTTACTTTCCTGTAGGCAGGCTCTACGGCGTCTAACTTGGAGCTGTGGGCAATGGTTTTAGGGGGTTACCCAAGGGCTAGGGAGGTCAGGCACGCGCTTCGTGATGTGGAGAGAGGCGACATATCTTATCACGAGAGCGCTTGGAGGGTGCTCTCAGCGGGCGCTGGAATCATAGGAGCGCAGGAGGCCGCAGGCATGAAATTCGTCGTGGACGGCATGGTTGACTGGCACGACATATTTAGGCCCTTCGTGGCCGCCTGGAGGAACGTGAGCGCTGACGGCCTTCTGAGGTACTTTGACAACAACTTCTTCTATAGGGTGCCCGTATTTAATGACAGGCCTGACCCCTCTGACTTCGTCTGGTCGCCCAGGCTCAGGTCGTTCCTGCACCTGGCGGAGCCTTCGCCCCTTAAGGCGGTCATCCCTGGCCCCTTCACGTTCGTCACGCTCTCAAAGAACTCCTCTGGGCTGAGCAGGGAGGATCTAGCTGAAGGCATAGCCTCGGCACTGGCCGTTGAGGCCCAGCGTGCTGAGGCGGCAGGCGCGGGGGCCATACAGATAGACGAGCCAGCCCTCTCTGACCAGGAGGTCACAGAGGATGACGCGAGGCTGGCAGTCGAGCTCATAAACGTTATAACGTCTCAGCTGAAGGTCCCTACAGTGTTAGCTATATACTTCGACGTTCCGCGTGCCGAGGTGTACAGGGAGCTCCTCGAGGCGAAGGTCAATTACTTATCGTTGGACGTGGCTGACGCCCCCAAGAGGGCCCTTGACCTCATAGGAGGCCAGGGCTTCGGCGACCACAGGCCTGTCCTAGGGGTTATAGACGCCAGGAGGATAGAGGACGACAACTTTGAGAGGGTGAGGGAGTGGGTGAAGCAGGCCTTGAAGGGCTATGACGGCGAGGCCGGGCTCACGACAACCACATGGTTTGACGTAATACCGTATACCTACAGCTTAAGAAAGACGTTCCTGCTGGGGTATTATACTGAGAGGCTGAGGGGTGAAATGACTTGAGCTATCAGGTTCCATCCAAGTTCCCAACGACAGTCATAGGGAGCTACCCTAAGATAGCGGGCGCCTCCGAGATCATAAAGAGGAGGGACCGTGGCGAGATAAGTGAGGAGGAGTTCCACAGGCTCATCAGGGTCCCAATATCAGAGGTCGTCAAGGACTACCTTGAGGCAGGGGTCGACATAATAAGCGACGGCGAGCAGTCTCGCGAGGACATGGTTGTCTACTTCGCTCAGAGGGTTAAGGGGTACGCGGAGGGCGAGTGGGTCAGGATATTTGACAACATGTACTTCAGGAAGCCCATCATAGTTGGCGAGCTGAGAAGGGAGACGTCCCTGGCCATCGAGGACTGGGCCTATACCTCATCAATTAGCCAGGGCAGGCCCGTCAAGTTCATAATAACAGGCCCGTACACCATGATGGAGTGGAGCTTCAACGTCTTCTACAGGGACAGGGCCGAGCTGATAATGGCGCTGGCTAAGATCATAAGGGAGGAGGTAATGGACGCCGTTAAGGCGGGGGCCAAGTACGTTCAGGTCGACGAACCCGCGCTGTCAACGAGGCCGTGGCCGGAGGAGGCGCAGCTGGCGGGCGAGGCACTAAGGTACGTGTTCGCAGGGGTTGAAGCGAAGCGCGTGGTCCACATATGCTATGGGCGCCTTGAGAGGCTACTGCCCTACATACTTGACTACCCAGTGGACCAGTTCGCGTTAGAGTTCAAGAACAGCGACTTCAGGCTACTACCATACCTTAAGGAGTACGGGTACAACAAGGAGCTAGGCTATGGAGTTATAGACGTCCACTCCCTTCAGGTAGAGACCGTTGAGGAGGTGAAGAGGGATATAGACCGCCTTATGAAGCTCGGGATCCTGGCGCCTGAGAAGGTGTACATAAACCCCGACTGCGGCCTGAAGAGGCTCCCAAGGGAGGTCGCTAAGGCCAAGCTCATCAATATGGTCAAGGCGGCCAGGCTAGCAAGGGAGGAGTGGTGAAACCCGAGCTCTACGAGGGAGGGTGGGTAGGGAAGCTGCCCACTGACGAACTTAAGCGCCTCGTCCTTAGTAGAGCGAAGGGCTTTGTCAGGCTCTCCACGGTCCTTGGGCCTGCCGTGGGCGAGGACGCAGCCCTTATAGACCTTGGTAGCTGCGTCCTAGCTGTTCACAGCGACCCCATAACGGAGGCCTCATACAGGGCTGGGGCGCTGGCCATAGACGTGGCATCAAATGACGTTGCGACGAGGGGCGCGAGGCCTGCGTGGGCCCTCCTTGACGTCATGATGCCAGCCGGCTCAAGGCTTTCATCGTTAGCTGCGATAATGGAGGACGCAAGTAACGAGGCCAGAAGGCTGGGCATCGAGATAGTTGGGGGCCATACGGAGGCCGCGCCCAACCTTAGGACACCTATTGTTGTTGCCACAGTTATGGGCTGCGCCTGCCGCGGCTGTGCCCTAAGGACTGGTGGAGCTAAGACAGGCGACGTGGTAGTTCAGGTAGGCCCGGCAGCCCTTGAGGCCACTGTAATAGTGGCCACAGACTTCAGGGAGCAGGCCCTCGCCAAGGGCGTCTCGCCCGAGGACCTAGATGCCGCGGTGTCGCTCTTCGGCAGGCTAAGCGTCGTCAACTACGCCTTAGCGCTGGCAGAGCGCGGCCTAGTTACGGGCATGCATGATGTCACTGAAGGCGGCCTCATAGGCGCCCTGTACGAGCTGTCGGCGGCCTCAGGCAAGGAGGTCACGGTGGAGAGGTCAAGAGTTAAGGCGCTCGATATCACTAGGAGGGTCCTAGGGGCCCTCTCCCTCGACCTCCTCAAGTCGATGGGTAGCGGGTCCCTGATTGCCACCGTGCCCCCTCAGAGGCTTGAGGAGCTTGAGGCGCTGCTCAGAAAGCTCGGCGTTGAGTACTCGGTCATAGGTCGTGTAGGCGAGGCCTCCGAGAGGCCTATGGTGAGGGTGATCGGCTTAGCCGGCGAAGAGGCCTACTACTCCGCGCCTGAGGACGAGATAGCGAGGCTGTGGAAGGGGAGAAGCGCGTGGAGCCCTTCGTGATAATAGTTGCTGGGACCCCAGGCGTTGGGAAAAGCACCTTCTCCCGCGCCCTCGCAGAGGAGCTTCAGTGCAAGGTGGTAGAGCCTTCTCTGATAGCCGTGGAGAGGTCACTCGGCAGGCCTGACCCAGAGAGGCCTGGAACCCTCATAATAGATGAAGAGGCGTTACTGAGGGCCGTCAGGGACGAGCTCTCGAGGCCGTGCACTATAATATCGACGCATTACCCCTCGTTATTCCTTGATGACCCCTCCCTTTACGACGTCACGGCGGCCGTAGCGCTCCTCCGCCTTAACCCGCTCATACTGATGAGGAGGCTGGAGGGGAGGGGCTGGGAGAGAAGGAAGGTCCTCGAGAACGTCATGGCTGAGGCCCTTAGCTCCGTGGCACATGAGGTGCTTGACTACGGCGACATGGTCTTCGAAATAGACGTCTCAGGGATTGAAGTTAATGAGGCCCTGGATGTCTTCTTCGAAAAGCTTGTGAGGTGGGACAGCGGCGTTAAGCTGGACTGGCTTTCCCTTGACGAGATAGCCGTTGCCGTGGCGAGCTGGGGAGCCGAGCTCGATCTTCACGAGAACGGGTCTTGACAGCGAGGGGGACTGAACTATCGCCTCCCCTGGCCCGAGCTTGTCGAGCTCCTCAAGCAGGGCGTAGTGGAGGTTCATGGACTGTGATATTATCTCCTTGTCGCGCGAGCTCCTAAGGGCGTGAACTATCTTAGTGTTGGCGTTAAGCAGCACGCTGTTAGGGATTGAAGAGGGGGACTGTGTGGCCAGGGCCACATGAAGCCTGTACTTCCTGGCCTCCGCCATTATCCTTCCAACCATATCGTTCTCGTTGCCCATCAGGTTATGGGCCTCATCTATAGCCACTAGCAGTGGCTCTGCCCGGTCCCTCTTAGTGAAGAGCGCTGAGAGGAGGACCAGGGAGTAGGCCCTGCGGACCGAGGGGCTTTCTATGCGATCTATGGCCACCACCTTGTCACGACTCTCTACCTCATCAAGGCTTACTGACCCGCTGAACAGCCTCCTAGACTCACCGCTCGTAAGGACCGCTATCTTCCTCAACAGGCCCCTCTTAACGTCCCTGTCCCACCGGGCTTCCTCAGGGTAGGCCTCCACAGCCCTCTCAAGCTCATTGAAGTCAGAGGGCAGGCCCCTGTCCTCTATGACCCTGAGGAGGAGGTAGGCCTGGGGCTGGGTCAGGTCGAGGGCGTCGGACAACATGTCGACTAGGAGCTCAGGCCTATTGGCGAGGCCTTCCTCGGCGAAGGGGTTCACGCCACCATCTCTCGTTGGGTCTACGACCGGCAGCTCGCGGTCAACGCCTAGCCTGCTGAGGACCTTCTGCACCTCACCAGCCCAGTCAAGCGCTATAACTCTGAACCCTGCCGAGGAAGCCCTCAGGGTCAACAGAGTCAAGGTAGTAGTCTTCCCAGTGCCCGTTGACCCGAATATTGCTACGTGTCCCTTTATGTCGTCTTCCGTCAGGTAAGTGGGCTTTGGATAGGCGCCCTCGTAGGCCGTGCCGAGGTATATGCCACCTGGGCGCTCTACCGTGACGAGCCCCGTCTCTGGCGTTATGAAGAGAGGCTCGGCCCTCGAAGAGGGGGCCACCGCTGAGAGGACCCTTGAAACGACCTCAAGGGTCTCAGCGTCTACGTCCCTTAGCCTGAGGTTCTTGAGGTTCATAGCCATTAGGGTCTTAACAACCTCAAACTCCACCCCAACCTCCTTCGGGTCGCCCCCCACGCCCACTATGGTCCTGCTGAAGCCCCCTTGAAGCGCCGAGAGGACCAAGTACCTGACCTTGCCTGCCTTTGCCCTCTGCTTAAGGACCTCCTCGATCTGCCTCGCCCCCTGGGCCCTCTCCTCGGCCGAGCCCCCTACCTCAATCTCGAGCGCCCTCACCTCAAACTTGGAGTCTTCACGCCTTGGCCTGCGAAGGAACTTGAAGGCTATCACCAGGCCGGCCCCAAGGCCAGCCGCTACCGCCACCGAGTCCACGACGGCGGCTGGAGGGCTCAGGTGAAGTAGCCTGGCCACTAGCGGCGCCGCCAGGGCGGCCCCAAGGGGCCTGTACCTTCTTGGGACCTTGTCGAGCTTTTCCGATATCAAGCGGCCCCCGTACCCTGGCTTAAAATTAAGGAGGGCTGGGGCCCCCTGTCGGAAGGTGACAGGCCTGAGCGGCACTGTCACAGGGTGCAGGGCTTACCTCAACAGGAGGCTGGCACGCTTAGGCATAGCTGTGGTCTTTGAGTGCACGGTGTCTGGGAGCCTAAGCGGAGTTGCGGAAATCAGGGCCATGGCTGAGGAAGCCAGCAGGACGCTCGGAGATGCGCTGGGGACCAAGCTGGCCCCGCTCCTCTCAGAGAGGGAGCTGATAGGCAGGTCCTTCGACCTCTACAAGTTCCGCCTGACCTTCGGTGTTAACGAGCTCGGGGAGCTGAGGCTCGTCGTCAGGAAGAACGTCCCTCTGAACGTGACTGGGGTCCTGTCAGCGACGTCGTTGCCTGCGCTTGGAAGGGAGGCCCTGGAGAGGCTTGCTAAAGGTGAGGCCGTGACCGTCGGCACTAACCTGGGCTATAGGGAGGCCGCGAGGGAATGTGAGCAGGGCGAGACCCCCGTAGGCCAGGTAGCCATACCGAAGTTCGTTATCTACTCAGCGGAGGGCGAGATACCAAGGATACCCCCTGAGTCGTGGTCTTTAGCCTTAGAGTGGAAGGGCTCCAGAAGGACCTTAACCTATCAGGAGCTTCTCGAGCGCTCAAAGGACCTGGGAGCTATGGACTTTCACTGCGTCACGGGGTGGAGCGTCAAAGGGAAGCGGTACACGGGCGTTACCCTGGACGAGCTCTTTAGGGGGATGGGAGACATGTCGGAGGCCAAGTGGGTCTTCGCGGAGAGCGCCACCGGGTACTCTACGGTAATCCCGATCGAGGAGGCCCATAGGACCCTAATAGTGTTTGGCATCGATGGCCAGCGCCTGTCGCCCGAGAACGGGGGGCCCGCGAGGCTCTTCAACCCCTCGCTGTACGGCTGGAAGGGCGCTAAGTGGCTCGTTAAGATAAGCCTTGAGAAGGACTACATAGACGGCTTCTGGGAGGCGCTGAGCTATCACGAGAGGGGGCTTGTCCAGAGGAACGAGAGGTTCAAGATCAGGAACCCTGACGTAGTTGACCTCTGCTAGGGCCTCACGACTAGCTCGTCAAGGTCCTCAGGGAACCTCGTGAGCTGCCTTACGCCTTCCCTTGTGACGACGAACGTATCGCTGTGCCTGAAACCCCCGACCCCAGGTACGTAAATGCCCGGCTCGATAGTGAAGACCATGCCTGGCTCAAGCCTGACCCTGTAACCTATGTCAAGGTACGGCGGCTCATGAATTTCAACGCCTATGCCGTGACCTACGTGATGTCTTAGTAGGTCGGTGACGCCGAGCCTTTTGGCCTCCTCCCTTACCGCCGCGTCTATCTTAGAGACCTCAACGCCCGGCGCCGCGGCCTCTATGGCAGCCTTCCTCAGTCTCAACATGTACTCAAAGAGCCTCCTGGTATCGTTATTGGGCGCCCCGACGACGAAGGTCCTCTCAAGCTCCGCGTAGTAGCCGCCTATCTCAGGCCCTGATCCTACGCCCAGCACATCGCCCTCCCTGATCGGCCTCTCTGAGAACAGAGCGTGAGGGAACGCTGAGAACTCGCCGACCTGGCCCCTGAAGCCCACGACAGGGCCTACGGGCTCCTTGAGGGGGGTGTAGGGCTTATAGAAGTTATTCATCTCCATTAGGACCTGACTGCTGGCGTCAAGCATGACCTCCCAGTCCCACATGCCTGGGCGGGTTACCTGAAGGGCTACCTCGAGGGCTCTCGCGGCCCACCTGCCGCTCTCCTCTATGAGCTTAAGCTCCTCATCGCTCTTGCGAAGCCTCAGGCCGTAAACGAAATCACCCAGGTCCAGCCACCTGAGCCCCCTAGACTTAAGCACGTCAGCCAGGCTGACGCCCTTGTAGCCGTATAGGGGCTGGGCGCCCGACTGAAGGTCCCCCATGACGCACTTGGCCCCTAGCTGGGAAGCTATGACGTTAGCGGCTAGCTCCACGAAGCTAGTCTCGCCGGGGTAGTCGAAGTAGTACACTACCTCGTTGACTACACCACTGAACGCCTTGTTCCTGTACTCGATGTGCCCCTTCTCCACGGACGGCGCTATGATCACGGGGTCCGAGTCGAGAGGCACCAGGAGCGCCAAGGGCCTTTCAGTTTGTATTAAGTAAAGGTTAGTGAAGTAGAATATCGAGGTGGCGTTCGCTATGTACACAAGGTCGCAGCCCGACTTAGAGGCCTCTTCCCTTAGCGCCTTAAGCCTCCTAAGCAGCTCATCCCTGCTCACGTGAGGGGTCAAAGGGGCTTCACTCCCCGAGCTTCCTGAACTTCAGTAAGTAGTGGTGCTCGCCTATATCATTAATTGCCGGCTCGGGCCTAAGCGACATAGAGGCCCTGCCCACCAGCTCCAGCACTTCCTCAGGGCTGAGCCTTAGCCATAGCGGCGGCCCAAATAGGGTAAAGGACTTCTTGAACTCAAGCACGGCAAAGGTGCCCCCGGGCTTCAGGACCCTCTCGACCTCCTTGATTATGAAGTCACCCGTCCCCGAGTGGACAAGGTCGTGAAGGACGTTAGCCATGAAGACGAGGTCCAAGTGAAATTCAGGCAAGGGAATACCCTTGGTCAGGTCAGCCCTTATGGTCTCGACGTTGCTGAGGCCCTCCGACCTCGCGGCTTCCGATAGCTCCTTCAGGGAGCCTTCGTCGATGTCTATGGCATAGACCTTACCCTTGGCCCCCACAGCCTTTGCTATAGGTATTGTGAACCTGCCTGGCCCTGAGCCTAAGTCAGCTACTATCATGCCCTCCTTTAGGTCAAGGGCGCTGAGCACGTTACGTATGATCGCCTCTCCGCCGCCTAATGGTCCGTGACGACCATGTCTAAAGGCGTGCATAGTTCTTTCGGTTAACCGTTAAATAAAGGGCTTTAAAAGCCTTCATATTAGCCCTAGACCCAGGAAGGCTTGACGACCCAGTTAACGCCTGAGGGCTTGGAGAGGCGCCTCAAGTGGGTTGAGTGGGCAGTCATAGGCCTCTTCACGTTTCTCCTCCTGGCCCTAGGCGTAATGATTGGCGACGGGGGCCCTCTCGCCTCAGGCCTCGCTGTAGACCTTGGGATCCTGGTATACCTGGTGACCCTCTTGCTATACCCTAGGCTGAGGCTTCTGCCGCTGGGGTTCGTGGTCGGGTCTGACGTAGGTCACCTGATTTACGTGGCGAGGGCCCTTGCCGCGAAGGTCCTCGTATATCCGCCTGTGTGGGTCTTAGTCAGCTTAACGGGTCACGTCAGCCTTAACGTTGACCCGGTCCAGGTACTCCTGCTGGCTGAAGTCGTGTATCTGGTATACCGTATAGTAAGCGTGAGGCCAGGGAGAGGCAGGCCTCAGAGTCCTAGGTACTTGGCCACTAGTTTGTCTAGGACCTCTGAGTAAACCCTTTCAGCGAGCTGAGGCTCATAATGTCTACATAAAGCCACGAGGCCTGAGAGCCTTATGACCTCATTGACCAAGAACCTGTGCAGCTCTGATATCATAAATGACAGTGAGGACTCCCGCGACCTGAGGGAAAGCAGGGCCCTGAGGGCTTCATCGCAGCCCTTTACGTCGCTTAGGCCTGGCGTCTCTAGGTTAACGGAAGCCGTTAAAGTCGGGACGTCCAGGTTGTCGAAGTAGCCAGGCGCGTGAAGCCTTAGGCACGATATCAGTTCGTCCTCAGCCGATATTATGGTCTTCAGGTCGGCAACTGTCGACTCGTACTGAAGCCTAAGGGCCTTGAACCTGTTAGTGGCCTCCTTCAGCTCCTCTAAGTACCTGCAGGGCTCACTAGCCATGACGCTCGCGTAGGCTCTGTTAAGGGAGTCTTTAAAACTTTTTAAGGGAGCAGAAACCATAACAATAAAAGCGACATGAGTGATAATGAGAGGGTCAACAGCGCCGAGCCCAGGAGCACGGGTCTTACGAGGACCCTTAGCTTTCGTGAACTAGTGTTCCTCTCCTTCGGCGGCCAGGCCGCCCTGCTCAGCCTCCTGACCTATGCGACGGGGGTCTTGGTTTACGCGAGCCGATTCTCGCCCATAGCTATCGTCCTTGGAACCACTGTCGTGCTTCTGAACGCTGTCCCCGTCTATGGCCTATCGAGGAGGTACGCGGAGGCCGGCGGCTATTACATATATGCGCTTTACACTATGACGCGAAGGCTAGGGCTTGAGACGGGATGGGTTTACATATTTTACTCGGTGATCTATGGGGCAGCCTACATAATGGGGGCAACCTATGTACTTCAATACGTTATAGGCCTTCACCCAATGTTCTGGGCGATCACCATCTTCGTCGCGGCCTCTGCATTCCTGGCCTTAGGCATAAGGCCCTCTGCCAGATATGCGGAGGTAGCTGCGATAGCAGAGCTTATAGCGTTGATATTCATAGCCGTTGCAAACCTTGCGATCGTCGGGTTTAAGTTTTACAACCCGTTCTCCACAGCTAGAAGGCTAAGCCCGTCATTACTCGCTACAGCGATACTGTTCGCCGTTGGCATTCCAACGGGCTACGGCTCGATAACGCCGCTCGGAGGCGAGGCCTTAAAGCGTGATGACATAGGCAGGGCAGCCCTTTTGGTCGTCGTGCTTGGGGGCCTGCTGAGCGCCTTGGTGGTATACTCAATCATAGATGCAGGGATGTACTCAGGCAAATTAAACTATATACTTTCAGCTAAGGTCCCTATCATGGACTTCCTGAGGCTTTACTACAGGGAGTTCGCCCTGATAATCTTGTTATTCGCTGCGTTCAACGACGGCGTGCTCGCGTCGCTGTCATTCATGGCAGCGACCTCAAGGACCATCTATGCCATGGCGAAGAACAACATGTTGCCTTACTCGCTTTCCAACACGAAAGACGGCCACCCCTTCAACGCCGTCCTGGCCACAATACTTGCCTACTCGTTGGTGGTGGTGCCTCCGCTCGCCTTGGCCGGGAGGCCCTTTGAGCTGTTCCTGGTCTACGGAGGCCTAGCGGGCATGGCTAACCTATTTGTTCACATATCGGCCGGCGTCTCGTTCGTTATTCAGGAGTTCAGGACTATGAAGAGGGCGCTGACTTATAGCTCCCTAAGGTTCATGGGCTGGATTAGCAGGAGGTTGCTGCTTATTATACTTGGCCTAGTTGCCATTATTTACAGCGTCTGGACGTTAACAATCAGCATGGGAGCTCTCAGCGGCGAGGCGAACTTATTCCTGCTCTGGATCATCGTAGGCTTCATATACGCTGAGGTTATAGACGAGATAATGGGAAGGGCTTCTCACTCGCAGAGCTCTTAAGCCAGCTCCTTTGGTCAGGGTAAGGGCTAGGACTTGAGCGAGACGTCGAGGAGGAAGCTCGAGCACCTAGATCTAGTCTCTAAGGGATCGACCGAAGCCAGCGAGAGCACGCTGCTTGAGTACGTCAGGCTGGTCCACAGGGCCTCCCCGCTCACTGACCTGAGCCACGTAGACCTAACTAAGGACTTCTGTGGCAAGGAGCTTCGGGCGCCGCTCATGATAACAGGCATGACGGGCGGGCACCCCGAGGCCGAGAGGGTGAACGCGCAGCTTGCCGAGGTGGCAGAGAGGTTTGGGATAGCGTTAGGCGTGGGCAGCCAGAGGGCTGGCATAGAGAGCCCGTCCCTCGCCCGCACGTACTCAGTTGTGAGGGAGAAGGCGCCGTCAGCCTTCATAGTGGCTAACCTGGGGGCGCCTCAGCTGGGCAAGGGCTACGGCCTAAGGGAGGCGGTGGCCGCAATTGATATGATAAAGGCTGACGCTATAGCCGTTCACTTTAATCCTGGCCAGGAGGCGTACCAGGACGAAGGCGATACCGACTTCAGCGGCGTCCTGGCTAAGTTAGAGGAGCTGGTAGAGGAGCTGTCGGTCCCAGTTATAGTGAAGGAGGTGGGCACAGGCCTCAGCAGGGAGGACGTAGCCTTACTGAGCTCAATAGGCGTTAAGTGCTTTGACGTGGCAGGGCTTGGCGGAACTAACTGGATAAAGGTCGAGGCCCTGAGGTCGGCAGCTCGTCATGGGGGCTTGCCGTTAAGGGACCCTGGACCTTTAGCTGACCGCTGGGGGAACCCAACGGCTGTCGCAGTTGTTGAGGCCAGGGCGGCTGCGCCTTGGGCTTACATAGTTGGTAGCGGAGGGGTGAGGAACGGCCTTGACGTGGCTAAGGTGATAGCCCTTGGGGCCGACGTAGCGGGCTTTGCGGCGCCTGCGCTCAGGGCCCTGTCAAAAGGCCCCCAGGGCCTCACTTCATTTATAGAGGGGCTGATCTACCAGCTTAAGACGGCAATATTTATGGTAGGAGGGACAAAGGTTGAGGACCTGTGGAGGTCAGGCCTTACTATATGGGGGAGGCTAAACGAGGAGCTAAAGGTTAGGGGCATAGACGTTGAGAGATACATATTAACTTCTCGGCTTGAGCCCCTACTCTGGCGGAATAAGCTTGCCGTTTGAAGCGCTTGAGGAAGCCTCAAAGAAGTACGTTCCCCTGATAGACTCGGCCATATTTGAGGCCCTCAGGGGATCGCCTGAGGAGCTCTACAGGGCCAGCGCCCACCTCCTTAAGGGTGGCGGCAAGAGGCTCAGGCCGTTGATCCTACTCATGGCGGCCAGGGCGCTGGGAGGCGCTGAGGCTGAGCCAAGGGCCCTGCCCTTTGCTGTCGCCGTTGAGGTCTTTCATAACTTCACGCTGGTGCATGACGACATTATGGACAACGATGACTTCAGGAGGGGTATACCCACGGTCCACAAGGTCTTTGGCGTGCCAATGGCTATAACCGCAGGGGATCTCATGTTCTCGCTTTCATTCCTCTCGATATTTGACGCCATGAAGGCAGGCCTGCCAGAGACCTATGTAAATAAGGCCTTGAGGACGCTGGCGGAGGCCGCCAGGAAGGTGGCCGAGGGCCAGGCGCATGACATGTTGTTCGAGAGGAGCTGGGAGGTGGGTCCTAATGACTACCTTCTTATGATATACTTGAAGACGTCAGCGCTCATAGAGGCGTCAGCAAAGATGGGCGCCCTGGCGGCCATGGCCAAGGACGAAGTCGTTGAGGCCATAGGCGAGTACGGTAGGCTTGTAGGGCTCGCCTTCCAGATAAGGGACGATATACTGGGTCTCTTCGGTGACCCCAGTAAGACAGGGAAACCCGTGTATAGCGACCTAAGGAGGGGCAAGAAGACGCTCCTGGTGATATACGCTGCCTCAAGAAGTCAGGAGGCCCGCAAGCTCCTGGAGGAGGTCTTCTCGGGCAACTACAACGAGGAGAAGCTGAAGGCGACCGCGGACCTGATAAGGCAGACAGGGGCCCTCAATTACGCCGAGGAGCTAGCTAACAGCTACTCCCAGCTAGCGATAGACAAATTGGTAACGCTGAGGGAAAGAGGTTACATAGTTGACGAAGAGGCTTACGAGGTGCTGAAGGACTTAGCGGTGTTCAGCGCTCAGCGCGACAAGTGAGCGACTTCTGTAGACGCTGCACGTCCTGGGCTGGGGAGACCCAGTAATGTTAGGGGCTTCCTGGGGTCGTGAGAAAGGGCTGCGCTGATTTACAGCGGCACACCAGGAAGGTCGCCGAGGGCGCCTCGGGCAACCTTAAAGTGCCCAGAGGTGCTCCTCAGGGACAATGGGCAGCGAGGCCTTGAGCGAGGACTTAAAGGCCCTGTTGAGGAGGATCGCGCTGAAGAACGCATATCTCCATGGAGGCCGAGCGCAGGTAAACAGCGTACTAGCGGCCGTCCTGGGCGAGAGGCCTGACCTCAGGCCAAGGGCAAGGGAGCTGGCCGAGCTCGCAAGGCAGGTCGTCGATGAGGTCAACAGGTTAAGCCCCGAGCAGCAGAGGAAGGAGCTTGAGCTCATAGGCGAAGCGCTTGAGCAGAAGCGCCCCTCCGAGGCGCCTAAGTCGCTACCTCCGCTGCCGAACGCCGTTGAGGGCCGCGTTGTCACGCGCTTCGCGCCCAACCCTGACTTCGTTATCCACATAGGCAACGCGAGGCCAGCCATACTAAGCTATGAATACGCCAGGATTTACAAGGGGAAGATGGTCCTCAGGTTTGAGGACACTGACCCTAGGACGAAGACCCCCATGAAGGAGGCCTACGACCTAATAAAGGAGGACCTCAGGTGGCTTGGGATCAAGTGGGATGAGGAGTATATACAGAGCCTGAGGATGGAGAAGTTCTATGAGATAGCCAGAGAGGCCCTCGAGAGAGGCTGCGCCTACGTAGACCTAGGCGGGGACGAGACCAAGAAGGCTATAGCGTCAGGGGCTGAGCCTAAGTATCGCTCAATGCCTCCTGAGTGGCAGCTAGAGCAGTTCGACAGGATGTTAGCCGGAGAATACGAAGAGGGGGAGGCCGTAGTTAGGTTCAAGACTGACCTCTCGCACCCGAACCCAAGCGTCAGGGACTGGGTGGCGCTAAGGGTCATAGACACCGAATCGCATCCTCATCCGCTGACCGGGAGCAAGTACATAGTCTGGCCGACCTATAACTTCGCCGTCAGCGTAGACGACCACTTGATGGGCATAACTCACGTCCTGAGGGGGAAGGAGCATCAGGTCAACACGGAGAAGCAGAAGTACGTCTACAGCTGTTTCGGCTGGCAGGAGCCGGCGTTCATACACTTCGGCAGGCTTAAGCTCGAGGGCTTCATAATGAGCAAGAGCTACATTAAGAAGATCATGAGTGAGAGCCCAGACGAGTTCATGGGGCTTGATGATCCAAGGTTTGGGACTATTGCGGGGCTCAGAAGGCGCGGCATACTGCCTGAGTCCATAAGGGACGTGATACTTGACGTTGGCGTGAGGCCTGGGGACGCCAAGCTCAGCTGGGCCAACCTGGCTGCCATTAACAGAAAGAAGCTAGACTCTATGGCTGACAGGCTTATGTTCGTCGAGACCTCTCAGGGCAAAGGCTTGAGGGTCAGGCTGAGCCAGCAGGGCTGTGTTACAGCGAGGATACCGCTTCATCCTAACAGGCCCCAGGCAGTGCGCGAGATAAAGGCATGCGACGGCGACTACGTATACGTGCCCGCTGACGACCTCAAGTCTTCGGTCGTGAGGTTAGCAGGCCTTGGAAACTACACAGTAAGACTAAGTGATGGCGTACTGGAGTTTAAGAATGACAGCCTTGATGAGGCGAGGAGAGAAGGTTACCCAGTTATCCAATGGGTCCCCGAGCGGAGTGCTGTAAGCATAAGGGTCCTGGAGCCTGACGGCTTAAAGCTAGTGGTTCACGAAGGCCTTGTTGAGGGCTACATAGACAACTACACGAAGGGCTCAAGGCTGCAGTTCATACGCTTCGGCTTTGTAATAATAGACTCCACCAAGCCCCTAACGGCCATACTGACGCACAGCTAGGCTAGACCTCTAATGAAACTGGCCAAGTGGTCATTGCCGTCTCTGTACCTGAGCAGCGCGTTGAGCGGCACGTAGTGGTACCCGGTGCGTGCAACTATCTCATAAACAGCCTCGTAGCTGGCCCTCTCCACTAGCCAGAAGAAGAGGGCCCCTATTCCGTCGTAAAGGTTGCTAAGCCCCCTTGACTTGGCCTCAGACATGTATGAGTCTAGGATCACTTTAAACGTCTCGCTCTCCCATGCGAGCAGGTCCCTAGAAGGCCAGGAGGTTACCCGAAGCAGGGACTCCCCAGTCCTAAGCTGCTCGCCCATCATGCCGGCATAGTCCAAGCTCCTGGCTAGGGCTGCCAGGTCCCTCACCGCGGGCTCCTTCTCAAGTCTGCTTGCGGGCATCTTGTACGGCTCACCGCCAAAGTCTATGAAGTAGACGTTATCATTGGGGCCCTTTATCACCTGGTAGAGGTGGAGGTCCCCATGAGTCCTCATCTTAAGGGTTCCCATGAGCCTCTCGGCTAAGGGCTCTAAGTCACCTGCTAGCTCTTCAAGGGAGTCCGCAGCCTCTAAGAGAAGCGTTCTGTCGTGGGAGGGAAGCATGTGAGGGGCCTTTTCTCTCAGCCATACTGCCCTCCAGCTTAATCTCCTTAACCACGACCTTATGTCATTCTCACTTATGGGTTCAGGCCTGCACCACGCAGCGTCGCACCCCAAAAGAGTTGCGTGCAGATCCGCTAACGTCTTGCCTATGTTTGAGCCTAACGCCTTTATGTTCTCGACAGACCTTACAAACGAGCTACTGACGTATTCAGTTGCTGCTGGAAGGCCTTCTATGAATTTAGTTATTAACAAATATGGCGCGCCGTCAAAGAGCACGGAGCAGAGGAGCTGCGGGGACCACCTAAAGTTCTTCTCTGTAAGGTAATTGAGTACTAAGTGCTCTACGTTGTCGGGCTCGTGACGTCTTAAGGCCTTTATGAGAACCTTTTCGTCATTGTTGGCGTAAGCCTCATACTCTACGGACCTCTGCCCTGAGCTCACAACCTTAATTCCCCTTATCCTTGTGGTGGCACGACAATCAACCTTAAGCCTTCCTGGAAGGCCTGCGTCGCCTCTAAGGGCCGCGTTCAGCCACTCCTCGTTAGAGTCAAGCTCGCTCAGAGCCTTGCCGTCAGCTGTCAGTGACAGGGGTGCAAAGGCCTTCTCGTTACAGCCTTCGACTATAAACATGAACCCGCCGCTTATAGGCTCGCAATAGTACCTGCTCTCATCGCAGTGAAGCGCCCATGGCCTAGCGGCGTACCATTTGAGGGTCTCCTGGCTGCAGATACTAGCTAAGGCCGTGCACCTTCTTGATATTAAGAGCTGCGAGGTTTAAAGTGCCCATATTCGGCTCTAAGTTTTACTACTTAGGCGGCATGAAGCTTCCCCCGTTAAGCATAACATGGGTCTTCACGTACTCGGCATGGCTCCAGGCGAGCGGCATGACCGAGAGCGGCGCAGAGTCAAAGGGGCTCACCTGCTCAGGTAGCATGCCGGTTGGCGACGCCACGCCGTTAACCCATGACACTAGCTGCTTTGCAGCGTCAGGGTTGCCCTGCAGTATGTAGGCTTGCGCAAGCCAGAGGGTAGTGATGATCCATGGGTTGCCAGGTATACCGGAGTAGTCAGCGCTGATTCTCTGATAATAGTCATTCTCATATCTTGCAAGGCCTCCTACCCTGTTGACCCACAGTTTATCCTTAACCACTTTCACTGTGCTCTCAAACATAGGATCTGAGGGTTCCACGAGGCCGAAGAGGCCGGCTGCCAGGGTAGAGGAGTCCACGGTCTTATCAACATCGACGACCTTCTCCTTGTCTATTATTATCGTCCTGTAGAAGTAGCCTCCATCCTTGTTAAACATGTGCTCTCTGAAGCCGTTCTGAAAGACCTTGGCTAAGCGCCCCCATTTATCCTCCTTACTCCACACGCCAAGCCTCCTAGCTATGTCCGCAGCGCTCTTCATGGCAGCGTAGAGGGTAGCAACGGTGTATGTGTGAACCCCTAGCCTCTCTTCCCAGAGATCGTAGCTCATCAAGGGCAAGGACAGTTTCTCGTTAATGAAACTCGCCATGAAATCCACTGCTCTCTCTAAATTCTCATAAACTTCACGTAACAGGAAGTAGTCGTTAGATCTCACTATATGATACCAAAAACCGTAAACCGCTAGAGCGGTCTCATCTTCCTGTATGTTCTTGCTGACATCCGTTTCGGAGGTCCATGGGTGCCACGTGCTCCCGAACGTGCCATCAGCGTTATACTTCTGGTAAAGGTAGCCTTCAGGGGTCATCAGCTCAGTGAAGAGCTTCTCATAGAACCTCCTGGTGAAGGACCAGTAACCTATGGAGTCAAGGGCCATGGCTATGTGAACGGCGTCCCTTGGCCACGTATAGGCGTACGTGTCAAGGTTAAACTTAAGTATGCTTGTGTCCAGCGAGGCGGGCACCTCACCGCTATTACCTATGTGTCCGAGAAGCACGGCTATGCTTTGCTTCAAGAATTTTGAATCCTTGAAAGGCTCAGTGAGAACGCTCCAGTACTTGCTATCACGCTCGAAGTGCTCGCCAGGCCTAGCCCTTAGGTCCTTCACGGACTCCACAAGGTCTTTGTAGCTCCTCCCTGCTACTATGTAAAGGTAGAATTCCTTGGCAGCTATGGAGACAGCGCTGTCAACGGAGCCCTGAGCTATAGGGTTTTTACCCAGCGTGCCGTCCTGGCAGTCATTAAGTACGACACCTTGATCTCTCCTTCCAGTGGTGTACTCGTAAAGACTGTGTGATGAGGTGACTGCGAACCAGGTACTTCCCTTGTAATGGATGACGGCGTCAAGACGAGGGTCATAGAGCGCTGTGTCGCCGAGCTCGCTGTTGTTAAGCCTAAAGTCATTGTATTGTATGAATCTAAAGAGCCCCTCGCCCCTTATGCTTACCTTAGTTATTATTGCCGGCCTCGTCTGAGAGGCCAACGAGGTAAGCTCTACAGTTACATCGCCTAACCTGAAAATGGCCCTGGCTATCAGGTTATCCATTTCAATGGACTTGTCCACGTCCTCAAGCCATATCATTTGGCCGTCCTTCCAAAGGCCTATCTTAAAGGCGCCGTTCACTGAGTGGTTATGATGTTGGTCAAGCATAGGATAGTAAATGCTCTTTATGTAAAAGTTGCCATCATAGAGCGCTGCTATGGTTCCGTTGCTAACCATCGCAAGTCTTGCCGTCTTTGCCCACCATAAACCTAGAACTTTGCCCACGTACCTAAAACTCTTCAATCGTTGCGGTCTATCTTAGGTTGCTCTTCTGCCTTTCTTCGGTGGCGGCAAGGACGTTACGCGGTATACGCTCTCTAAGATCATAGATCTCCGCTTTTGAGTGTAGTATCCTTAGGGAGGTTCTCGTCAACTAAGCACCTGAGTCTCTCACGGCTTCCCTAACGGCGTCTCAAGTAAGCCTTGGATTTCTGTGGGACGCCAAAGACTCTGCCCGGGTAGTCCCAGGCGTTATAGAGCCGTATTTCACTGCAGTTCGAGAGAAAACACCTCCTAGTAGGCCTTCACCTCATTGACACCGCGTTTACACGCTAGAGGCGCACAGTCTATGCCTGCTAAGTCCTGAGGGGTCCCAGCTGCCATAGCATAGACGTCCTGAGGGTGAATGCTCTCAAGGCTTAGGACCTCAGCCATTATGGTGGACGAAGGAGGAAGTACGTCCTTAAACCTGCACCAGAGCCTCGCTACGGCCTCCCTGACCACGTCCTCTGCAAACTTAGGGTTCTGGAAAGCCGTGAGTATAAGCTCGCCTTCCTGAAGCCTCTTCAGCAAAGTAAAGGAGGGGGCTGACAGGGAGGCCCATAGGCATGTGGCCATCTCCTCGATCCTGAGCACTGAGAGCCTCTCGCTCCTGACGTTACCCTTGAGCAGGACCTTCTGGACATGGCTTGGGGTCAGACCCCCTTGCCCAAGTAGCTGAGAGGTCGTGGTCTGCGCGCTAGGACATACCGTTAAGCCTTTCACGGTAACGGATGTCGAGTAGGTCTTCCTCTCCTTGCCTCCTGACACAGAAATCCTGACGCTAACGGGTTCAAGCCCCTTGATGTCAAGGAACCCGGCTGGAACCCAGTAAGTGGTCTTCAGCTTGACCACAGCTGAGCTGCTGTAAGGATGGAGCTCCAGGAGCTCCTTGTGAAGGGCCTCAGCAAAGCCTTCAAGGCTCCACGACTCTTCTGGTATACGCTCAAGAAGGTTTATTGCGTCGATGTTCCTTGACAGATGGGCCCCCTTTCTGTCAGGGGAGACCTCCACATAGAGGTCAATCCTCGCTGTCAGCTGAACACGACCTTCAGGGGACTTTATGGTGATCCTCCTTAGAACGCCGCTAAAGCCGACTCTCCTGACAGGTATTGGATAATCCGACGGCCTATCCTGTATTTCCACCCTGCAGCACCTCCAGGAGCCTGTCAAGCGAGACCTCAAACGCGGCCACAGGGTAGTCAAGGCCTAGCCTCTCAAGCGCCTCGGGATTGACCTCGCCAAGAACGCCTATCGGCCTCTCGTCGGCCAAGAGCACGGCCGTCCTGCCTCTAATGAAGGGCTCCGCCACGGCCTCTCTGGCACCAGGCCTTAGGCCTAATGCCCTTATGTAAGAGTAGGCCACGCCCTGTATATCCTCATATCCGGTCGAGTAATCCATTATGGCAGCTCCTAGATGCCTCTCCTCGACGACCTTATCGCTCACCCTGTAGACTACCTTGCCTATCTCAAAGAGCTTGACGGGCTTCCTTTTATCAATATTAAGTAGCATAGCGGAGAGGAGGGAGGGCGCTAGGGAAGGCCTAAGAACGTCCAGGTCCGCCTGAACAGGGTTCTTGACCCTTATTGACATAGTGGCTAGGCCTAAGCTTTCAAGGAGCTTAGAGCTCGTCAGCAGGTAGCTCATGAGCTCTGTGAAGCCAAGGCCTGTCATTATATCACGGCTGACCCTGACCAGTCTACTTGATGGCATGAGCGAACCAGTAGGCACCACGAGGGGCTCTATGGGGCTGAGCTCTGGGGAATCGTATCCTAACGCTATGGCTATATCCTCAACTAGGTCTATGGTTGACAAGACGTCAGTCCTGAACGGCGGCACCGTCACTGATAGCTTCTCGTCAACAGGCTGACCTATTGCAAATCTCATTTTAAGAAGCGAAAGCGCTATCTCGTCAATTGACAGGTCGGTGCCAAGGACCTTATTTACGTCTGTTGAGCTCAAGTCAAGAGTCTTCGTTGACATGTTTGGTGACTCCCTTAATGAGCCTTCCTGGCTTATCGTGACAATGCCGAGTTTGCTGTGGCGCCTCTCTAAGAGGTTAGACGCAAGTACGTCAAGGACCTTGCTCACCATATAGGGGTCCGTGCCTGTCACGTCTATGAAGAGGTCACGTGTTCCAGCCTCAACCCTGGTTATGTCAGAGTTTATAACAGGAGGGAGCGATATGATGTTGCCCTCCTCGTCAAGTATGGCTGGATGGGCTGCACGCCCTTCGAAGCTAGTCAATGAAAGGTTACCATACTTGACGCCCTGCTCGGTGCGGGCCAGGACTTCCCTGATCGTCATGGTCCTTTCGTTACCAAGAGGCCTCATACCGACCTCTACGCTGACAAGGCCATACCTTAGCCTGTGACCCTTCACCTTAGACAGGTCGTGAATGCCTATTGCGACCTTCCTACGCTTTCGACCTATTGTGTCGTGAAGTTTCTCCTGGAACTGCATGAGTTCACGCAGGAACTCTTCATCAACGTTTACACCATAGACTACAGCCCCCATGATTATTGGGCGCGAAGGCGGCACCTCATTGACGATGGTAAAGCCCGTTTTTTCACCTGAAGGGAGCGACCAGCCCATCTCGAGGCCCATAAGGCCCCTCACAGCCCTGGCTATACCTTCTACCGAGAACATGTCGGGCCTATCGGGGTTCACCTCTACCTCAATGGCGTCTTCCAGCTCCTCTGTCTCGCACTTCAGCCTGAAGAGGGCTTCCTTCAGTACGTCAAGGTCTAGGCCAGAGGCCTCGACAAGCCTTTCAGGCGAGAACCTAAGCTTCACCAAGGCTCACACCTCAAACCTGAACGAGGCCAGGAACTCGGCGTCCTTAGAGTAGAGGTCCCTGACGTCCTTAAGCCCGTACTTAGCTAACGCCAGCCTCTCAACCCCCATGCCCCATGCGCCTACCGGGTAGTCCACGCCAGCTATCCTTAGGACCTCAGGCCTGAAGAGGCCAGCCCCGAAGACCTCTACCAGGGAGTCTCCGATCCTTGCATAGCCCTCAACGCTGGGCTCCGTGAACGGGAAGTAGGCAGGCTTGAACTTAATGTTAAGGCCTAGCTTTCGTGCGAACTGCGTTAGGAACCCAAGGAGATCTCTGAAGCTATAGCCTGGCCACCCCATTATTCCATCAAGCTGATGAAAGTCAGAGAGGTGCGTGGCGTCGACGGGGTCGGCCCTGAAGACCTTGTCTATGGTGAAGAACCTTATGGGAGGTTTAGGTCTTCCTGAAAGGACCCTTATCGAGACAGCTGTGGTCTGGCTCCTGAGTATGCGCCTTGAGGCTATTTCGTTGTTCCAGGGGTACCCCCAGCCTTTCTCATGTGTTTCCTTTACGCGTTCGACAAGCTCGCCATAAACGCTGATATCACTGGGGGGCAGGTCAGGCCAGAGGGTGTCCTGGATCTCCCTGGCCGGATGGTCTTGGGGCTGGAAGAGGGCGTCGAAGTTGAACAGCTCAACCTCTATCAGTGGACCCTCAACTTCTACGAACCCGAGCTCAACCATTATATCCTTAAGTTCCTCTATGAACGCCGCTAAGGGATGCTTACGAGCAGGCAGAAGCCTTGGAGGCTCAGCGGTGACGTCATAAGGCTTTATTATGGAGCCCTTCCATTCACCCTTTGCCAGTATTTCATGGGTCAGCTTTGATATAACTGGTACAGAGGCCTCGAGCGCCCTAAGGCCTTCATCAGTTATTGCTATCCTAATGGTCTTCCTCTTAACGACCTTAACTAAACCCCTTGACCTAAGCGTTTGAAGAACGTCTTCGCTTGGTCTCCCGCCCTGGGATATCAGCTTTAGGGCGTCGCTTAGCCTTGACGCAAACCTAGCTAACGCGTCATAGTTCAGAAGCTTAACTAAGTTACCTTCTACCTTGACGGCATTAAGTCGAAGAGCGGAACCTATAGCTGCCGAGTAGACGTTCCCAACCTCATCCTTAAGCCTTTCGACTGGCGCCACGCCACCCACGGAGAGTAGGGCCTTGGCCAACCTCTCTTCAGGAAGGCCCTCAGTTAACGCCTCCTGACCTCTCTCGGTAAGCAAAACCTCCTCCTTCTCCTCTTCAATCACCTTCAGGAGGCCCTTGGACTCCAAGAGCTTGGCGACGCTCGACAGGGTGCTCCTTGGGAGCCCTAGGAGCCTCTCGGAGTCCCCAAGAGAAAGCTCTGCGCTCTTAACAGAGGCCAGCGCCCTAAGCACCTTCAGCTCTGTAGGGCTCAGCTGGCTCGTGTTATCGTTCATGAGGGCTCATAGGTCTGCGTTGCCAGCTAAGTTTAAAAAAGGCTTCCTCTAGCGATGTCATCGGCAAGCTAGCTTAAATAGCTACCGGTCTGGCAGAGTTATTACCGATGAAGGCTGTTGAGGGCTATACTTAGGCTTGTCAAAGTTACAGTATCACAGAGGGGCACCAAGGATGTGGAGCCTCCGAAGGGCTTCCTTCTCCCCGTGAAGGTCGGAAGCTTCAAGGTCTCCGTTTATGAGGCCCGCCTCGACTACTTGCTAGTGCAGCCTGAGGGCTACTCAGACGTCTTTCCGTTCAGAGGCCCCCTGAGGATATCTCAGAAGCCCTGGACTTCCTATTGTCAGTGGCATAACGGCCCTCTCGAGGAGGCTGACGACCCTACCAAGAGGCTCTACTGCCCCGCACCAGCTGAAGGGTTCTGCTCTAAGCACAGGCGAACCGATAGAGCCATTTACACCCTTTGCCTTGACAGCAGGTCCCCTGAGGCCCTGGAGGCCTGTAAGACTATTGATAAGAAGGTGCAGGGGGAGTACGTCGTCTACATGGTAGACTTCGGGGGTGACAGACCTAAGGTCGGGACAACGCGCAGGTTCAGGCTCCTTGAGAGAATAGCGGAGCAGCCCCACGTCACTGCCACTGTGCTAATGGTCACTGACAGCCTCTACAAGGCCCGCAGGGCCGAGATGGCGCTGTCCAAGGAGGGCGTGGGGGTCGAAAGCTGGAGGCATAAATGGGTCCTTGGCCTTGACCTTTACTTCTCCGCTACGAGGCTTACAGAGTTCGCTGAGAGGGCTTCAAAGGTGCTTGGGGAGCAGTGGTCAGGCGAGATCCTTACTGTAACTGCTGACGTACCTCACAAGCCCATGTTAGCGGAGGCGGAGCTACTTGTCGGGAAAAGCTTCAGGGTCATTGGAGCCTGGGGAGGCCATCTTATACTTGAAGGGGACAGAGGCCCGTTGGCATTAAAGTACTCCCAGCTGATGCACAGGGACTCGTTACTTGTGGAGGGCGATGAGCTAGGGCTTAAGTGAGACCAGGGCTTTCAGCGCCACCTTGGCAGCCTTAAGCAGGGACTCTCTTAAGACCCCTTGGTTAGGCGGCGACTCGGCGTGCCCGACCACGTTACTAATGACTAACATGCAGGAGGCCCTAAGCCCCCTGAGGTTGGCCAAGGAAAGCAGGGGCCCGCATTCCATCTCGACCGCGCTGAAGCCGAGCGACCTAAGCCTGCGTGAAAAGCTCTCGTCCTCAGCATAGAAGGAATCACTTGAGAACACCAGTGCGAGCCTGGGGGAGAGGCCTTCGGAGGCGGCCTTACTAAGCAGTGCAAGCGTGAGCTCAGGGTCTGGTGACGGCACTGGGCATACGCTAGGCGGGTAGTAGAGGCTGAGGCCTCCACCCCCGCACGAGAGGCCAGCGCCCTTTGTGACAATGATGTCACCTACCCTCAGGTCCGGCGTCAAGGAGCCTGCGGTGCCAACTCTGACCAATTTCCTAGCCCCTATCATGTTGAGCTCTTCTGCTACTATCAGCGCACTGGGACCTCCAATTCCGTGCGACACTATACCTACAGGAACGTCCTCAAAGAGCCCTCTGTAAACCATGAAGCCCCTTGACCTAGAGAGGAGCTCAGGCTGCCTAAGGAGCGACTCAGCGAAGAGCGCGGCCCTGTCAGGGTCACCAGTGAGAAGTACGCGCTCAGGTATAGACGATGCTGTTATATGATATGGCACTTCTCACATCCTCCTCAACAGGGGTATCCCCAGGACGCTCATACCGAGGCCTAGGGCCTCCTTGACTATGTATGTTATGACCGCCTTGAGCTCCCTGACGGGCCTATCGGGCTCATGTATAACGGTGTCCACCTCGTACCACGCATTGAAGTCATCAGCGAGGCCTACCAGGTGCCCTACTAGGTCCTCGGGAGCTAGGTCATCGGCCGCCTTGGCTATGACTAGGGGAGTCCTCAGGGCCTTGACCATCAGCTTCCTCCTCTGCCCCGTTAACGCCTCAGGGCCTGTCCCCTCAAGGTCTATGGGGCCGTGCTTCTCAAGTATGTTATTAGCTCTGACATAGGTGTACTGAAGGTATGGGCCGCTGCTCTCCTTGAGGTTCAGCGCCTTTTCAACGTTAAACGTGAGCGGCTTAGAGGCCCTGGCCTGAACCATGGAGTACCTTAGGGCGCCAACCGCTATGGCCTCAGCGGTCTTCTCAGCCCACTCGCCCTCTGCGTCGGGGTTCCTCGACCTGACCTCTTCAAGGGCTCTTGACTTAGCGTAGTCTAGGACTTCGTCCAGCGTCACGTACTCTCCTCTCCTTCCATGCATGGCGCCCGTAGGCAGCCTGACTATCTCATAGTCGTAGTGAATAGTATTAATGGCCTCTTTCCTATAGCCAAGACCTAGGAGCGCTATCCTGAGCTGGAGCTGGGGCAGCCTCTGGTCAGCGCCTATTACGTTTATGACCTTATCAGCGCTAGAGGACCTATACTTGAGCAGCGTATAAGCGAGGTCCCGCGTTGTGTAGAGGGTTGAGCCATCACTCCTGAGCAATATCAGAGGCGGTATCTCTAGCCCCTTGGGGACCTTTATCGCAGAGGAGGCCTCAGGGTCTGACGCCAGGACCTTAGATATTATGGAAGGCACGTCTACAGCGTCAGCGTCCTTGTACTTAATGTAAAACGCGCTTCTTTTAGCCTGCTCCACCAGTCCCCTCACCATGCCGTTCCAGACCAAGTCGCTCTCCCAGTCCCATTCATCAAAGCTTACCCCAATCCTGCTCAGTGACTGCCTGAACCCCTCTAGGACAAGTCCGACCAGCTCCCTGATCAGGCTCCTCTCGGGCTCAAGGCCCTGCTCATACCTTATGTTTATTGACGAAACCTCGGCCTCCGGGTCCTTAAGCGCCAAGACAGAGTTGTAGAGCCTGTCAAAGAGGTTGCCAGGGTCCTGAGACTTAAGTCTGGCGAGCGCTGAGGCCAACTTCTCGGCCTCCTCAAGGTCTCCAGAGGTCCTCGCCTTAATGGCATCAATGGTTGTGCTCGTAACCGCGTAGATCCATCCAACTAACTTATCGGGCTTTACCTTCAGCCCTTTAACTAGATCGTTTGGCCTAACGTTAAGGAGCTTGAACCCTAAGGCGGCTATAGCTACCTGCCGCCCCATGTCATCTATGTAGAACCTTCTAACGACCTTATGCCCTCGCGCGGAGAGGAGTCTGGCCAAAGAGTCGCCTATGCAGGCATTCCTGGTGTGACCTATGTGAAGCGGATGTATGGGGTTAGCACTGGTGTGCTCGACAACTATCGTCAGCGGCTTTGCAACGGTGGGCACTTCCATCGACCCCTTCTCCCTGAGCCATCCAATAACAGCCCTTGCGAGATCAGGTCCCTCGAAGTAAATGTTCAGGAAGCCGTTGAGCTCCCTTAGCGAAACGTAATTTATGCCGTATCTCTCTTGAAGGGTCTCCCGCAGCTTGATCATCAAAGAGCTCACGTCCTTCGTATACCTTATGGCAGGAAAGGCGGCGTCTCCGTACTCCTCCTTCGTAGGCTCCATTAAGCTCCAGAACGCTAGGCTTTCATCTATTTTCAGGAGATCGGCTAGGGTCCTTGAGGAAGCTTCTATGGCTCTCGTCAGTGGGTCCAAGGCCTTTAGCCTCCAAATAGCTGAGGTTCCAGGCCTTAAAATTAATCCTGAGCTCCTTATTCAAGCACGTTGACGTCTGCAAGCCATTGGCCTGGCTCTACAACCTCGCCCTCTTCTACTGCCAGCTCTTCATCGAGCTCATAGCAGATGTCCTTAAAGGGGCACTTGAGGCATCTTGACCCCCTTTTAGCCATTGGAACAATTCCATGCCTCTTGACGAGAATCAGGTCATCTATGGCCCTTAACAGCATGGAGGAGAGGCCCTCGTCAAGCTCAAAGAGCCTTGAAGCTGTTGGGTACCTTATCTCAATTAGGACCCTGTTCGCTCTTCCCCTTCTAATTAACATAAAGCCGTAGGCAGAGGCCTGCAGTATGTCACTTACCCAGGCGCCCCTCCTGGGTGCCTTGCTGCTTTTCCTCTCTACGATCCGTACCTCGTCACCTCTGACAATCATGGCGTCTGCTCTGCCGCTGAGGACTACGCCGTCAGCCACCTCGACTAACATAGGGCTCTCCCTGCTGGCCCCCCTGATTAGGTCAGGGATGATAAAGAGGGCGTGAAAGAGCCTGCCCAGCGCAAGCCTAAGCCTCTCGCTTAGACCTCTGGGCCTTCCTAAGTAAAGCTCAAAGAAGCTCATCCTTGGGCAGTACGCGTAAGTGTGGATTTCGCTAGGGTGTATCCTCAGCTGAGGCCTCTCGGCCCCTCCCTTTGTCTCAGCGCTAGTTTCAGCCGTTTCTCGTCAACCTCCCACTCTTCACCATAGGCCTCTGCAGGGGGCTCGCTGTAGGTTACGCTTGCTGCCCTTACCTCATTCTTCAGGTAATACTCTTTAGACTTTACTGCCTGAAGTATGTCATCATCGCCTGAGACCCAGAGGTCAATATAGGCTTCAACGGGTAATGAAAGCTTCTTCCTCATGAACTGGACCCTCCTTATCACCTCTCTTACTATGCCCTCTACCTGCTCCTCCTCGCTTAGCCTTTTGTCCAAGGCCACGATGCCGTACTTCGTCTCCTCAACCTCAAGCCACTCAGGGTACTCGGCCAAGACCTTCACGTGCCTAGGCTCAAGCCTGACCTTCTGGCCTTCAACATCAAGCTCGTAGTAGCCTCTAGCTAGCAGCTCCCTCGCCACTTCGTCCTGCCTCATGCCGATGGCCTCTACGACCTTCTTGGTGAGCTTCTTGAAGTCGGGCCCGAGGACACTGTAGTTGGGCTCCAGCCTGTAGACCTTTAGGTTCTCAAGGAACTCAGGCCCTACTACCTTAACCTCCTTTACGTTGGTCGCGATCTTGAGGACTTCTGTGAACGTCTTGACGGCCGAGAGCACACTCTCATCTGAAGGCATTATGTAGATAGTCCTCAGCGGCCTCCTCAGCTTAATGCCGGCCTTGGACCTGGCAGCCACAGCGGCCTCGCTGAGCTCCCTGACAACGTTCATGCGGTCTTCAAGCTCAGCGTCTATGAACTTCTCGTCAGGGGACGGCACGTTCATTAGGTGCACACTCTCAGGCGCCCCGCTTTCCGCGGGCCTGACAAGGCCTTGGTACATGTACTCTGTTAGGAATGGCATGAGCGGGGCTGCCATTAATAGCCACGTTCTCAGCGCGTAGTACAAGGTAGCGTAGGCAGCTCTCTTTGAGGGTGTGTCCTCCTCCTGCCAGACTCTCCTCCTTATGAGCCTGATGTACCATCTACTTATGTCCTCGACTATCAGGTCCCGGACTATCCTAGCAGCCTCGTGAACCTCCAGCCTCTCAAAGGCCCTATGATAACCCCTTAGGGCGCTGTTGACCCTGGAGAGGAGCCATTTGTCCTCAGGCTCCAGGTAACTGGCCACGGACTCAAGCGTCATGGCCTCGGGGTCAAAGCCGTCAAGGCTCATGTAAAGGCTTGCGAAAGCGAAGACGTTCCTTATGATCGTGAAGTCCCTTGCCGTAAGCTCAATGTTGCGCCAGGAAAACCTGAGGTCCTCCCACGTCGTGTTCCTCAGCACGTAGAGCCTCACTACGTCCCTTGGGTACTTGGCTATCAAGTCCTCAAACGCAACGTAATTGCCAAGGGACTTATGCATCTCCCTGCCCTGCTCATCGAGGACAAAGCCGTGGACGAGGACTCTGCGGTAAGGAACCTTATCAAACCCTAGCACGCCAACCCTGAGGAGGCTGAAGAACCAGCCCCTTAGCTGGTCATGGCCCTCAAGTATTAGGTCAACGGGCATGAGCTTCTCGAAGAGGTCCTTTCTCCTCGGATAGCCCAGGCTAGCGTAGAACGCTATGCCGCTGTCAAACCACACGTCGGCTACGTCTGGAACTCTCTTCATAATTCCGCCGCACTTAGGGCATCTTAAGGTCACGCTGTCAACCCACGGCCTGTGTAGTGAGGGGGGCCTCTTGCCCCCAAGCCTTTCTAAGTCCTCAACGCTGCCCACGACCTCTACGTGGCCACAGCTCTCACAGACCCAAATAGGTAATGGGATTCCCCAATACCTTTGCCTGCTTATGACCCAGTCCCTGACGTCAGTCAGCATTGAGAGCAACCTGCTCTTGGCCCATGAGGGCACCCACTCTACAGCGTCTGCCTCCCTCATCAGTTTACCCTTTACCTTGCTGACGGCTATGAACCACTGGTCGGTCAACCTTAGGACGAGGGGTGTCTTGCATCTCCAGCAGACAGGGTACTTGTGTACTACTTTGCCCTCGTGAAGCAGCGCCTTGCGCTCCCTAAGGTCCCTGAGTATCGCCTCATTAGCCTCAGTCCTGAAGTAAAGTCCCCTGTACTTACCGGCCTGCTCTGTCATCCTGCCCTGATTATCAACAAGGCTTATGGCAGGCGCGCCTATCCTTGAGCCGACCTCAAAGTCTACGTCACCATGTCCAGGGGCTGCGTGAACGAGGCCCGTTCCCTCAGCGGCGCTGACGGCCTCGGGCGCCATGACGACGCGGTGGTAGGCTTTGAGTACAGCCTGGGCTTGGACCACGTCTTCAAGCGGGTGCTCGTACTCAAGGCCTTCTAGGTCCTTGCCCCTTACGACGGAGACTATCCTGTAGTTGCTGATCCCTGCCTCACTCATGACATTAGGGACCCTGGCCTCGACCATGATGTACCTCTCACCGTTAGCCTCCACGACGGCATAGCTAAGGTCGGGGTGAGCCATAACGAAAGCGTTTGCCGGCAGCGTCCACGGCGTGGTGGTCCAGATCACAAGGTAGGTGTTTTCCTGGCCCTTAACTCTGAACTTAACGTAAATGGAGGGGTCCTCCAGGTCTACGTACTCAGAGACCTCGTAGTCTGCCAGCGTGGTCTCGCAGCGAGGACACCAGTGTAAAACCCTTCCGCTCCTGTAGAGAAGGCCAAGCTCATGGACCCTCTTTATTAGATGCCATCCGGCCTCTATGTAGTCATCAGTGTAGGTTATGTAAGGGTCCTTCCAGTCCATGAAGACCCCGAGTTGTCTGAAGCTCTCAGTCATGCCCTTGACGTTGTCCTCGGCCACCTTGCGACAGGTTTCAACAAATCGGTCGATTCCAATCACGTCCTCTATGTCCTTTTTGCTCTTAACACCTAGGGTCCTCTCGACGAGGATCTCGATCGGTAGGCCATGGGTATCAAAGCCTGGCTTATCCCATACATCAAAGCCTACCATCCTGTAATACCTAAGCAATGAGTCTTTCAGTATCTTGTTCCAGGCAGTTCCCACATGTATTGTAGGAGCGCTAGCGTAGGGCGGTCCGTCCAGGAAGTAAAGCTTGCGGCCGCTTTTCATAGCCTTGGCCTTAACTTTCTCATATATCGAGTTCTTATCCCAGAACTCCAGGATTTCTCCTTCTAGCTCGTGAAGGTCCTTATTGGCCTCGGCCGCTACATTGCCCACGATCTTCATAGCGCTCACCTAGAGGTGTCTACCCAGTCAACCTTAACGTACTGGGACTTCACGATTTCGGCCACCAGTTGCCTCAGCTCTGCCTCAAGCCCTTCCTTCTCCAGCGGGAGCTCTAAGAACCTGAACTCAGGAAGCACCGTCGACTTTATCTCACGAGGCGTAACGTTAAACCTTGACGTAAGGGCCTCTAAGACCTTTCTATGAAGGTTCTCATCATAGGTCGTGTAGTAGATCCTGTAGAGCCTCTTGTGAAGCTTCCCTGGCTCAGCGCCTGAGCTCATTTAGACCCCTAACGACCTAGACTTAGGCTCCCTTTTAGTTTTTAGGTTAGCCGTTAAGAGGGCTTGCGAGGTATATGTTATTCTCGTCCTCCTTGACTACGCCTTTCACAAGGGCTCCAGAACTGATAGGCCTCCTTACGCCAACAAGCGAGAACGCCCTGGAGCAGCCGCTGTCAACGGCCAGCAGCTCGCCACGGAGCCACCCCTCCCCAACGACAATAAGCTCTAACACGTCACCCCTCCTGTAGGGCCTCTGAAGCCTAGGAGCCCTCCTAATGCCTATCTCCTCAGGCCTGACGAGGAGCCTGTACCCTGTCTCCCTCTCCAGCGACCTAAGGAAGTCATAGAACCTCTTCCAAGACCAGGGCCTAACTCCCTTGGGCTTCCTTCCGAACTTGTGCGCCTCGAACTTCTGAATGAGAACCCCTGTGGGCCAGCCTGACCTCTCCCCCAGCCTGTGAGCCTTGGCCCACTCTATCAGCTTCTTGAGCTCACCCTCGTTGTAGCCAGGCACAACCACCGGCGTTAAGACGAAGTCAAGGTCCGTCTCCGCCAGGGCCCTCTCAACCACCGAGAGTATCTTGTTCACGTCATACCATCCCGCGTTGACAAGCTTCCTGGCTAGGTCAGGGTCCATAGCGTCTATGCTGAGGTTCACCCTGTCAAGTCCAGCCCTGTCAAGCGCCTTAAGCAGAGGAAGGGACAGGCTGCCGCCGTGAGTCTCCACGGCTACTCTCTCAACCCCTGGTGCTGACTTCAGCGCCTTGACCAGGTCTATTATCCTCGGGTTAGTTAGGGGCTCCCCAACACCATCTATTAGGGCCTCGGACCCTCCCCTCTTGACCTTTGCGACCTCCGAGACCCATTCTGCAAGCCATTCAACGTCGTCAACTATGTACTCGGCCCTCCTGGTAGTGGAGGAGGGACCTGCATCAACGCTGCAGAACACGCAGTCATGGAAGCATAGCGTAGAGGGCCTGACCTGTATTACATTGGTCCCCCTCTCTATGACGCCAAATGCTATATGACCTATCATAGGGAAGGGCCTTCTGAGCCTCAGGAGCCTCCTGCCCATGACGACGGGGCCCTTTTCAACTCCCCTCAGGCACTGCTCCATGACTTAGCCCCTAGCCTAATGACCTTCAGCGAGGACGCATAGGCAGGCCTTGAAAGCCCTATGCCCGTGAGGAGCTCACAGAGCTTACACAAGTCCCTGCCAGGCGGCACAGGCTCGCCGCAGACCTTACACCTCCCCAGCCCCGTCAAGGGCTTCGTGGTCTTGGCATAAGGTAACAGTAGCTCGTCTAGCAGCTCAAGGAAGTTAAGGACGGAGCCTGGGTTCTCGGCCTCAAAGGCGTAGAGGGCCCTTCTAACCTTCGCCCTTAGGGTGGGCTGCTCGTAGATGTACGGGCACTCGGTCTCCTGGAGGTGATATCCACGCAGCTTAGCAAAGGTCGCCGTCTCCCACTCGTAGATCTTCCTAAGCGGCTTGATTCTCTTGACTAACAGAGGGTCCTCAACTATGTTAGCGAGGGGGTGCTGCCTTACTAGGCTGATGAAATCACCTCTCAGGATATTTATCACTGCGGTCTGCGCCTCATCATCTAGGTTATGGGCAGTCGCAAGCCTGTCAACCTTAAGCTCCCTGGCGTAATAGTTCATTATCCTGCGCCTCGATATGCCGCAATAGGTGCAGGCGGATATGTTGGTCCTCCTGGCCCTGGCCTCTCTAACCATCTCATCTATGCTTAACCCTGTATAGTCCTTAACGCTGGTGACTATTACGTCAACGCCCATCTGCTTGGCGGTCTCCCAGAGAAATTTAGCGTCTTCCTCCTTGTTATAGCCTCTTATCCCCTCAATGATGTTAAGGCCTATGAGCTTGCTGGCCTTGTGTATCCTGACCATGGTCTCAAGGAGCACATAGCCATCCTTCCCCCCGCTTAGAGCCAATAAAACGGTGTCCCCGGGCTCTATCAAGGACCACCTCTCTACTTCCATCTTCACCCTCTTAACGACGTCTTCGACGAAGCACTCAAGGCATAATGCCCTCTTAGTGTGTGGCTGATACACTACGGCCTCTCTGACGCCGCATACGTCACAGGCGCGGCGCATAGAGGGTCTTTACTATGAACCTCAGCACTAGGAGCACTTATAATTATCGCGTACGGATCACGCTAAGGTAGCCGATGGAAAGGGGGCCTGAGGCAGCAGTCCTTGTGCTGGTCTGGGGCAGGCCACCACATGTTCTACTGGAAAGGAAGTCATGTAAGGTAGTTGACAGGTTTTCCTGCGACATAGCTTATCCCGGAGGCAGAATAGCGCCAGGCGAGACGCCCGTTCAGACGGCCCTCAGGGAGGCCTGGGAGGAGGCTTGGGTTAAGCCCTCTGCAGTGAAGGTTATAGGAAGCCTAGGCGCCTTCCAGACAATGTCTAAGCCAGTGATTCACACGGAGGCCATAGTCGGCGTTCCCAAGGGGCCCATTGACCCGAGGCCTGTGGATCCAGAGGTCGACGCGGTCTTCTGGGCTGACATTAGTGCAGTAGGGGAGCCTACAGAGGTGAATCACCCTGTAAGGGGCTCTGTAAGAGGGGTTGTGCTGGGGAAGGGCCTCGTTCTCTGGGGCCTTTCACTTAGGATCACGATGAGGCTTAAGGAGAGAATTCGTGAGCTAGAGGTACTTGACCTTAAGTAGCTTCCCTAGGGTCCTATAGTTGCTCTCAAGGCTCATTAACTTAAGGGCCTCGGCCTGTTGTACAAGGACCTTATCCCTTAGCCTCACGAAGGCTTCCTGTACGTCAGATAACCGCTCAAGCGGCAGGCTAAGCGCAAGGTAGGACCTCAGCAAGCTCTCAAGGTCGCTCAGGCTCTTGAGGTCAGTGGGGTTCTCTGAAAGTCTCCTGAGCAGCTCAAGCATGTCGTTGACGAAGTACTCGACGACGTCGGTTCCCACCTCTACGCCGGCGGAGGAGGCCCACTTGGCGAGCTCCTCTATTAGGGCTGAGTTAAGGGGCGCCGTAGCTAACGCGCTAACCAGCGACCTCTCTATGTAGTACTGCAACAGATACCTGAAGACGCTTGGGTAGTCAAGTCCTAAGGACTTAACGTACTGCATTAAGGGGGCGTAGCTCTCGTATAGCGCTTCGAACTGCCTCGTCAGGTCCACGAGGGCCCCCTCAGCCACATACCTTATCAGGGCCCTCTGCTCATCCTTAAGGGCTCCCTTCAGGTCAACGAAGTTTTTGTCAAACTTCTTAGAAAGGTAATCGGTAAGGTCAGGTATCAAGCCCTTTGAGAACATGGAGGAAACGGTGGCCTCTAGTTCTTCGTAATCCCTAGCGGAGGTAGCTACAGAGGCCCCGCCATATACGTCATACCAGCTATAGTAAACGGCCGCGAACATTACTTTGTGGTAGCTCCAGGTCACCTTTGATATCATAGTGGCAAGCCCTGTTATCGCCCTGAACTTACCAAGCCTTAGGGGCAACGTCCTTTCTAAGATGACCCTGTACGAGTAGAATTCGCTCTCCTGTGGTCTAGACTCGAAGAGAAGCCTCATGGCCATCATGGCGGCAAGCTTCTCGAGGCTTATCGAGGCCGGTACGACATACTTTAGGTATATGTCCTTACCTGTGCCTACCTCGGGTAGGTTTGACTTGGCTTCTGATAAGATGTCAAGTAGTTTACCCTCTATATCAGGTCCGCCAAGGGACTTCATCAGCTCAACAGCCCTCCTCACGTGCATTAAGGATTGGATGGGCTCAGGACGATATATGTCCTCAAAGAACCAGGCGTCACTTGACTGGGCCAAAATAACGTTTCTCATCAGCTCAAGGAGCCTGAGGGCCTTGTCCTTCGTCTCCTCGTTTCCGTCAGTTAGGTGCCTCTGAAGGTACTCATTAGTTACCTCAGGGGATCTGGAGATTAGCACGTCACCGTAATCAAGGAGCGCCTTAAGCGGTTCCGAGAACAGCTTAGGCCCTATATCGTAAAACACCTTTAGCGATTCGTCAGCAAGGAGGTCCACAGCTGCCCTAAGCGGTGCTCTCCACTCTTGGGTCCAGCCAGGCCTTATCTCAGACCCGCAGCCGCAGTTGCTACGCCACCTTTCAACTCCATGAGGGCAACTCCATGAGGTGTTCTCGGCTATTTCAACAGATACCCTAGGAGGGCTAGCAGCTAAATCGTACTCGGCCAAGTTAACTATCTTAAGCCCATAGGAGCTTGCCAACTTAAATGCCCTAGCAAGCTCAACCTCTCCCCTCTTCTTATGATGGCCAAAGGTCTCGCCGTCAACAGCTATGGTCACGAGCTGGGGTGTATCACGATTATCGTAGGATTCCAGGACCCTTCTAACAAGTAGCTCGCCGCTCTTAAGAAGGTCGCCAAAGGCCACGAGGCCTGAGAGCCATTTATTATAGACGACTACGTCAATTTCGTCGCCTCTTGGCAGGACCGCCTTATACGTAATCCTCGTATCAAGGCTTGCCTCGCTCATGGGCGTCCTTGCGCCATCCCGCGTGATTATTGACTTTATCTGATGAGGTCCCAGTATTACGAACTTTATGCCAAAGTCCTTGAGTATCTGAAGAGTCTCGAGGTCGACCGCCGCCTCAGGGAGCCAGAAGCCCTCGGGCTCGCGCTCGAAGAACCTCTCGAAGAACCTGATGCCCCACCATATCGACGTCCTTCTGTACTCAGGCCTTGAGAGGGGCATTATTATATGGGCGTAAGGTTGCGCTATCGCATTGCCGTGGCCTGAGTGCTTACTGACGCTTTCCTTGTCTGCTGACACTATGGCGTCAACAAGCTTGGGGTACCTTTTCGCCAAGTACTGAAGGAGCAGCGGACCGAAGCTGAAGGTCAAGTTGAGGTAGTTGTTAACGAAGTCTTCGATGAAGCCCTCCTGGTCCTCGAGCTTAGCCTTAGCGTTGGGCAGGTAACTTTCACGAGTTATTAGGTCGTTCCAGTCATGATAGGGTCTGGTGACTGGGTCAAGGTCTACCTCCTCAGTCCATGGGTTGAAACGAGGAGGCTGGTAGAAGTGGCCGAAGACTGCGAAGTACTTTTTATCGTTCATTTAACTGGCCCTAAACGTTTTTCATTACCTCAAGGCTTTAAGCTTGCAGCCTAACGCACTCGCTCGTCATCTAAGCACGAGCTCTTTTCCACCCCTTCTGGCGCGCTCCACCCTGTAGGTCGGGGTCACAGTCCTTGGGTGGCTGGCCCTAACCGCGTCAACCCTTTGGGACGAGGTGTTGACAGGTGACGCCTTAAGCTTCCCAGGGTCGCTTGCCGCCAGCTGCTCTATCTCCTTAAGCCTCTCAACGTACTTATCGATGTTCTCCTTGGTCTCGGACTCCGTGAACTCCACCATTAGCGCCTCCTTTACTATCAATGGGAAGTAAATAGTAGGGGCATAGAAGCCCGCGTCGAGCAGGGCCTTGCTCACGTCCTCTGCGGTTACCCCGTACTTCTCAGCCAGCGGGCTGGCGCTGATGACAGCCTCGTGCTTCCTCGGCCTTCCCTTGGCATAAGGCAACGAGTACCCTTTAGTCTCGCCAAGTACTCTGGCGAGGAAGTAGTTGGTATTTATGACGCTGACCTCGCCAACCTCCCTAAGCCCCTGAGGGCCAAGGGAAAGTATGTAGACGTACGACCATATCAGCTGAGGCAGGTTGCCGAGGAAGTGGCTTAGTGACCCTCTGCTCGCTGGGCCCCTGTAGGCCAACCTGTACAGGCCACTCTTTTCATCATAGTATACGAAGGAGCCTGGTACCAGGTCCTTAAGCCTGACACCATTTGTCACCTCTCTATCCTTGACGCAGATGGGACCTGCGCCTGGCCCTCCGCCTCCGTGCGGTGTTGAGAACGTCTTGTGAAGGTTTAAGTGGGCTATGTCGAAGCCCATGTCGCCAGGTCTGGCCCTGCCAATTATGCCGTTAAGGTTCGCGCCATCATAGTAAAGGAGGCCATCGACTGCGTGGACGTCATCAGCTACCCTAAGTATCCTCTCCTCGAACAGGCCCAGCGTTGAAGGGTTCGTCAGCATGAGCCCTGCCGTCTGGGGTCCTAGCGCTGCCCTGAAGGCCTCATAGTCCATGTTGCCGTCCTCTGCGGTAGGTATCTCGACGACCTTGAAGCCAGCCATGGCAGCGCTGGCGGGGTTTGTGCCGTGGGCGGAGTCTGGCACTATTATCTCCGTCTTCAGGTCCGTTTGGCCTTTCAGCTCATGATACCTCTTGACGGTTAGTACGCCGGCTAGCTCGCCTTGGGCTCCAGCCGAGACGCCAAGGGAGCAGAAATCCATTCCAACTATGGCGGCCAGCCACTGCTGAAGCTCATAGAGCGCCCTGAGGACGCCTTGGTAACGGTCCTCAGGCTCAAGGGGGTGTATTAGCTGTAGCCTTTCGTCAAAGGCGTATCTAAGCGCTACCTTTGGGTTATACTTCATGGTGCAACTGCCAAGCGGCACAGGGCCGTTATCGACACCGTATGACATCTCTGAAAGCCTTGTGTAGTGTCTTATGACCTCAACCTCGCTGACCTCTGGTAACTGAGGGGGCTCCTCCCTGAGTATAGAGGGCGGTATGCTCAGCTCGCCCATCAGCTGCCTGAACTCCTCCAGGAGGCCTACAAAGGTGAGCCCCCTTCTCCCGTTGTCAAGCTCGTGAATTAGGGGCTCATCCCAGCTGGCCTGCCTGAACGTCAACTTGAGCTCACCTCCTGAACAACGTTAATGAGGGAATCTATGTCACGTTTTGAGTGAAGCTCGGTGAAGCTCAACAGGCCCCAGTTGCGCGGAGCCCAGTCAACAAACCTGCTTAAGGGGATGCCAGCCATGTAGCCCCTTTCAAGAACTTTATGCCATAACGTCTCATATTCAAGTGGCGCTGAGACGACGAAGTCCTCGAAGAACTCGCCCTTAAGCGCAGGCGAGACGAAGCCTGTCAGCTTAGACAAGGTCTGGGCCGCATAATGGGATCTGTACCATATGGCCTCGGCCAGCTCCCTTAGCCCTCTTCTGCCAAGCAACGAGAGGTAAATGGCAGCGGCTATCGCGTTCAGGGCGGCGTTGGTTGTTATGTTGCTGGTGGCCTTGGACCTCCTTATGTGCTGTTCCCTCGTCTGAAGTATCATAGCGAAGGCCCTCCTGCCGTCCTTAGCGACGGTCATCCCTATCAGCCTGCCAGGCATCTGCCTAACCAGCTCGGCGTCCCACCTCACGGCGAACAGCCCTAAAGTCGCGCCTCCCATGTAGAGGCCCAGGCCGAGCGGCTGTCCTTCGCCTACGGCTATGTCGGCGCCCAGCTCGCCAGGGGGCTTGTAGAGACCCATAGCAATAGGGTTAACGCCAACTATGAAGAGGGAGCCCGCGTCATGGGCCACCTCCCCAACAGCCTTCACATTAACGTCAACGACCCCTGTGAAGGTGTATGGGAACTCTATGTAGACGGCTGAGGCAGGCCTTGTGAGCTTGGCCTTGAGGTCCTCTAGGTCAGCGTAGCCCGTCTCAAGGCTAACAGAGTAGGTGTCTATCGTTATCCCCTTGGCCCACGTGTAGGCCTCCAGCTGGCTCTTGTGAAAGGGGTTTATCACCGATGGCACAAGCACCCTATTAACGCCCTTGACGCGGACGGCCATCAGGGCGGCCTCGCCAAGGGCGCTGCCCCAGTCGTACATGCTCGCGTTTACCACGTCCATCTCGAGGAGGTCAGCTATGAGGCTCTGGTACTCAAATAGGGCCTGAAGCAGGCCTTGGCTTATCTCGGCTTGATACGGCGTATAGGCGGTAAGGAACTCCCCTCTTTCAACTATGCTTCTGACGGCAGGGGGGACGTAGTGGGGCCACACGCCGCCGCCTGCGAAGGGAGGCGCCTTAAGGGGCTTAATGTCATTGAACAGCTCGTCAAGTCTCTTCGAGACCTCAACCTCACTTAGTGGTCTCCCGGCCCCTATCGGGAGGGAGTTCCAACGCTCCTCGGTAATGATTACTTGTTTGGGTATGTCAGCAAAAAGCTCTTCAGGGGAGCTAACGCCTATAGCCTTAAGCATTTCAGCCTTCGTCTTGGGGTTGCTGTTCGGTATCCATGGGTGCTCCATGTTAAAGGCCTAGCAGAGAAGGGCTCCAGGGTATTATAACGGTAGATAACAGGATATCACGGTTATTTACTAGGTCGTTAAGACTCCTACAGACAGCTGGCGCGTTTAGATAGCTCTCTAATTCATGGGAAGACCCGAGAACATGCTGTTCGAAGCACTCTTAACGGGATCGTAAATTCTAAGGAGTGCTCAACTTGTTGTTATAAGCCGCTTTCTGTTCAAGAATACGGCGGCTCCAGCCTCCTTAACCTTCTGACAGAGAATCTCTGGATCGCATATGTCAATAAGATCAGCGCTGTTATAACGCCACCAATCACAGCATAGGATAAGGTAGAGCTGCTAGGCCTTCTCAAGGAAAGGACCGTCAGCACGTACATGGCGGATGACCAAGTTAAGGGGGATGTAGTGGGTAACGGGTTCCCATAGGTAGGATCCACGGCTTCTGGCAGAAGGCCGTTCTGGGAGTGATCGACAGACCATGAGAGAAGGCTTAGGGCCGCTGAGACATTGTCGTTAACGGCGTAGTAATAGGCGAGGAAGAGTGTCGTCAGGACCCAGGGCGGCATGGGCGCGCTGCTGTCGTAAAGGTAGTCGTTATAGTGATAGTCGTCACCGTTAAACCTTGCAAGTCCGCCCGTCTTCTGGTTCCAGAGGTCCTTAATGACGTAATTCACGTCGCTTGAGCCCCGTTCTGCTGGCCAGCTACCCATGGCGAGAGGGAGCACAGAGGAGGAGCTCAAGTAAGGTGCTTCAGGGCCTAGCGTGAAGCTCTTACCGCCTGCAGTAAAGGTTACGTAAGGCACCATCGCGGAGTAGAAAATACTGCCGTTCCAGAAGTACTCGTTAATGCTCTCGTTTAACAGTGTTATCGCTTTGCTTACCGCACTAACGTTATAGCCCAGGACGCTGAGCAAAACCTCTGCCCGCTGAAGCCCTATGAGGTTCATGGCCTCCGTCCAGAAGTGATATGCCACCCTGTCCTCCCAGACGCTGAGGTCCTCAGGCACGACGTGGAGGCTAGAGCCCAATATCGAGCTTACCTGAAATGAGACGGTCCTGTTCAGCGCGGCGGCTATTGAGTCGAGGAAGGTCAGATTATGGGTCTCCATGTAGTAATCGTAAACCCCTATCTCAAAGAGCCCCAGGCTGTCATACTCTGGTACTGAGAAGCTTTCGTCGGGAGAACCTGTGTAAAAGCTATAGCGTGTATACCAGGTCCCTTGCGGCGTCTCAGCCGAGGCCATCCATAGCCAGTACTTAAGGGCAGATTCGTAGTGGCCTGCGCTCTGAAGCGCCATGGCGGCAAACGACGAGTCCCTGACCCAGCTGTACAGGTAGACAGGGCTAGGCGACGCTGCAAATGTTCCAAGGTATGGGTTTTGGTCGTCCTTGATCAGCAGGAGGGATAGGAAGTACTCCCTCGCAAGGTCCAACGGCAAGGAGGGCGGCGCCCTGGACCTCGCTAACCACTCGTTAACCCTGTAATCATTGAGCTTTAGGAGCATCTGGACGTCAGCGACGCACGAGGAATTTATTGCGATCGTTATATAGCTTGGCCCCTTTGGGGCCTTAACCATAACGGCCTGGGCTTCCTCGAGCATTGTAGCGTTTGTGCACACGAACAGGGGTGGTGTGGTGTTGAGCCTTACCTGCCCCCTTTCAACAAGGCTGACGCCGTAAGCGGAGGAGACCGTGAAGTTAACGGTCTCGTTTAGGTTAGCTATTACAACTAGGTACGGTGTCTGCGGAGGGAACACGACCTCTAGGCTTCCGTAAGGCCCCTCTAAGGTGACCGTGTTGTTAAGGTTCAGGTAGGCCTTAGACGAGTAAGGCCCCTGAAGCTCAAGGGAAAACGGAATGATACCATAGGGGCCCACGTAAAGGTTCGTCAGCCTGAAGGGCCTGTTCGTAAGGCCGTTTAGTGTGGCGTTAGCTATCGGGACGCCGGTCTGCACCAGGACTGACGAGTTAACCCAGTTGCTAAGTAGCAAGTAAGATGGGCTCCAGGAGGCCTCGCCGGACCAGAACGACGTAGCAGTGGGTAGTCGCAGGTTCAGCAGAGTTGTCATGACTAGTAGGACAATCAGCACGACGGCCGCCTGCCGACGAGCCATAAGCACTAGGCCCTCTCGTTAAAGGGCTCTCCCCCTAAATAGCTTGCTCATTCTACTACACGAAGGTGGTGGCCTTGACAGAGCTCATAGTCGACGTCCTATCAGCCTTTAGGAGTGATGGGCCTATGTCGCCAGGTGACGTGGCTCAGAGGCTCGGCATCCCTAAGTATAAGGCCTTGGTCACAGTCTCATGTCTTGCCGAGCTCGGCCTGTTGGAACCTCTTTACGCGAGAGGCAGCTATAAGATCTATAAGTTGAGTAGCTTAGGCGGCATAGTCCTCGAGCGACTTAGGGATGGCAAAAGCATGAAGGAGCTGTTCCGGGAGGCACTCGAGGACGATCTGGCGAAAAGCGCCGAGGGTTCGGAAGGCGCTGAAGCGCCTAGGGCTGAGGGTTCTAAGGTAGAAAGCCAGGCTTCTCCTTAAGATCTATGACCGGTATCGATGTCCAGCCGGGCTTTGACCTGTCCCCGACCTCTACCTTCTCACCGGTCTCATCAACCCTTATTAGGACATACTTCGACTTTTCTAGCTCCTGCGAGGCTTTAGTCCTGTAGAGGTAAATTAGCGGTACACCATAGAACTTGAAGTAGTCCCTATACGTGGTCTGGATGAAGAAGACCACTTCGCCGTTCTCTACATATTTGTAGATCGGCATAACTACCGCAAAGGATATCATGGCCACGGCAAGCCTTGCTATATCAGCTAGAGAGCTGACCTCTATTACTTGGGCCTTCGGAATCTCTTCCAAGGGCTTCCCCTCAGAGCAACGAAGGTCAGCCATTAAGAGCTTTTTAGGCAGGCCTTAGCGATGGTTGCGGTGCGGGGGTGCCCGAGCCCGGCCAAAGGGGTCGGGCTTAGAACCCGATGGCGTAGGCCTGCGTGGGTTCAAATCCCACCCCCCGCACTATGGCTATGCCTGGCTCGCCTTCGCTCTTCCCTTCATAGACTTGACCTTCGCCATAGCCGTTGACCAGGACCTGTCGCTGATCCTTATACCTTGCTTCTCAGCCGCCTCCTTCACCTTTGCGAGGAACTCCTCATATGTAAGCGACTCCCTCGTAGTCCCTAGATCTATATCTATAACCTTTCTGCTGGAGGGCTCTAGGACCCTTATAACGTCTGAGGGTGAGCCCCTGCTCTTCCTGTAAACGTCAAGCTGTCTGAGGCCCAGTAGCTCCAGGAGGGCCTTGTAAACGGTATAAGCGCCCTTAGCCACTTTCGCTCTCCCGCATCTGTCCGCTTGGGCGTCCACCCCCATATAAAGGCTCTATCAACCATGGGTGTTGTCAGTATGAGCGAGAAGGTGTTGGTGAGCCTTGAGTTCATCGCGTCCCTGGTAACGTCCATGGGTAAGAACTACGTGACCCCAAGGGATCTGAGCAGGGTACTTGGGGTCTCAACAAGGAGCGCTGGGAGGATCCTCAGGGCGCTCGAGACCAAAGGCTATGTGGAAAGGTACTCCAATAGGGCCTATAGGGTTATGATGAGGGCGCCGGCGCCTTCCTGAACACCATTCTCTTGCGCTGGTAGTCTGGCTCCCTGAGGACCCTACCTTCCCTCACCAGGTCGCTTAAGGCCTTCCTCAGGGGTCTCCTGTCGCCGGTCCAGGAGAGCGCGGCAGCTATCTCGCTAAATGTTAGCCCTCTCTCTGAGCTTAAGACGTCCAAAATAAGCTCCTTAACCTTTTCTTCCTCCACGCCCAAGCCAAAAAGTTAAGGGGGTTCAGGATTAAAGGCTTGAGTTTACTTCCTTTATTACATCTGCTATTATGTTCAGGGCCTTAAAGAGGTGCTCCTCCTCGATCACGAGCGGTGGCGCTATCCTTATTGTGGAGAGGCCTGCCCCTATTACCACGACGCCGCGCTTGAAGGACTTCTCTATCACCTGCGCAAGCTCCCTCTCAGCAGGCTCCTTGGTCTTTCTGTCCCTGACCAGCTCAACCCCTATCATGAGCCCCTTGCCCCTAACGTCACCAATTATCTCATACTTGTCCTTGAGCTCGTTGAGGAACTTCAGAGCCTCCTCGCCAAGCCTTGAAGCTCTCTCAAGGAGCCTCTCCTCCTTTATTACATCAATCACAGCGCTCATGGCTGCCAGGGCTATCGGGTTCCCGCCAAAGGTGTTAGCATGACTTCCTTTAGCGAGCGTGCTGGCTATATCGCCCCTTGTAACTATTGCCCCCAGTGGGAGGCCGCCCCCTATGGCCTTAGCGAGAGCTATGATGTCAGGCTTCACGTTCCAGTGCTCTATAGCGAACCACCTTCCCGTGCGTCCCATGCCTGCCTGGACCTCATCGTCGATTATCAGGATCCCGTTCTTGTCGGCAAGCCTCCTGAGCCCTGGCAGGAAGTTGTCGGGCGGGACAACGTAGCCTCCCTCGCCCTGTATGGGCTCAACCACGAAGGCCGCCACCTCGCTCGGGTCCACCAGCTTATGGAAGATCCAGTCCTCAATGTAGCCCAGGACAGCCTCGCCGCACTCCAGCGGGTCGTCGGTCCTGAACGGGCAGCGGTAAGGATATGGGTAGGGGACATGCACTACTCCTGGCAGAAGGGGCGAGAAGCCCTTCCTATAGTGGGCCTTGCTGGCTGTCAGCGAGAGGGAGCCGTACGTCCTTCCGTGAAACGCGCCGAGAAAAGCTATGAAGTACTGCCTTGAGCCCTCAAAGAAGTACCTGGCGAACTTAAGGGAGCCCTCAATGCTTTCTGTGCCACTGTTAGCGAAGAAGACCTTAGGATGGTCAACAGGGGATATCCCAACAAGCTTTTCAGCGGCCGTCACTGCCTCCTCATAGTAGAAGTCCGTCAACGAATAGTGCTGAAACTTCTCGGCCTGACGCTTTATGGCCTCAACAACCTTGGGGTGGCTGTGGCCTACGTTCATGACCGCTATGCCGGCGTTTAAGTCTATGTACTTGTTACCATCAACGTCCTCAACGATGGCGCCGTGGGCCTCCTTAACTACAAGAGGCACCCACCTGACGTATGACTGGACAAGGACCTCCGAGTCCCTCGCTATTATGCTCCTGGCCATGGGTCCTGGCGGCTCAACCCTTATCAGGGGAACCTCCTCCATGGGCTCACCGTTCTTTAAGGGGTCCCTTGCATATTAATGTCTCAAGGAGTCGAAAAGATGGCTAAATACGAGTTTGAGGTTATCGAGGAGTATTTTCTGAATGGCGAACACAGATTTAGGTTAAAATTAAAGGGGACAAATATAATAGTCAATGTGGTAGCTGAGACCCCTGAGGAGGCCGCTTCTAGGGCTGCGGGGATTCTGGACAAGGTTAAGGCGTATAAGATGCTTAAGTGAGCGTTAATTATGACGTAAACAGGACGCTGCAAGCTCTGTGTACATGGGCGCAGGCGTCCTAGATGGTCAGATGCTTGGACCTCTCTTCGACCTGACCTCGGCGTTCGATTCTATAACCTTATGGGGCCAGATTGAGGAGTTGACCACAACAGTATTGTCACCTATAACGACGTCATTGCCTACGTAGCTATTAACGATTTTCACGTTGTTGCCTACCTTTACGTGTCTTCCGATTACGCTGTTCTCAATAACGCTGTCCTGGCCAACTATGCTCCTATCCATTACTATCGAGTTCTTCACGAGAGAGCCCTTTGAGAGTATCACGTAGTTGTCTACTATGGAATCAATGATAGCGCTTCCGTCCTCTATGTCGACATGCCTCCCGATCAGGACCCAGCCAGAGAGCTCGATCTTCTTAAGGACCGTTCTCTCTATAAGGTCTATGTGATCCCTCTTAGACCTTGCGCTGGCGCCTTGCATGTAGATATGGTCATGGTAAACCATCGTTGCGCCGAGCCTCTCTGGCGGGAGTGATCTAAGCAGGTAGAAAGAGGCCTGGACATAGCTTTCTAAGGTCCCTATATCGAACCAGAAGTCGTTAGTTATGAAGCCCATGACCTTATGGCCCCTTGATATGATGTAAGGTATGATGTCTCTGCCGAAGTCGGCTCTCCCCTCCTTGACTAACCCCTTAAACTCCTCTGACCTTAGGAACTTGATCATTTCTTCGGACAACAGGTAAACGCCAGTGTTGGCAAGGTTCGAGGGAGCCTTCTCGGGATCCGCTGGCTTCTCAACGAAGGCCTCTATGGTGTCATCACTTCTCAGCTTAGCCAGGCCTAGCTGTCTTAAGGCCTCCTTATCATGGACAGGCTTAAGAGCTATTGTCATGTAGGCCTCGCTCTCCTCATGACGCTTGAGCATGCCTCCAAGGTTCAAACTTATAATGGTGTCCCCCTGGACAACTAAGAGCTTATCCGTTATGTCATAGTAGTCCGCAAGGACTGAGATCGAGTGAGCATTGCCTATCGTGTTAACGTTTGGCTGATACCTGAGCTTAAGTGCTGTCCTCTTGCCATCAGGAAGCCTTGAGTAGAACCTCTCGCCCAGGTGATCGTAGAGGTCCCTGTAGTTGTAAAATCCACTCACTCCGAGGAAGACCTCACCTACACCCTGCTTAGCCAGCTCGTCAAGTATGAAGTCTATGATGAACCTATTGAGGAACCTTACCATGGGTTTAGACGTGTCAACGGTAAAGGGGTAAAGCCTAGTGCCCAGGCCGCCTATCGGTACGGCAGCCTTCTTGACTTCAGCTATAAGTCCCACCACTATTCTCTTGACCTTAACGAGTTATATGTTTTAACCATAAGCTTTTACAGAGATAGCTTACAGAGATCAACCTCGGCAAGCGGAGAGCAGCTCTAGCGCCCTTTCAAGGCCTATGCCAAATACGTCCCTCAGCCAGGCCTCAAGCCACCGCCTCCGATCACTCTCACGCGGAAGCCCCTCAAGGGTCTTTTGGAGCTCTCTCAGGCAACAGGTCCTGGACCCTGAGCTGCCATGGAAACATAGGTCCTCGGGTAGCCTGACCTCGATGAGCTTACACGGCTCCTTCTCAAAACCCTCCCTTATTTCGAGGCCTAGCAGGTAAAGGGCATAGGAGTAGGTTAGGAACGCCTCGTAGGGCGAGCCGAGGTGGCTGAAGTAGGCATGAACGGCCCCTTCAGGCCCGTACTTAGTGGCCATGTAGTAAAGGTGGTCGCTTATTGATAACACCCTCCACTTCTCGAGCGCCTCATCTCCTAGCGCCCTGGCGAAGTAATAGTATCTCCTCAGCACGTTGAAGGCCTCCCTCTGCATCTGGTTGCCAAGCCAGGCGCTCAGGTCACGCTGGTCAGCCCAGCTTATGGTGGCCCATGGAGGCACGTCGTATAGTCCCTTGGGTGACAGCGAGAGCGCGTCAGAGGCGGAGAGAAACCCTATCCCGCGTCTGCTGAGCTCCTTTGGGAGCCACCTGAGGAACTCATAGATGCCTGACTCAGGCCAATGATGCTCACCGAAGGTCTCATAATCTATAGCAATTAACACAAGGTCGCCTGGCGTGGCCTTGACCCACTCCGCGTACTTATCTGCCGTGAGCGGGTACTGATCCCACGCTTTGTCACCAAACCTAAACCCTATATCGTCGCTGAGCCTGTAATTCCTAAGGAGAAGCCTGACTCCACAGAGCGGGTTCTGGTACACGTAGTTGGGGGACCTCCATCCCAGGACCCAGTCAACGCCCTCCGTCAGGACTACATCGAAGCCTAGGCTTTGAAGCGAGCAGCCTATATCATTATTGTATATGAACTCAGTGTTCTCAGCGGCCTTGGGCTTCACGCCAAGCAGCTCTTCGACGAGCTCAGCCTGGGCCTTGACCTGCTCGCTGAACTCTTCCTTGTCCACTAGCCATGCAAGTGAGTGGTAGAACGTCTGGGCCACAGGCTCCAGGACCTCCTTTGAAGCAGCAGTGGCAAGGAGTTCGACTACGTCAGGGTGTAACTCCTTGAGGTCCCTGAGCAGGCTTCCAGCTACGCTCATGGTGAACTTGAAGTCAGGGACCTCCTTGGTTGCCTCAAGAAGCATCCTTGTCGCCGTCCTATACGTTCTCTCCACGACTCTGGCAAGTATTCTCCTGTCGGCTTCGTGATCTATGGTCTCAGCGAACCTCCTGGGGAGGTTAGTTGGGCTAAAGGAGGATAGCCTCTTGAGCCTGATGGGCTGGTGAAGCTCAAAGAATAACAATACTCTGTCGGTCATGTTATCGCCCTGTAATAGGCCATCTGCCTAGCCTTCTCATAGCATGCCATTAAGGCCTCGCCTGTCGACTCCTTCCTGAAGCGCTTATTTACGTCATTTACAGCGAAGGCCTTTATGTCCTCTGGCAACGTGGGGTTCTTAAGGGCCAAGGACTTAAGCTCCTGCATTGGAATCCTCTCAAAGTCCCTGAACCAGGAGAGCCAGGCAAAGCTCTCCATCGCGAGGCCGAGCTCTTTGGGGTCCTCAACGTTCACCAGGAGGCCGTCACCCTCGCCCGACCTCAGGTCAGTTACTATCTCCTTTAGACCGCCGACACGGGAAGCTATGACAGGGGTTCCTACCGCTAGAGACTCCAGCGCGACGAGGCCAAAGGGTTCCCACCTCGAGGGCGCCACGGTGGCTGTTGACAGCATCACGAGCGCCTTGTAGGCTTCGTCAGGGACCCTATTAGTTGTTATAACGACTCTCCCCCTTCTCTCCTCTGCCAGCTTCCTGACATATTGTTCGTAACCGTAGTCGCCCACAGGTATTCCAAGGACTACAAGTGAGGCGCTAGGGGCGTAGTCAAGGGCCCTGATAGCTATGTCGACGCCCTTCTGTGACGTAAGCCTCCCTGGCGTAATGAACAGCGCCCTTTCCCTTGAGTCAAGAGGGCCTGTCCAGGAGCCGGGGACCACGTACTTGTCTACCAGCTCATAGGCTACCGCCCGGTCAGCAGACCCATAGTTTGTGATGATCCACGATTCGACGGCCTGTCTCTTCCAGTCAGTGGAGTTGTAGATGACGCATGACTTGCCTTCAATCCAGCTGCCGTACTTCCTCTCCAGCTCCTCCCTGAGGTACGATAGGCTTACTGTGGCTATCGCGTCAGACGAATGGACGCCAAAGGCCTCAACGTTGCCCCCTACCTGCTCCCAGAGGGCTCTGTTGTTTACGGGTTCATGTCTTACGACCCTCCACACTAGATGATATCCGTCGTCAAGGCCGCTCCAGTCAGGTGACGCGTAATGCCATGGGAAGCTCGGGGAGCCACTGAGGTGTATGCTGTAGACAAGAGGTATAGCGTACCCTCGTGACTCGAACTCGTCCCTGAGCGCGACTCCGGGGAGCACGCTGTGCCAGTCGTTCACGTGTATTAGGTCAGGCTGAACCTCATGCCACGAAAAGGCCCTTAAGGCCCTTGTCATGATCGCTGATTTCTCCTCCGCATAGGAGTAAGGGTACCAGGAGTCAAAGATCATGCCTGTAGCGTAGTCAAGGCCTTTAAACATGACTACCCGGAACCCGTTGATGAAGGCCTCCTCAGCGCCGAGGCAGAAGCTGTACTGCTTTCCGTCAAGTCCCCTCCTGTCCCCGCATATAGTGAAATCGAGGGGCCTTAGGCCGAGGCGGGACCTTATGCCAAGGTCGAGGTGCCTCCCATGGGACGGCATGAAGACCGTGACCTCAAGCCCTCTTTCAGCTAGAGCCTCGGCGTATTGCCTCACGGCCTCCCCTAGGCCGCCGGCCTTGACTATTGGCGATAATTCAAATGATATTATCCAGACCTTCCTAACAGACCTTGGCGCAATGAGCCTAGCTGGACGCAAGCTAGAACCCCCTTACTAAGAAGGGCCAGAGGTCTAAGTTCTTGACTGTCCTCTCCTGAAGAGGGGACCTTTGAAGGGGTTTACGACAAAGTCGTTAGGGCACTTCATGACCTTAACGAGGCCGAGCCTTACCAGGTCTGAGAGCCTGAACTCTTGGACCCCCACTAGCCTTAAGAACGTGGTGGCGGCGCCCAGCCACATTCTATCCCAGTACTTCCTGCCTACGTGAACAGCGCTCCTCTTAACCTTGGGGCACTTAAGCCTGACGTAGCCCACGCCGTCGATATACGGAGTATGGCCATGATAGAAGTATAATATTCTCAGCCTATGGAGGCCCAATATTTTGTACTCGCAGAGGTCGTAATGGACCCTGCCATAAGCGTATATGGGCACGTAGTTGTCCTGAGCCTTAAGGAACACTATCTCGAGGGGTTCGTACTCAGCCTTCCCGTCCCTCTTAAATATAGAGAAGGAGAACCTAGCAAGGAAAAGAAGACCGTAAAAGGGGCTTCCTGGAATCGGATCAGGCCACACCACCAGCTCAAAGTCCTTTACTATATCAACATTTCTTGGAAGGGCTATGGTGAGGCCGTAGTCCCTGTCAAGCAAGTTAAGCAGCGACTTAGCGGTCTCCCTGGCCTTCCCGAGCTCATTAAGGGCCTCATCATCCCCTGAGGCAGCCAGGCGCATTAAGTGCGGGATTTCGTCCCCTCCCTTGCTTAGAAGCTCTCGGCACTGAGAGGCAAGGTCAGCCAGAGCCGCTTCCAACAACGCCACCCTGAGGCTGGCCCGCAAGCCTATAGTATAACCTCTTCCTCGTCTTGCCTCTGTTCTCAACCTTGACCACTTCTACTCTCCCCACCTCACAGGTGTTCTTTACGTGAGGCCCTCCGTCGGCCTGTATGTCAACGCCTGGGATCTCAACGATGCGCAGGGTCTTTACCTCAGGGGGCAGCCTTGAGGCGAGCTTGACAATACCTGGTATCTGCAGGGCCTTTTCCCTTTCAAGCCAGTAGACCTTTACATCAATGCACCTCGACAATAGGGAGTTAGCTTCTTCCACTGCAGATAGCAGGGCCCCCCTCCAATCCTCAACGTTCACTAGGTCAAAGTCGTCCTGGGCCATGTCAGGCCTTATGTGACCCCCTGTCACCTTTGCGCCGTACCTATTGAAAAGTACGGCGGCTATTACGTGACTGGCTGTGTGAAGCCTCATCATAGAGTAGCGGCGGTCCCAGTCTATTACACCCTTTACCTTAGTCCCCGTGGAGAGCTTGCTCAGGTCACCCTCGACTATGTGGGCTACGTCCCCTTCGTCCTCCCTTACCTCAATCACTTTTAGCTTTGTGCCGTCAGGCAGGACAAGGTAGCCCGTGTCCATGTCAAGGCCGCCTGAGGGGCCTGGGTGGAAGGCCGTAGCGTCAAGGAACACCTTGTTCTCCTTTATGCCGACTACTATGGCCTCAAACTCCCTCAGGTACGAGTCTTCCTGGAACAGCAGCCTGGCCACGCTCTCACCTGCGTTAAGCGGCTGGAGCCGCCGGCGGGATTTGAACCCGCGACCACCGGCTCTCCCCGACCTCGGGCTCCCTAGAGGCCATACGAGGCCGGCGCTCTGCCAGCTGAGCTACGGCGGCCCCTTTCCGCTCCCTGCCTGAGCCCCTTAAAGGGGTTTTGATGGACCCTTTGTTGCCCATATGTCAACTTTGTCATAGCTACCCTTAAATTCGTAAGGAGCTTGAAGTCTCTTCAAGGATGCGTGTTCCTGCTATGAGGCCTGCACACTCTTGTCGTTACACTTTTGATGGCGTGAAAGAGGCTTACCATTAATTTCTGTTATTCACAGGCAGGGCCTTTCCTTTAGAAGGGATAGTAAGAAAAGTATCCCACAATGTGTTCATATACGCTTTAGTCTTTTCCAAGATAAATGAGGATAATAGCTTTAAAGCTTCTAAGAGGCCTTAACGAATATGGGCAACAGGTTGAGGGACCTATCGGGCAAGTTCTCCGCGGCCACAAGGGCCCTGAGGCCCTCAGAGGTGAGGGAGATACTGGCCCTCACTGAGAACAGGAAGGTCCTGAGCCTGGCCGGAGGGCTCCCAGGGCCAGAGGTGTTTCCAAAGGAGGACCTTGCCAGGATAGCGTCCAGAGTCTTAGAGGAGCTGGGTGACAGCGCGCTTCAATACTCGCCGACTCTTGGCGTCATGCCATTCAGGGAGGCCGTGGCCGACTTCGTCAGGTCAAAAGGCGTTAAGGTGCTGAGTGACGATAGGGTCGCGGTGACCACGGGGAGCCAGGAGGCCATTTACCTCCTAGCGATGACGTTAATTAACCCCAAGGACGCCATAATTGTAGAGAGCCCCACGTACCTGGCGGCCCTCAACGTCTTCAGGTACTACGGGGCGGAGTTCGTCTCGGTCCCTTTAGACGAGAACGGCATGAAGACAGAGCTTCTGGAGGACAAGATAAAGGAGGCTAAGTCGAAGGGGCTTAACGTGAAGCTGGTTTACACGGTAGCCACGTGTCATAACCCAACGGGCGTAATAATGCCTGACGACAGAAGGAAGGAGCTACTGGAGGTCGCGAGCAAGTACGACCTCCTGGTCATAGAGGACGACCCCTACAGCTTCTTCGTATTTGACGAAGTCCCGTTCACGCCACTTAAGACGCTAGATAGCGAGGGACGCGTGATATACCTTGGGACCTTCAGCAAGATACTGGCGCCGGGCCTCAGGCTTGGTTACATGGTGGCGGACAGGCAGATAACCAGGATGGTAGAGTTAGCCAAGCAGATGGTCGACCTGCACTCCTCAACGCTCTCGCAGTACATAGCGTTATATGCGCTGAAGGAGGGCGTCGTTGAGAGGACCATACAGAAGGCCAGGGTCTTCTACAGGGAGAAGAGGGATATCATGGTGGAGACGCTGGAGAAGTATATGCCTGAAGGCTCTCACTGGTTCAAGCCTAGGGGAGGGCTCTTCGCGTTCATATATTTGCCTGACGGAGTCGATACCAGTGACATGTTGCCAATGGCAATAGAGAGGGGCGTCGCCTATGTGCCGGGGAGGAGCTTCTTCAGCGACGGCTCCGGGGTCAACGCGATGAGGATAAACTTCAGCTACCTGCCGCCAGACAAGCTGAGGGAGGGCATAAGGCTGATAGCGGAGACCGCTAAGGACTACATGAAGTCGAAGGGCAAGTAAATGATTTCAGGGCTCAGGGCTCCAGACCCTCCTCACCAGCTCAGTTAGGAACTCCCATCATCGCCTCAATAGGCGGTGGTCCGGAGGCTAATAAGTAGCCTTGAGCTCCTGGTCGCTATTCGACGAGCTATACGAGAGATATGAGGGCTGGTTTGAGAGGAACAGGGTCACGGCCAACAACGAGCTCCTAACAGTGATAAGGGCCGACCCGGGCCAGGAGGGAAGGCCCTGCCTAGACATAGGCTCTGGGACCGGCTTCTTTACGTCAGCCCTTGGCTGCTTAGGCCTTGAGCCAAGCCTAGGCATGGCCAGGATCAGCAGGGTCAGGAGAGGGGTTAACGTTGTTCAGGGCAGGGCCGAGGCCATGCCTCTGAGGAGGGGGTCCGTTTCCTCGGCATTTCTCATAGTGACGCTCTGCTTCCTGCCAAGGCCTGAAGAAGCCGTGCTTGAGGCCTCAAGGGTCCTCAGGCCGGGCGGCTGGGCCGTGGCCTGTATAATACCAAGGGAGAGCGAGTGGGCAAGGTTCTACATGAGGAAGGCAGGAGAGGGCAACCCCTTCTATAGGGTGGCCAGATTCTTAGGATTTGAGGAAGTTGTAAGCCTGTTCCTGTCAGCGGGGTTCAGGCTCGAGAAGGCCGTAGGCACCCTTACCTATGGGCCTGAGGAAGTCCCGAGGCCTGAGGAGCCGAGGGATTACACAGGACAGGAAGGGTTCGTGTGCATGAGGTTTAAGAAAGCTGAGCCTCCAACTAACAGCTCGGATGAAGAGGCTCGAAAGGCCTGACCTGAAGGGATGAAGAGCCCGCGCAGGCCTGACAAGGCCTTTATAGTTCGGTCCCCTATTTCCTTCTGAGAAGGCCTTGAGATTCGTCGTCACAGGAGGGGCCGGCTTTATAGGGTCCCACCTGGTGGAGCACCTGATAAACAAGGGGCACGAGGTTGTTGTTATCGACAACCTCTCCACGGGCAGGCCTGAGTTCCTCGCGTCTGTCAAGGATGATCCCAGGCTCAAGCTGATGATAGGGGACCTGAGGGACCCCCAGGTAGCCCTCAGCTCGATAAAGGGGACAGACGCAGTCTTTCACCTGGCCGCGAACCCTGAGGTCAGGCTAGGGGCTCAGGACCCCACCTCGATCTACAGGAACAACGTGGAGGTCACCTTCAATGTCCTTGAGGCCATGAGGGCTGTCGGCGTTAAGGTCATAGGGTTCGCCTCCTCGTCCACCGTCTACGGTGATGCCAAGGTCCTGCCCACGCCTGAGGACTACCCCCTTGAGCCGATAAGCGTCTACGGCGCCTCAAAGCTAGCGGGAGAGGCAATGATAAGCGGCTACGCCCACACGTTCGGCTGGACAGCTGTGTCGTTCAGGCTGGCTAACGTTGTCGGCAGGAGGCAGACGCACGGGGTGATTTATGACTTCATACAGAAGCTCAGGAGGAACCCAGCCGAGCTGGAGGTCCTGGGGGATGGAACTCAGAGCAAGAGCTACGTTCACGTGACCGAGGCAGTTGAGGCCATGTACGGCCTTTTAATGAAGGCTTTGGAGAGGGGAGTCACCTATGAGGTGTTTAACGTAGGCGGCCCTGACAGGATATCAGTGCTGGAGATAGCGTCGATAGTAGCCTCAGAGATGGGTCTCTCGCCAAGGATTTACACTACCGGCGGCGTAGATGGTGGCAGGGGCTGGAAGGGCGACGTGAAGTACATGCAGCTTGATATAAGTAAGGCGAGGGCCTGGGGCTGGAGCCCCTCAATGACAAGCAGGGAGGCCGTGAGGATGACGGTCAGGGAGCTCCTTGACCTCAAAACTTAATTTGCCCTGAACACGCTTGGGTCATGGGTGCCGCGGTAGTACAGCCCGGCCCAGTATGCGGGCCTTTCGAGCCCGTGACCCGGGTTCAAATCCCGGCCGCGGCACCACAGAGGCTAGAAAAGAAGTCACTTTACAATTCTATATACTCGCTTAAGCTAGGTTGCCTAACTAATAGAAGATCCTGATCTTCAGACAGACATAGCAGAGGCCTCAAAGGCTATTTGAGTAATTACGTTATATGAGGACAGCCTTTACATAAAAACCGTTTAAATTCTGCATAACCACTAATAAGTGGTGTATAAGATGAATAGAGCCAGAAGGCTCTTCATCGGAGTAAGGCCGTGGGCCCTTCCGTTCTACGCTATAACGCTCGTAGTGGGCTTTCTAACCTATAACGTCTTTACTTTGTCTGCTAAGGTGGTCTTAGCCCTCCTGATAGCTGTCATCGGGGAGCTCTTCATACACTCGGCCACTAACGTAATAAATGACGTATACGACTTCCGCAGGGGAATAGATGACAAGGAGGTGGCGTCCATAAGGTACCATTTCGCTTATGACCCTGAGATAGGACATCTTGGCGCTTACAGGCTCTCATTGACGTTCTTGGCAGTAGCCTTGGCGCTGGGCCTTGTCGTGGCGTTGCTGGGCAGGCCTCTGGCGCTGCTCCTCGGCATCATAGGTGCTGTAATGGGATACACCTACTCAGGGCCGCCAGGGCTCAAGTACAGGGCTCTGGGCGACATACCTGTCATGCTTGCAGCGGTCCTGTTGACCCTAACCGGGTATTACATAGCCAGCGGCGAGCTGGCCTTAAGGGGGCTCCTGGTAGGGCTTCCCCTCGCCCTCCTGATAGATAACGTGCTTATGGCTAACAACATAAGGGACTTAGAGAGGGACAGAAGGGCTGGCGTGAAGACCCTGGCCACGGTAATAGGGGCCAGGGCGGCGAAGCTCCTGTACTTTACGTTCCTGTCAGCCACATACGCAATAGAGGTCGCCCTCGCTGTTCTACGCGTTCTGCCTCTCTGGTCACTGCTTTCGCTGGCCTCAGCGCCCCTGCTAATGGGCATCGTGAAGGGGGCCCTAAGGGAGCCATCCTGGAAAGGCATGGACGTGGCTACGGCTAACCTAGCTACGCTGTTTGGCCTGCTAGAGGCTGTTGGACTTCTGGTCGCTGTCTTAGCTTAACGACTTTCAATGAAAGGCTGTTGGGGTGAGCCTTTTAATTGAGGCCATCGGACAACGGGTCTGGGCAACATGAAAGCCAGGACAGGAAGGCTAGACTATAGTTCGCCTAATGGAGTTTATGCATATGACAAGGCCAGCAGAGCCTGGGTGCTCCTTAATGAGGAGGCCTCGCCCCTTACGCCAAAGGAGAGGGTCTCCGTCATTTACTTTGATAACTCCCTATGCCCTGTATGCAGAAGGTATGACGAGGTCTGGTACCCGTTCATAGACTCTAACCTTGACGCTTTAAAGGACTTTGGCCTTTACATAGCGTACTGCAACTGGTTCACTCAGAACTGCACCTCGCTAAAGGCGGCCTTGACATTCATAGAGTACGGCGTCAAGGCCTCGCCGACAACTGTTCTCGTATTAAGTGATGGCGGAAAGGTCCTTTACACTGAAAGGTACGAGGGTCTGCTGACCGAGAGGGACCTCAGGACCATAGTGTTCAGCTTCCCTGAGAGAGCTGAGAGGGCCTTCAGGGGCGAGAAAGTCAAGAGGCCCATCACCGAGGGCGAGATGCTTGATCTCCTGTCAAGGGTGCTGAAGAAGGGCTAAGCTCATTAAAGTTAAAGGGGTAGGCTTACCTAGTGCCTGAGGCCTTGGAGCTGAGCGACCTAGAGAAGAAGATACTTGTGCACATATACAGGTACGGGCCTGACACGCCCTGGCTCATGGCCAGGAGGCTTCTAGGCAGGTCGGGCTGGGCCCCAGCCTACAGGGAAGAGGACGTAGAGGCCGCGTGCGATCACCTTGAGTCAATGGGTCTCCTGGCCAGGTTCAGGGGCCAACTTAAGCTAAGAGTTACTTCCTCGGTTAAGCCGTGGCTTAAGGTGAAGTCAAGGGTCGCCGACGGTAAACCCCCAGGCGTCTACTACGACCTTACGAAGGAGGGGAGAAGGCTTGCCTCACAACTCCATAAGGAGATGAGAGACGCTGAGCGATGAGGCATTTAATCTTGTCCCTGAGACCTCCTGATGGGCTAGGCCTTGGCCAGGTTCACTATAGCAGGGGACTCCATACAGAGGCTTGACGTGGAGCTGGGCCCAGGGGAGAAGGTCTACGTTGAAGGGGGACACCTAATATACAAGTCCCCCTCGGTGGGGCTCAAAGCATCTCTTAAAGGGGGCCTGTTGGCGGGCCTCAAGAGGGCCCTTACAGGCGCCACCTTCTTCGTCCTCGAGCTCGAGGGCCCCGGGGTGGCGTCAATGGCGGGCTTCGCTCCAGGCAAGATAGTTGAGATAAGCCTCTCTGAAGGGGATGAGGTGTTAGCGGAGCACAGGAGCTTCCTGGCGGCTGAGGACAGGGTCGAGTACGGCGCCTCCCTAGTGGGGCTTGGCTTCGGCTGGCTGGGAGGGGAGGGGCTCCTGATGGCCAGGTTCAGGGGGCCCGGCAAGGTCTTCCTCCATGCAACGGGCGACCTAATAGAGGTCCGTCTCAGGCCTGGCGAGAGCGTAGAGGCCGAGGCGGGTCACGTGCTTGCCTTCGACTCCTCAGTCAGAGTCTCGGTGAGCAGGGTCGGGGGCCTCAGGACAATGCTGTTTGGCGAGGAGGGCCTGTGGTTCGCAAAGGTCACGGGCCCTGGGAGGGTGTGGCTAAGGACGCTCAGCAGGCAGCAGATGATCATGGGTCTCATGCCCGAGATAGCTCAGGTGGTAAGGTGATGAGTTACGACTGTAATTTAATAAGGCTCTCTGACGAGGCCAAGGCAAGTGGCCTCTTCCTCTACTTCACGTTCCTTGGGCTCCAGAAGGAGGTAGTAGGAGACCTCTTAACTGAGGCCATAGCTAAGGCCCTCAGCGTGATCAGGGCCTCAGCAAGCCTTGAGGGCCTTAAGGAGGACCCCGTCGTTAGGGCCTACAGGGACTTCTACTGGAGGCTCGGGATAGACCCGACCAAGGTGAGGCCCAGCTCAGAGGCGCTTGCCAGGAGGGCCCTAAGGGGCGAGTTCCCCAGGGTGAGCCCGCTCGTGGACGCGGGCAACGTGGCTTCACTAGAGACCTTAGTGCCTATAGGCATCTATGACCTTGACCTCCTGAGGCTTCCCCTTGTCGTAAGGCTCAGCGAGGCTGGCGAGAGGTTTATGCCAATAGGGGGGAAGGAGCAGCCCCTGCCCAGAGGATATCCAATAATGGTTGACTCCTCAGGGACCGTTGTCCACATCTATGCCCACAGGGACTCAACGCTGACCTCCGTGAGGCCCTCGACCAGGAGAGCCCTCGTAGTGGGGACGGGCGTGCCCAAGGTCCCAGAGGACCTCGTGGAGAGGGCCGTCAAAAGAGTCGTAGAGCTGGCGAAGGTCATAGGGTGGGCCCCGGCAGGCCCTCTATGCGAGGCGAAGCCTGATGTCTAGCTAGCTTTACTTATTTAGCGTAAACGGATCTATGTAGTCGCCGTACTTGGCCTTGGCCTCCTCTAGCCTCCTCTTCTGCCACTCCATTACGTCGAAGAACTCCCTTGGGGTATCGTAGATCTCCCTATAGACGCTGAGCACACGCTCAAGCCTCTCGAGCTGCTTTGTGACCCTTATCTTGAACTGCTCCCTGTAGGCCTCCTCCCTGTACTCTTTGCCCAGGACGCTGTCAAAGAGCTTTACAAGATCTTCATAGAGGGGTATGTAGCCTGTGGGGGCCTCGGCCGCGTCCACGTCACCGTGGACCCTCAGCTCTATCCACTTCAGCCAGACGCGCTTATCTGACTTGTCGTTAAGGAACCTGCCCTGGGAATCCCTCAGGAAGTAGTTGACGCTGTAAACCCTGAGCTCCTTGGTAAGCCTCCTGCCGAACTCTATGTGAAGCTGAAGGAACCTGCCAGGCGAGAAGGGTAGGAAGTCAAGTATGGCGTAAGGGTTGAGGACCTTCTCGCCGACCTTCCCTATGACGGCGGCAGTCCTTTCGCTCTCAAGCGAGGCGGCCTTAGTTACGTTGCCGTGAACCCAGTTGAACGCCTCCTCAACAGGTACGTTGGTGTCGGAGTCCCTGCCCCCGAAGATCATAGCCTCCACCGGGACCCCGTCAGGGTCGTCGATTCTGGGGTCGAGGTTTTTGAAGTACCTTAAGTACGTTGTAAACCTCGCGTTGGGATGCGATGGCTGCTCGTTGTCAGCGCCAGCCCCCTCGGGAGGCCATCTTCCTGCGTAATTCATGCCAGGCCTCGGGGGCTCAGGCCTGCCCCTCCACCAGGGCTCGCCGTCATCCGTAAGCAGGATATTGCTAAAGATGACCTCGGTCTCCGGGTCCAATAGGATGTCATATATCTCCTTGTCGTCCTCTGGGTTTACGCCGTCTATTATCCCGAAGGAGCCGACCTCCGGGTTTATGGCCCTTGCCACTCCTTTACTTGCATACACTATCGCGAGGTCGTCGCTCACCAGGAGGTCAGCCACCATGGCAGTTGAGGTCTTCCCAGTGCCCGCAGGGAAGGCCCCAGTCACGTAGGTCACCCTTCCGCCCGGCCCCCTAATCCCAGCGATGAACATGTGCTCACAGAGGTGGCCCTCCTTGGCGCCCTGGTTTACGCAGAGCCTGAGGGCCAGCTTCTTGAGGCCAACGGTGTTCCCAGCGTACTGGGTGTTAACGCTGTAAGTTATGTTGTCCTCAGGGTCTATGTAAATTCTCTTCATCTCATAGTTCTTGCTCCAGCCGAGCTCGTTCCTTTCACCCGTAGCGTGGAGGAACCTCATGTAGTTCCTTGGAGGCCTATCGGAAGTGAACGCGTCGTAGCAGGGCCTGTACAGTATGTTCTCGCTGTGAACTACGTAGGCAGAGTCCGTCACCTGGACGCCGTAGCTGGCGAGCGGTGAGCCCCTGGGGCCAAAGCAGTAGAAGGAGACGAACATCGTCCTCCCCTTCATGACGCCTTTCATGAGCTCTTTTATCTCCGTGAGCCCCTTCTCCCTCTCTAAAGTGTTTATGAGGGGATAACTGACGCCCGCTGGCACCAGGATCCTGGTGTTCTTAAGGTCCCTTCCCAGGTCATAGACCCCGTCGAAGTGAACAGTCTTAAACCTGTACTTAGTGGGCTGCTCCTCCTTGCCCTCGATGGCCTTTCTTCTCATGTAATCAAGGTCCTCGGGCGAGCCCGTGTTTACGTATATGAGAGAGGGCTGGACCAGCTCGGCGACTTCAAGTAGCCAGCGTAAGAGGCCTACGTCGGTTATCTTAGCCAACCTGCCTAGGTGCTCTTTATCTGTGAAGCGGGAGAGCCCCGACAGAACCTCCTCCCTTCCAGGGGCCGGCCTCTCTCCCATTCGATAACGCCCTCGTCGGGCACTGCTGTAGAGTTGAGGTCAATAGTTTTTAAGGCTTGTCTTAACTCAACTAGTTCGTTAATCTTTCAAGTTATGAAAGAATAAGCAACTGGTGCGAGCAGGCTTCATAGCTCTATAGGCTCAAGGCGCCATCCCGTCCCATTGAGGGCTCCTTGGAACTTGGGCTTTCATCGCCTTAATGGTAAGTCGCGGCTATTATTGAACAGGAACCATATACTAAGGCCTCAGGCCTAGCCACAAAAGGTCTTAACCTACGGGCCCAGGGCGCTTACTGGAGCCGGGGTGGCCGAGCGGTCCAAGGCGGCGGGCTGCAGTGGCAGCGGAGACCCGTTATCTCCCGGGTTCGAATCCCGGCCCCGGCTCCACGTCATGTTCTAATTCACTCAACTAGGGCAGCGCTGTCGATCCTTATACACACATTGACGTGCCTGTCCTCCACCTTGCCCCTCAGCAGCCCTGTAACCTTAATGCCGTTCAGGTCAACCCTAGCCTTAAGGGACCCATCAACATCGGCATATATCTGCTCAAGCTGGCCCCTGAGCTGAAGTCCATCACAAGGGGCCTCGCCCACCTGCACTGAGCTGTACCTCAGGGCCAGTGACTTAGAGCCTTCGCATAGGTTCCCAAGCGCCTTGCAGGGTATCACGTTGTCGTAGCCTAGGTAGGCAGCCGCCTCCGCCTTCATCGGGCTCTTGAGGGCCCTCTCCACGGGGCCCAGGTCGTACAGCTTGCCGTTGCTCATGAAGAGGAGCCTCGTCGAGGCCCTGAGGAGTTTCCCTGCGTACTGACTGACCACTATGGTTGCGACCTTTAGCTCATCCCTCACGTACACTATTAGGTCGGCCAGGTAGTCAGCGGACCAGGGGTCAAGGCCTGAGGCAGGCTCGTCCAGGAGCAAGACCTTTGGCCTCGTAATTACGGCTCTGGCTATCGCCACCCTCTGGGCCTGTCCCCACGACAGCTCTGACGCCCTCCTGTCAAGGAGGTCCTCTATGTGTAGCCTCTCAGCCACCTCCTTGACGGCCCTCTCCCTCTCCTCCTTTGGCACCCCCCTTACCTTAAGCCCGAACTCTATGTTGTCCCTCACGCTCATGTGATCGAATAGGGCCAGGGACTGAGGCACATAGCCCACTTCCCTCCTGTTCACGGGCACGTTGGTTACGTCTACGTCGTCTATCAGGACCCTGCCTCTCTCAGGCCTGTAGAGGCCAAGTATTGTCTTAAGAAGCGTCGACTTCCCGGCCCCGTTAGGGCCAAATATCAGCGCCACCTCGCCGTCACCTACCTCGAGATTCACTGGTCCCAGCGTGAACGCGCCTATCCTAGTCACCACGTTCTCGAGCCTTAGCTTAGCCCTCAGCCCTGGTCCCCCTCCTGATCTCAAGGAGAGCCCTACCTAACACGAAGATTCCAAGGACCACTACTAACATGGCTATTGAGAACTTAGCGGCCTCAAGGATGCCGAGCCCCACGAAGGCCTCATATATCGCGACTGGGGCCGGGTAGACAAGGCTCTTCCCAAAGTAGACTTCATAGGCAACTATGAAGAGGGCCCCTGCCTCAGAGGCTGCCCTGGCCCAGGAAGTCAGGGCTCCCCCGACTATCGACCTCCAGATCTTAGGGAGCACTATGCTGAGGAACGTCCTTCCCCTTGAGGCACCTAAGCTCATAGCCGTCAGCTCGAGCTCTGGGTCAAGCGAGCTTATAGCCGTCTCCGCCACGCGCACTGTGTAAGTGGCCGAGACGTAGGTCACCGCCAGCGCTGCGCCTAGGATGGTGTCCACTACGTTTATCCCTAGCTTGTGGAGGAGCGGGCCAAGGCCGACGTACCAGGAGAACGCTAAGACTATCATGACTCCAACTATTATGTGAGGCACAGCTATAGGCAGGTCCACCAGGGCCTCTATCAGGCCCTTGCCCCTGAAGTTGAACCTGCTCAGCAGGTACGCCAGGGGGACACCGAGGATCACTGAGGCTATGGCGGCTATGGTTGACGTAATTATGGTCACAAGGAGCGCCAGCTCAAATGTCCTTACGCTGAGGGCCTCCAGGAGCCCCTTGCCTCCAACGAGGGCTAGGACCGCTATCGGGTAGGAGAAGAAGAGAAGCAGCAGTCCCCCCATTATTGAGAGGGCAAGGACGAAGATCTCAGGCTTCGCCCTCAAGGCGAGGTCCCTGGGAACATTGATGAGAGGTAGCTCACGTTGGCCAGCGGCACCACGAAGGGCCTCAGCTGCTCTGGCACGGCCGAGTAGTTGCCGTACACGACGCCAGGGACTATTGGGTTTATGCCGTACTCCTTAAGCACGTCCTGGCCGACGGGGCTGAAGAGGAGGAGAAGGAAGTCGACAGCCGCCTGCTGGTTAGGCGCGCTGAGCGGTATCGTTACCGTGTACACGACGGGGTTGCAGGCGAAGGTCTCGGTCTTGCCGAGCTCGGTCCACGTAACGTTGACCTTGTGGTAGAAGCTGACGTAGCTGAGGTTGCCGAGGTTTATGAGCGGCGGCAGCGTTATGTAGGTCATGTTGAAGCCCTTCTGCTGGTAGTACTGGGTCTGAGGTATGGCGTTAGAGGTGTACGCGGACAGTATGAACTGGACCGAGCTGTTAGTGTATATCAGCGTCAGCAGGTCTATCTCGGTGTTCCTCATCTGGTACTTGCTCACATGGTTATAGACAGCGTCCCAGTAGTAGGAGGCGTTGTTCATGAAGGCGAGGCCGGCGAGCTTGAGGACGCACTGGGCCTGGTAGCCGCTCGGGTCCGTGAAGGGGTTTGAGACCCCGACTGTGGTGTTGGGGTAGAGGGCTATGATGTCGAATATCTCCCTCCAAGTCTGGTTCCACTGGGCGCTAAAGGGCGTCTCCTGCCGAGCCTGCCTCCAGAGTGAATAGACATCCTTGCCTGCCGGGGTCTCCAGGTCAACTATTATGACCATCTGGGTCACGCCGAAGGCTATCTCGTAGTTAGCGTAGTTAGGGAAGAGGACGCTGGGTATTGTCGTGGTGTCAGCGCTGGCGACCAGGCTGAACACCTGAGTGGTCGCCTCCTCACGGGCTACCTCGCCGCTCCCGGCGAACAGGGGCTGGCCTAACGTTACCCCTGGGTAGTAATAGCCCATGAGGTTAAGGAGCTCTGTGAAGGCGAACTTGAGCGTGCCAGCAGCCTCCACGGCGAAGGGGGAAGGCGCGACCGCAGGGGTCTTTGTGGAGGTCGTTGTTACTGCAGGGGTAGTGGTCGTGCTGGCGACCCTCTTCTGGGCAGCGTAATACTCTGTCCCAGCGCCCACCACGAGCCCGACTACAAGGCCCACCAGAAGGTAGGTCCACAGGGAGGCAAAGCGCCTCATCAGGCTTCCTCTCTTGAGGCGAAGGAAGCAGTATATTTAAAAAGATAGCTATTGACATTTATTATGTATCAATACACAGATTTCAAGAGTTTCTCTCAGTGAGGGCTTCAAGGTACCTCTTTATGGCGTCCCTTATGAGCTCACTTCTGTACTTGCGGGACTTCAGGGCGGCCGAGTCAAGCTGCACAAGAGTATCAACGTCAAGCTTAAACGATATTACTCTGAGACCTCTCTTGTTGCCTGACCCCATCCCGACCCCTCGTTTACGTAGCTCCTTGTGATAAAGAACACTGAGGCAACTCCGTTAGCTACAGACCTAGCCGGAGACCTCCGGGGCTCAGCGGAAGGGCAGAAGCCTTATAGGTACGTAGTACCTAAGCCTCTATGGTGCCGCCGTAGCTCAGCGGGTTAGAGCGCCGGACTCATACGGCCCCTAACACCGAGGTCGAGGGGGCCTGGGGGATCCGGAGGTCCCGGGTTCAAACCCCGGCGGCGGCACCACCTTTCTTCAGCTTACGCCTTTACGCTGCTTACAACCCATGTAGACTGAGGTTAGCGGCTTGCTTAGAAAGGGGAGGGATAAGATAGAGAAAAACTTCAAAGGTATACTGAGATCAGGGAGCTCATGAAGAGAGGCGCTACAATACCTAGGACCAGGATTAGCAGCGCAGCTATGGCAAGGGCTATCTTGTACTTCATGGCAGGTGGGGTAGGCGGGCGCTCCTGCTTGGTTAGCAGCTCCCTCGAAGCAATTATGTAGTAAACCGCGCTCACACCGCTGTTTATGAGGGCTGCCAGGGTGAGCCATACAGTGTAGCCTGAGGTTGATAGGAAGAGGTAGAGCTTACCCCAGAAGCCCAGCAGCGGCGGGACGCCGAGGAGGCTGTAGAGGAGCACTGACGCAGAGACGGCGGCTGTAGGGCTGACCCCCATGAGGCCCCTCAGCCTCTCAAGCTCCCGCGCAGTGGAGCCCGTGAAGGCGAAGAGCGGCGCCTTAGCTATGGCGTACGCTATCGACTGCAGCGCTACTGCATAAAGGGCTAGCCTAAGCATGGAGAGCTCTAGGTTACCGGCGAAGTAGGCGGCGGCCGCCAGGGCCGCGAGTATGTAGCCCACCTGGGCCATGGAGCTGTAGGCCAGTATCACCTGGAGGTCCCTGGAGGTGAAGGCGGCGACGTTACCGTAGGTCATGGTAGCCACCGCAAGTACTGCAACCGTCAAGGCCACATCGCCCGCGAGCGGGGAGCCGTAGGAGAGCACCAGCAGGGCTCTGCCGAGGACGGCTATGAACGCCAGCTTAACGACGGCTGCCACGAATGAGACGGTCCTCCCGTCGCCCCTGCCATAGACGCTCGGTAGCCACCAGTGGAAGGGGAAGAGGCCCACCTTGAAGCCCAGGGCTGCCAGCAAGAGGATAACTGAGAGCGCGGCGATCTCCCTTGCAGCGCCTGACCCTGCGCTCAAGGGGGTGAGCAAGAGGACATAGGAGCCTGAGGCTATCGAGTAGAAGGCCAGCGACGCGGCCAGGATAAGCGTAGCAACTATGCCAACGAATGCGTACCTTACGGCGGCGCCCTTAGCCTCCTTGACATCCGATGAAGCTATTACGACATAGCTTACAACGGAGACCAGGAGCCAGGACGCGAGTATGACGAGGAGATTGGCAGCGCCGGCCAGGAAGAAGGAGCCGAACAGCGTGAGAGGTATGAGGCTGTAAAGCGATGGACTGCTGGCCCACTGAAGGCCCTCGACGCCTATGGCTATCATGTAGGTTATGGCAGCGAGCGCTGCGCCCAAGAGCAAGAGGGAAGTGAAGGAGTCCTGAACTACAAGGCCGCCGTAGAACTGCACAGAGGCGCTAGCGGTCGCGTAAAGGAGTAGACCTGTGAGGGTAGCGAAGGACCCAACTCCGATAGCAGCCACTATTACTGGGGCTGCGTTCTCACGCCTGCCAAGGGGCGAGGTGACAGGCGCTATGAGCGAGGCAGCAAGAGTGAGGTAAAGCAGGAACTCAACAGTTGGCTCTTCCCACACCTCTCATCACCTCCAGGCCAACATGACGATAAGGGCTGTCAACACTAACATGAAGAGATACATGGTCAATATGTAGTCCGTACGGCCCCTGAAGAGGGCCCTGAGGCCCCTCGAGGTGAGCTCTCCGGCCTTGGGCAGGACGAAGTGATAGAAGAGGTCTATGGCCCTGTTAATGACGTTTAGCAGCCAGGAGAGGCCTGCGAAGGAGTCGACGAAGAGGTAATATATGGCAGAGTTGACGTACCACCTGTTGAACAGGAAGCCGTGGATCCCCCTGAGGATGGAGCTCCGCTGCAGTAGGTCTACTAGGTGACGCCTCCTAACGTAGACTAGCGCCACAGTGATTATCTCGATGATGATCAGGGCGCTTATTAGCACCGTAAGTATGTCAACAGGCACCATGAACGAGGGCAGGGCTTTTATGTCAAGGGTCTCAAAGACTCCATGGGCGACCCAGTAGCCAACGAAGAACCATGTAAGGCCTATTATCAGTGACGCGATGCCTAGCAGCGCGTAGGGGCCCAGCATTAGTATGGGGGCCTCCTCAAGGTGCTTGCTGTCATGGTGAGAGGCGAGCGGAGGCACGTGGAAGACCCTCACGAGGAGCCTCGTTATGTAAGCAGCTGTGAAGAAGACCGTTACGACTGCCAGGAGGTACAGGGAGAGCACCCCGGCCCTGGCTACATCAGCTAGCACCAGCTCCTTGCCGAAGAAGCCTGCGAAGAGCGGCACCCCAGCTAGGCTGAGGCCTGCGAGCCACGCGGACACCCCTGTCCACTTCATGTACTTCCAGTAGTCGCCCATGTCGTCTATGAATCTGCTGTGCGCGACGTGGAGGGCGTAGCCGGCTACCAGGAAGAGGGCGGCCTTGAACACCGCGTGGGCGATCAGCATTGAGAGGCCGGCCATCTCGGCGTCAGCCATTATAGTGTAGTTACCGGTCGTCACGGCCAGCCCGCCAGCTGCTACGGCCAATATCATGTAGCCGAGGTACTCAGCTGTTGAGAAGGCTAGGACCAGCTTGAACTCATGGTTAACTATCGCCATAGTGGCCATCATGAACAGGGTCACAGCAGCTATGCTGGCCACCAGGAGGAAGTACTGGTGGACCTCTGCCACCGCTCCTGTGTAGCCCAGCGCTGCCGCAGCGAGGGCGCCAGCGAAGAATATCGGGGCGAACCTGAGCATGTAGTAGACGCCCACCTTGACCATGGTGGCTGCGTGTATCAGCGCCGATACAGGCGTGGGACCCGTCATAGCGGTCACAAGCCACTCCGAGAACGGGAACTGGGCGCTCTTCGAGAGGGCCCCCAGCGTGAACACGAATAGGAACAGCGCCAGCAGGTCCCTGGCGGCCAGCTGACCCATCCAGCTCCCAGCGCTGTTTGCTATAGTCGGTATGCTCATGGAGCCCACGAGCGTGAAGAGGCCAGTCATGCCTACTAGGAAGCCTACGTCGCCCACCCTCGTGAACAGTATGGCCCTCACGCCGCTCGTGCTGGGCTCAAAGTACATGGGCTTCCCAAGGGCCGTGGAGCCAGGCACGCCGACCCAGTACTCCTCCTCATCTGTGTACCAGTGGCCTATGAGGGCGTAGCTGGCGAAGCCTGTGCCCTCCCACCCTATGAACATGAGCACGAGGTTGCTGGCGGTGACGACGAGCATCATGCTGCCGACGAAGAAGGACATGAAGAAGAAGTACCTCTGGACGCCCCAGTCGCCCTTCATGTAGTCAAGGCTGTAGACGTCTATGAGGAAGCTCAGCCATGAGACCACGACGGCCATTATTGCGCCTAGGCCGTCAAGGTAGGTTCCAACCCTTACCTTCAGGACGGAGTCCCAGTACCAGGGCGTTGTGGCATATATCACCTCGTGCTGCGCGAGCACATAGTACAGGGCTATTGACGATATTATGGCACTGGCCAGGACGCTCAGCACGCTGATGAGCCCGTAGACCCTCTCCCTCCTAACGCCTGCAAGCCAGAGCAGGGCCAGCAGGCCAGCCCCAACAAATGGGGCTAGCCAGGTCCAGGACCAAACCCACCAGGAGGCATACACTACCTGGGTCATTCAGCTCACACCCCCTATGAGGCCATTCAGGAGTACAACATGCGACGCGGCAAAGGAGAGACCTGAGGTAAGCGGGTCTATAGCTAGGAAGAACGCCACGCTGAACAGGGCTATGGCAAGCATCGAGAGCTTGAAGCCGTCTACGACCTCATGTGCCTCCACCTCTGACCTCGGCTGGCCGTAGAAAATCCTCCTCATAGTTATGAAGGAGTAGGCGGCCGTTACCGTGAGCGCTACTATCAGAAGGAGCGACAGGCCGAACATGTACTCATAGCCCCTGAAGAGGTAGGAGTTGACGACGCCAAGCACTATGAATATCTCGCTCCACATGCCAACGCTCGGAGGCAGGCCTGCAAGGTTCATGAACCCGAAGAGCGCAAGCGAGGCGACAAGCGGGTACCTCCTCGCAAGGCCTCCCATCCTGCCTATGTCCCTCAGCCCCTCAAGCTCAGTTATGAACACGCCTGCTGTCATGAAGAGCACGGCCTTACCTATGGCGTGTGACAGGTAAATCAGCATGGCTCCTGTTATCCCGTACGGGTTTAACGTTGAAAGTCCCAGGAGCATGTAGCCCATCTGGCTGATGCTCGAGTAGGCGAGGAACCTCTTGAAGTCAGCTTGCCTTAGGGCGACCAGCCCCGCGTAGACTATAGTAGTGAAGGCTAGCCCCAGCAGGAACGGCCTCCAGCTCAACATCTGGGTCAGGAACAGCGGTATCATGAACCTGGCTATGGCGTAACCCGCGAGGCCTATGAGGTTAGGTGAGAGCAGCGCTGATATCGGCGTTGGGGCCTCGGCGTGGGCGTACGGGAGCCACATGTGGACGCCAAATATCGCCATCTTTACGAAGAGGCCGAACAGCATGAGGGCCGCTATAAGCGTGGCCGCGGCGCCTATGTACTCCACAGAACCTATGGACCTGAGCTGTCCCTCAGTTAGCACGAGGTAATTGAAGCCGTGAAGCAGCAGGCCCAGGTACAGCACGCCTGTGAGGAAGACCACGGCGCCCACATGTGTCCAGACGAAGTAGAGCAGCGCTATCCTGCGCCTGTCGCCGTAGCCGTAGAAGGCTATGAGGAGGAACGACGATATCAGACTGCCCTCGAGGAATACGTAAAACTCTACTAGGTTTGTGGAGTAGGCGAGACCTAACATGGTGGCGGCGAAGATGTTGTAAAGCAGGAGGTACGTGCCTAATCCTGGCACCCTCTCGCCATGCCTCTGCATTTCATCAATCCTGGTCTCCATGTACTTTATGCTATAGATTGCGACGAAGGCCGTCACTACGGAGAGGCCTATGATCACTGGGGCTGAGAGGCCATCAATTCCAAGCGCTATGGTGCCTATTGAGTATTTAGTAACGTTGATGATCAGCGGATCAACGACGCTGCTGCCCTCCGGAACGCCGCTCGCGTAACCATAGAACACAACGACTAAAGGTATCAACAGTGATGCCGAGCTTAGGTAAAAGAGGGCGTGAAGGCCTGCCTTACTTCTAATGGGCCACGCTATTATACCAATTGCTATAGGGAGGACGATCGAGACCCATAGCAGGGGGGCCTGAAGTATCATCCCCTCACACCTCCTTCTCCTCAAGGTCCGAGCTTGAGAGAGTCCTGTAAGCCCTCATGAACGCCAATATTATGGCAACCACTACGACCACCTCAACCGACGCTATAGAAACAACCACTATGCCGAAGTACGTGGCCATATAGGGGTCCCCAATTAGAATAGGGAGGACGAGGAGGAGAAGGCCGTTAAATATCACCTCCACAGATAACAGCTGCCTCAGCAGGTTATTTGACGAGGCGAGGCCATAGGAGCCTATGGCTATGACCAGCGCAGAGGTTATGAAGGCTATCAGCGCCGAGAGCTGATCAATAATTATCACTTCTTCTCACCCCTCCTCGCAATAGCTATAGCCTCAACGATTGTGGCGGCCTGACCTATGAGTATCAGCGCTAAAACCGGGAGGTACTTGCTGAGGGCCTCCGAGGCGGCGAGCTGAACGCTGATCGAAGCGGGTACTGCATAGAGGTCGTAAAGCCTCAGCCCAAAGACCAGTATAAGCATGAAAACGGCGGCGGTCGAGGCCACTATCACCCCTCTCATGGCCTCTTGCTCCTCCATGCCTGTCGGTCCCAGCATGCTAATTGTAATTACGATAAACATGACAGCGGCCCCGACATATACTAACACGATGTAGGCCGCAACTATGCCAAGGCCCAACAGGGCGAGTATGGACGCCGTCAGCGAGCCAAGGACGGCTAGGGCCACGCTTGCGTAGACCAGGTCCCTAGCCCTGATCACCAGGTAGGCGGAAGCCACTGCGGCGACCCCCATGACCGCCACGAAGAGCGGTAGGTCAAAGGACGTGCCGCTCATGCGGTCTCACCCTCCTTTGACTTCTCCGTCTGCTGAGGAGGCTTCCCTTCCTCCTCAGCGGCGACCTTCACGAGGCCCCTCTTCTCGTCGTAAACGTACTTTACGGGCACGCCCTCCTTAGCGGTTATGAACTCGGGCTCCTTCTGTATGTCCTCGAGCGTAAGTATCATGTCGGCCATGTTGAAGTACACTATATCGTGGTATGGCACGTGGTAAAGCGCCTCGGTCGGACATACGTCTACACAGTAGCCGCAGAATATGCACCTGTTGTAGTTTATGACGGGGTACTTCTTCTTCATGATGCGCCCTGTCTTCTTATCCTTGACCTGTACGGGTAACATCTTCATGGCCCTCGCTGGACATATCCTCGCGCAGGAGCTGCAGCTTATGCAGAGGTCCATTTTCAGGACGATGTAGCCCCTGTACCCCTGCCTGAGCTTTATGTATTCATGGGGGTAGAGCAGCGTTATCCTGTTGGGGTCTATGAAGTACTTGACTCCAACTATCAGCGCCCCCAGGTTGCCCGCTATGGCCCTGCCTAAGAACGTGACCCGGGGACTCCTCTTAATTACAGGTCTCGCGGGCACCTTCCCTCACCTCCTCACGGAACAACGCCGAAGTAGGCCTCGGCTAGGCTGATGCCGAAGGCTGCCAGGGTCAAGGGTATCATCACCTCCCATGCTAGGCTTAGGGCTTGATCAAGCCTGTACCTGCCATAGACCGCCCTAAGGAAGCTCATTATCGCCATGACTATAATTGCCTTGACCGTCACTATCAGGCTCGGCACCAGGTAGCCCGTTACGAGGCCTGGCGTTGGCCTATAGGGGGCCCAGCCTCCCAGGAAGACCAGGCTTATGAGAACGCTGAAGGCCCATCTCCTTATGTACGCGGCGCCCATGTTGAGGCCATACATGAGGCCCGAGTACTCAGTGTACGGCCCTGCCACCAGCTCGCTCTCTGAGTCGGGTATCTCGAACGGGAAGCCGCTGGTCGACATGAGCACGGCTATGAACGCCGTGAGGAGCGCTATTGGGTTAAGCAACCCTAGCCACCTGCCGCTAAGCTGGTCATTAACTATCGTGACCATGTTGAAGGTTCCTGTCATGGGCGTGGCGGCGAGCAGGCTTATGACGGCTATGAGCTCGTAGGCCACTATAACGAATGACTCCCTTAGCCCGCCTACTACTGCGAACTTGTTGTTGCTAGCCCATGAAAGCATAACTATGAATATCGGGGATAACGTAGAGAGGGCCACCGCTATGAGGAGACTGTAGCCCATGGGTATAGGCCAGTACTCGCTTATCGAGGTCATGGGCACCGCGACCATGGGGAGGAGGGCCAGCACTACAGCGATGTTGGGTGCCAGTATAAACGGAAGGAAGTCAGCCGTGGCGGGGACTATTATCTCCTGCACCGTGTACCTTAACAGGTCAGCTATCAGCTGCGTGGCCCCGCCCGTGCGGGGGCTTATCTCGAGCGGGCCATACCTCATCTGGACCCTGGCGGCGGCCTTTCTCTCAAACCATATGATGAAGATCACTATAATGAGGGCTGCGGCGAAGCCGGGTATTATCACGTACTGGTAGACGGGCGGGTAGAAAATGATGTAGTGAAGTATCCCCCAACCTATATCACTGAGGACCTGTATCCCTGACATCTCTCATCACCTGTCCCACTCAGGTGGGAAATAATCAAAGCTGCCGTAGATAGCGGGCAGGTCCATGAGCCTGTGCCCAGGCATTACGTACTTAAAAGCTATGACGTTCCTGAACGAGGGCGACACGACCCTGACCCTGTACGGGACGTCCTTACCGTCGCTCTCCACATAGTAGAACATCTCACCCCTCCCAGCCTCAACCCTCGCCGAAGCCTTACCAGCCGGCACCTTCAGGGTGGCGAATAGGGGCATCAGCTTAACGCGGTACTTGCCAGCGTAATCTATCTTGCCCTCATAGACGTCCCTGTAGAGCTTAGGCGCGGTCTTCCAGAACTTATCATGCATGAACCCCTCACGCGGGTGCTTCTCAAGCCAGTCAACTACCTGCTCGATTATGTTGAGGCTCTGCTTGATCTCCTCAACCCTCTGCCAGGCCCTCGCCAGCGCGTCCCCCTCCTCGAATATCGGTATCTCGAAGTCAAGCCTATCGTAGGCCTCATAGGGCTCAACAAGCCTTACGTCATATTTTATTCCGCTGGCCCTCGCGTTAGGCCCCACTACGCCGAGCTCCGCCGCCCTGTTCTTGCTGAGCACGCCCACGCCCTCGAGCCTGCTCCTTATATTGGGGTTGTTGAGGAATATCCTAGCGTACTCGTCAAGCCTTCCCCTCATATACCTCGTGGCCTTCCTTGCGTTCTGCGGGAAGTCATCAGGTATGTCGCGCCTGACGCCGCCGAAGACCGGGTAGGAGTGCGTTAGCCTAGCGCCTGTTAGGTCCTCCGCGAGCTGGACAAACACCTCCCTGTCCCCGAAGGCCCACATGTAGAGCGTAGAGTGCCCAAGGAATACGCCGAATATGCCAAAGCCGTAGAGGTGGCTGGCTATCCTGTTTATCTCGCACAGGAGTACCCTGAGGTACTTGGCCCTCTCAGGCGGGTCAAGGTCCAGGAGCCTCTCCACGGCCTCAACATATGGCAGGGTTATGTTGCAGGCGTCAAGTATCGCCATACGTTCAAAGAGGGGTATGTTCTTTATCCAGTCCCTTCCCTCAGCCAGCTTCTCCATGGTCCTGTGAACGAAACCTATGTCTGGGTCAACCCTAGTCATTACGTCCCCGTCAACCTCGACGAATATCCTCATGTGGCCCGAGCCGGGGTGAGCTGGCCCTATCTGGACCTCGTAGACCCTCCTCTCAACAGGCCTCACAACCATGCCTGGCAGCCGGGGGACCTCAGAGCCCTGAACGCCAGTCTGCGAGCTCATGACTCACCACCACTTAGTGGCATTAAAGGCCTCGGAGTCCACCTCTATGTCGTCACTCTCCTCGGGCACGACGAAGTCCTTCCTGAGAGGCCTTAGGGCCGCCACAACAGGGGTCAGCAGGAGAGGCCTCAGGTCTGGGTGGCCCTCAAAGATTATGCCGAACATCTCATACTCCTCACGTTCATGGAACTCTGCGCTGAGCCAGACGCTAGTTAGGCTCGGGACACGCGGATTGTCCCTGTTAACATAGGTTGATAGCGATACGACGTACTTTGAGAGCTCCTCATTGAGGTAGCTGGTAACGTGATACATGACCTTTATTTGCTTCTTTGCAGGGTAGTCGACAGCTCCAACGGATATCACGTGGTCAAAGCCCATCTCCTTGAGCCTCTTCGCGGCCTCGATCAGCTGGTCAGGCCTTACGACGAAGTCTAGGTAGCCCCTGGCAGGCTCATAGACGGGGTTCAGGTCCTTGAGCTTCTCAGCGAAGGCTTTCCACGCCTCAGGCGGCTGCGGCTGCTGCGGAGGGGCCTGTGGCTTAGGGGCCTGCGGGGCAGGGGGCTGCTGAGGCCTAGGGGCTGGGGCGCCGCTAGAGCTCAACCTTCTCACCCCTCCAGCCGCACAGGTCCTCCTTGGGGAGGACGTACTTGAGGTCCTTCCTGACCCCCTCAACTACCCACTTTGACGCCAGACCACGACTTCTTATCATCCTCTGTAGCTCAACGATCGACCTGGCGACGGCCTCTGGCCTCGGCGGGCAGCCAGGTATGTAGACATCGACAGGGACGACCTGCCACGGCCTCACTATGTTATAGCTGTTATAGAATATGCCACCGTCGAGGGCGCAGGCGCCCATGGCTATCACGAACTTGGGGTAGGGCATCTGCTCCCATGTGAGCCTGACAGTGCATGCCATCTTCTTGGTGACAGTGCCCTCTATTATTATGAGGTTCGTCTGCCTTGGCCCAACCCACGGAAGCGATCCATACCTCTCGTTATCAAACCTGGGACCCCACGCTGCGCCTATCTCGCAACCGCAGCAGCTAGTCATAAGGTGGACGGGCCAGAGGCTGAAGGCCGTGGCCCAATCAATGACCTTGGCTATGGTCCCCTTTATCAGGTGCTCCTTGGCCAGCTGCGCCGCTACGTCAAGGTTACCTATATAGGCGCGGCCTTCCTCCTTGGCTTGGCTGGCTTGTGCCAAGGCTTACACCCCCCACTCAGGGACCCTCTTAGACACGTAGGCCCCGTAGGCGAGGAGCGGGGCCAGGACCGCCACAAGTGTGAGGTAAAGGAGGAGCAGGTCACCGCTGTAGTTCCTTGAGGCAGCTGTGAGGAACGTCAGGAGGACCACCATGGGCTCCACGGCGAGGAACATTATGAGGTAACCGAAGTACTGGAACGTGAGCCTGGACTTCCCAACTCCGCGAGGCGGGTTAGAGGACTCGAAGGGCAGGTACTTGTAGGGCTCATGCCTCTCTATGTCTGTCCTGGCCCTCAGGGCTACCCTGAGCAACACTATGACCCCGACGAGGAGGGCCAGGATGATCATTGGCACTATTATGAATGAGTTCGCTGCCAGTACTAACGGACTATACGCAATTGACAATTTTCAGCACCTCCAAAACGTTTTAAGCGCGCAGTGATATAAATTCCTTTATCTTGGCCGTCCTTGTTGGGTGGTTGTATAGGCTCCCTGCGGCGTGGTTTCGTCTTTTAGTCGGATATTCCTATATTATCCCGCCCCAACTTAAGGTGGTGGGAGTGCGGCCTTGGTCGAGAGGGTGCCGCCCGAGGCTGAGGTAAAGTACAACAAGTACCTTCAGCTAAGGGACACCTATAACACGATTGTTCAGCAGAGGCTTGCGGCCGAGTCTTCCTTAAGCGAGGTAGAGAAGGTCCTGGAGAGGCTTAACGGACTCTCTGACGACGCTGAGGTCTATAGGATGGCAGGCTTTATACTGGTGAGGTCCACCAAGGCTGAGCTGGTAAAGGAGCTTCAGGACAGAAAGGAGGAGCTTGAGCTGAAGATTAAGGCGCTCAAGAACCAAGAGGACCTAGTGAAAGGAGAGCTGGAGAGGCTGGCCTCGGAGCTCCAGGCGATCGTTCAGAAGGGGGCCGGACAGGTCCAGCCTAAGGCTGGCGGGGCGTGAATAGGCCCTGGAGCTCGGCCTTAATGGAGCCTTACAAGTCATGGACTTCTTAGTTCATGTAAAGCAGATGGTCTCTGGCAAGGCCTTAATGGTCGTTACGCATGGCAATGCTGATCTTGACGCTGTCTCATCAGGGCTTTTAACATGCGAGCTTCTAAGGCACCTCGGCGCGACCTCCTGCTGCGTAATAATCCCAGAGGGTCCCAGCAGGGACTCGAGGAAGGCCTTGGAGCTGCTGGGGATTGACCTTAAGCTATGTGAGGACGAAGAGAAAGCCGACATAGCTGTCGTAGTGGACGCATCTAACGAGTCTCAGCTCGGCGGGAGCCTTGGGGTCAAGCAATACATACTAATAGACCATCACGAGGCTGGGTCGTTAGCGCTGAAGGCGGACATAAAACTCGTTGACCCTGAGGCGCCGACTTGCGTAGAGCTTGTACTTGACTTAATAAGGGCAGCCGACTTCAAGCTGTCGCCCCAGCACGCCACCCTAGCTATGGCCGCGATGCTGGACGAGACAGGCCTCTTCGAGAGGGCATCGGCCAGGACATTTGAGGTCGCCGCTTACCTGTTAAGGTCTGGCGCTAACTATGAGGAGGCCTTAGCTCTCGTAAAGAGGCCCAGGGCTCAGGAAAGCCTGGACCTGAGGCTTGCAAGGCTCAAGGGCGCCTCAAGGGCTAAGGTATCGAGGGCCTGCGGGGACCTCGTAGTTGTCTCAACATATGTGGGCTCGTATGAGGCTGACGTAGCTAGGTCATTAGTGGGCCTAGGGGCTGACGTCGCTATAGCTTTCAAGGAAAACAGGGCCTCCGTGAGGGTCTCGCGACAGGCCCTAGAGAGAGGAGTCAGCGCCTCGTCAATTGCAGCCTACTTGGCTAAGAGGCTTGGTGGTGAAGGGGGCGGTCACAGAGGCGCGGCAGCCCTTAATCTCTCAGCCGAGGTAGATGAAGAGAAGGAGGCGGCCAGGGCGGCTGACTTAGTGGTGGCGTACCTGAGTGACCTCTGTCGGGGCAGAGGACATGAGCGGTGAGAGGAAGGCCAGGGTGTATGCTGACGTTAGGGAGGAGGCGTCAGGACTGCCGTCGCTTCTCGAGCAACTCGGCGTTCTTGTTGTCAGGAAGCAGCTGTCAGAGGGGGATTACGTTATACCTGAAGACACAGTCATAGAGAGGAAGTCCGCCTCTGACTTCATATCATCGCTCTTTGACGGCAGGCTTTTCGACCAGGCGTCAAGGCTTACAAGGGACTACGAAGAGGTTTACTACCTGATGGAAGGCGACCTCTTTAAGGAGCTAAAGGCCTGGCCCTCAAGACGTAAGCAAGTGATAGGGGCGCTCGTAACCCTCGTCAGCGACTACGGTGTCAAGCTTCTCTGGAGCCCCTCAAGGAAGGACAGCGCCGAACTGATAGCGGCCTTAGCCACGAGATCCTCCACCTCACGCGGCGGCCCTGTTGTGATAAACAAGAAGCCTCGGTTGGGGTCCATAAGGGAGTGGCAACTCTATATACTTCAGGCCTTCCCAGGCGTTGGCGTCAAGACTGCTGAGAGACTCCTCCAGAGGTTCGGAAGCCTGGAGGCATTCTTTAATGCTAGCGTAGCAGAGCTGGCAAGCGTTGAGGGCCTAGGCGAGGCCAAGGCGGCCAAGATAAAGGAGCTCATAAAGGCGCCATACACTAGGCGTGACGAGAGCAAGCCAACGCTTGAGAAGTTCTACAAGGCTGACGAGGGCTCACAGGGATAGCCCTTGTTGGGCCAGCATCATGTTGGCTAAGAACCTAGGCACCTCCTTCATGAGCTCCCTCTGGCCATAGCTGGTGAATAGCTCGTCAGCCTTCTTAGAGACATCGGTAACCTTCTCCCTCAGGTAGTCAAGGGCCTTAGACACTACCTCGTCGTCGCTGTTCGCGCCTAGCTCATTCATGGCCCATTCCCTGAGTAGCCTCTCGCTAGTGTCAAGCTTCGGCCTCAGACCCCTCAGGTAGGAAATGTAATCAACGATATCGTCGGCTATCTGGTAAGTGAGGCCTATGAGGTCGCCGAGATTATAGGCCTCCTCTGCCATGTCAGCCCTTGACGCTGCAATGAAGGGAAGGGCTACCGCTAGGGCGAACAAAGGGCCTGTCTTCAGCCTCGCAAGGTCTACATAGCTGACGAGGGCCCCCTTGACTGAGGCGTAGGCGTCAAGGAGCTCACCTCTCACTATTTCCTCCCAGGCCGATACGCTGTAGCTTAGCGCAGCGCGGCCAAACCTCTCAATGATCTTAAGAGCCAGCGGGACCAGGAACAGCGAGACCATGGCCGTCTTGCCAACCCCGTAGAGGACCCAGGCGGCTGGCATCCCTCTCCGCTCCCTCTCCTGGTCTATTATGTCGTCAAGGGTCAGGCTGGCAGCGTGCACGAGCTCGATGGCGATGGCTATGTCGATAGCGTCATTGGCTTTGCAGCCCAGGGTCTCGCACGTTAGGAGCGTCAGGAACCCCCTGAGCCTCTTGCCGCCGCTGTTGATATAGGAGACTACGTCTGAGAGCCCTAAGTTGCTCAGGCTGGCGGAGAGCTCGCCAAGCCTGGGCTCTATCAGGGCCCTTGCCTCCTCAAGCTTTCTCAGCAAAGCTTTGTCAACAGACTCCATCAGGTTCAGCCTAGCCTCTCAGATGACCTGGAGCGCATTCAAGTTATATAACTAGCTTACTAGCATCACTAGGCCACGCGTGAAGAGGCAGAGCGAGATCAGAACCGCGGGATCCCTTTACGCTTCCTTGGTGAGCGCTGTACTCAGCTTTATTGAGGACAACGTTGAGGAGGAGGGCCAGCTGTGGGGCTCAAAGGTGCCAGCCTATCTCCTGAGCCCCTCTGATGCCCTGAGGGAGCTTGAGAGGAGGCCCTCAATAGAGCTTGTAATACCTGGCAGCAGGGCTTCCGAGGAGCTCAGCATAGCTGGGAAAAGCGTGAGGTTGGTCTCAGGTCAGCCATCTTCCGACCATGTAGGTGTTGAAAGCCTTTACTTGGCGGCCCCCAGGTCTGTCTTACGCCTAGATCGTCACCTGCTGGCCAGGTATGCGCAGGAGACCACCGAGACAGGCGTAGAGTTCATGTTCATATATGCTAACACAGGCGATCTCCTGGTGCTTGAGGGCGAGAGGTACAGGGTATCTATACCTAGGGTGAGGGCCTCCATGATATTTCACACTCACCCTGAGGGCGCTTGCGGCCTTTCAGGCAAGGATATAGAGAGCGCCCTCGACCTCCTCACAGAGGGCGGTCTCGCCAGCGGCTCCGTCACGAAGAGCTGCGCTGCACTTGTCTATAGGGTGGGGGTGGTTAATGAGGACGAGTACCTGTCCTTTAAGTCAGGCAAGGCTGCCAGCTACAGGACCTTGAGGATAGAGGCTGTATGGCTATGGGGTTAGGGACCCAGGAGATCATCGACCGACGGCGGCCTCGGGGGCAGGCCCTTCCTCTCCCTTATCTTCTTTATGAGGTCCTCTAGCATTGAGTCAGGCACGGGGGCCCACCTGCTGAACTCCGTGCCCCAGATGGCCTTACCAGCGGTGGAGCCCCTGAGCTCAGTGGCCAGGTCGAAGCTCTCAGCGATGGGTATCTCAGCCATCACCCTAGTGCCCATGCCCGTGCTCTCGACGTTAATGATCTTGCCCCTCTTCTTTACTATTATTGTTGTGACGGCGCTCAGGAACTCCATGGGGACCCTTATGTCAAGCTTTTGCACGGGCTCGAGTAGCGTGGGCCTGGACGTGAGGATCCCAGCCCAGATGGCGTTCCTTATCGCGGGGTAGAGCTGGCCTGGCCCCCTGTGAACAGGGTCCTCGTGGACTATGGCGTCATGCAACACCACCTTTATGCCCCTAACGGGCTCGGCAGCCAGCGGACCCTCCTTAACAGCCACCCTGAAGCCCCCTATTATGGTGTCCTTCACGTCCTTCAGGTACTGGACGCCTGAGGTCATGTCGACGAAGACGTTTATGTTCTCATCAATGGCCCATATCCTGCGCGCCTCATCGTAGTCCCAGCCGGCCTGGTCCCTGAGGATCTTAGCCCTGTCCCTCGGGTCCTGGTCCTCCCTGACCACGCCCTTATGTATTAGCTCTATTGTCTCCTCGTTAAGGGGCTCAACGCTTATGTAGAACCTATTGTGCTTGTTCGGGCTCTTGCCCTCGAACGTCTTGCTCTGCTCCCTAGCAGACTCCCTGTAAACTATGATGGGCGGGCTGGCCTTGACCTCAAGGCCGTAGAACTCCTTGAGCATCCATAACGCTATCTCAAGGTGCAGCTGGCCCATGCCCGAGAGCAGGTACTCTCCTGTCTCCTCATTGATCTTGGTGACCAGGTTGGGGTCCTCTATCGTTAACTTCCTCAGCGCGTCAACGAGCTTAGGCAGGTCCTGAACCTTCGTCGGCTCTATGGCTACAGTAACGACGGGCTCAGCTATGTAGTGAAGCTGCTCAAAGGGCGCTGCCTGGCTCTTATACGCTACGTCCACAAGCGTCTCGCCCGCCCTCAGGTTCTCAATGCCCATGATCGCGGCTATGTTGCCCGCTGTAACCCTGTTAGTCAGCTCACGGAAGGGACCCATGTAAAGGCTTACCTGGAGGATCCTGCCCGTCGAGTTCTGCGAGAGTATGTAGACCTCGCGGCCGGGCTCAAGGGTCCCTGAGAAGACCCTCCCGGTCGCCACGAGGCCCGCCTTCTCAACCCTTATTGCATTGGCATAGAACACGAGAGGACCGTTGGGGTCTGCCTCCATCATGGCCTTGCCGAGGTCGCTATCTAGGTTCCCCTTCCATATCTTGGGGATCCTGTACTTCTGGGCCTCCTTGGGGTTAGGGATGAACTTAACTACCATGTCCAGGAGGGTCTCATGGAGTGGGACCTTCCTTCTAAGGGCTTCCACCTTCTCCTTGTCGTCAGAGGAGTAGGCCTCAATTATGTGCTGGAAGTTCACGCCCTTCTTGGACGCCAATGGGACGGTAATGCCCCACAGGTCCTTAGCGCTGCCGAAGGCCACGTTGCCGGCGGCAGGGTTTAGCCTCCACTTGTCCTTGAACTCAGGCTCGGCGTACATGTCTATCAGGTTGTTTACGTCCTTTATTATTTCAACGAGCCTGTCCTGTATCTGCGCAGGCGTGAGCCTGAGCTCCTTGACCAGCCTGTCTATTTTATTGATAAACAGTACGGGTCTGACCCTCTCCTCAAGGGCCTGCCTGAGGACGGTCTCCGTCTGCGTCATAACGCCCTCAGCGGCGTCAACCACTACTATTGCGCCGTCTAGCACCCTGAGGCTCCTGGTGACCATCCCGGTGAAGTCTATGTGGCCTGGCGTATCGATGAGGTTTATTATGTAACCTTTGCCGTTGTACTCGTGGTAGAGGCTAGCGTTAGCTGCCTTAACGGTTATCTGCCTCTCCTTCTCTACCTTAAGGTAATCGAGCGCCAGCGCCTCGCCGGCAACCCTCTCCGAGATGATGCCAGCCCCGGCGAGCAGGGCGTCGCTAGTTGTCGTTTTGCCGTGGTCTACGTGCGCTATTACGCCTATGTTCCTCACTTGCTCGATGTTGCCCATGATCTTCTCTATTTCAGAGACCATCTTTACTCTTGCGCCCACAGCGGCTACACCTTAAGCCATAGGAGCGTTAGAACCTCTTGAGGTTAAAAGCAATTCTGAACTAACATGTAGCCGTTTAAAGTAGGAAGGGGGCGGGACTGCGGTCATATAAACGTCCAGCCCCGAGCCCTCGGAAAGTGCCTTTACAAGGTCTCTTCTCAAGTCCCTTGCGGCCTTGTTGGCCCTGAGCATTACAGTCGAAGGCTCTACATAAGTGCTTTTCCTTAATATGATCTTGGTGGGCCCGCTTAGCTCAAGGCCTGGGTCCCCGACCCCTACCACTGAGTCACAGATTTCAGAGGCGCAGAGGACCACTATGACGACCCAGCCCGCCCTTATTCTCTCCTTAAGCCAGCCGGGGAGGTCTAGGGCGCCGGCCTCCGATGAAACCCCTATTATGCAGTCCCCGCGCTTAGTGAGGAAGCCCTCCTTGGTTAACTCTATAGTAGTTGGATGCCTTGCAGTTACGTTCTCATGGCCCTGGGCCCTGAAGTGGAACCACAGGCCTTCGATCTCCAAGCGCGTCACCCGCTCTCGCTGAGCACCTATTAGCTTTAGGCCAGACTAGAGCTAATTTTGGAGAGGCCTTAGTGGACAGCCAAGAGGGCGTCTACGAGCGCGTTAGGAGGCTGATGGTGAAGGAGCTGAAGGCGCTCGGCTACATAGTCAGCAAGGAGGTAGAGGAGGCCATGTTAGCTATCCCAAGGGAGGTCTTCGTGCCAGAGGACCAGAGGCCCTACGCATATGAGGACAGGCCCCTTCCCATAGGCTTCGGGCAGACCATTAGCGCACCAAGCGTTGTAGCCCGCATGACGGAGCTGCTGCAGGTCAGGAAGGGCCAGAAGGTGCTTGAGGTGGGGACAGGCTCGGGCTACCAGGCCTCGATACTTGCGTGGCTAGTGGGCGAGAAGGGTCACGTGTGGACTATCGAGAGGATACCGGAGCTGGCGGCCAGGGCTAAGGGCGCTATAGAGTCCATAGGGCTTGGGGACAGGGTCACGGTAATAGTAGGCGACGGCAGCCTTGGCTACCCCGAGGCAGCCCCTTACGACAGGGTGATAGTGACTGCTGCCGCGCCCAGGCCGCCTCATAGCCTCCTCTCTCAGCTCTCAGTCAACGGCAGGATGGTAATACCGATAGGGGGAAGGTCGAGTCAGGTGCTGACAGTCTTTGAGAAGAAGGGACCGGACTCTTACGAGGAATTTTACGACTTAGAGGTCCTGTTCGTGCCCCTAGTAGGGGCTGAGGGCTGGCCAGAGGGCTCGTAAATGTTTTTAGGATTGTCTGTAGTTTAGCTAGGCGCGATGAAGTGTGTGGTGGACTCCGAGCCCTAGGCAATGACGACAAGGAGCCCTCTGAGCCCACGGTTTTCAATACTGCCTTGCGTACCTCATGTAAGTCATCGCGGGACGCCCACAGATAGGGCAGTTGCCCCCAGCTGGCTCAGAGGGCCAGGGAGTACCTAACGCCTTGGCGTTCAGCTGCTCAGCAGCCTTCAAAGCGCAATCCTCAAGGCCACACCATGGCAGCTCAACTGCCCCTCCCCGTTCGTCCAGGGCCTTTTTCGCCTCCTCCACAGAGTTAGTTCTTAGCACCCTTTCTCTTAGGAACCTCCAGGCCCTTTCGTATAAGATGTTATCAAGGTCGCGCAGCGTCTTCTGAAGCTCGTTAACTAGGTCCTCAAGCTTAACGACGCGCTTGGAGAGGTCTACCCTCCTGACTAACGTGACAGTCTTAGAGCTCGCCTCCCTTAGGCCAACCTCGATCCTTATTGGCACACCCTTGGCATCCCATAGGTAGTACTTCTCGCCTGGCGTCAGGTCACCTCTGTCATCAAGCACCGCGCGTAGGCCTGCCCCTTTAGTCACTTCAAGGACCTGCCTTGCGTAGTTTAGGACTGTATCAAGTTTGTCTTTATCAGAAGGTGGTATAGGAACTATAACCACCTGGTAAGGAGCGACTGTGGACGGCAGCACTAGGCCAAGGTCGTCACCGTGCGTCGCTATGATGGTCGCAACGACCCTGTCGCTTACGCCGTAGCTCGTCTGCCACGGGTAGTCAAAAGTCTCATCGCTCCTCTGTATTCTGAACCCAAAGGCCTTAGTGAAGTTCTGGCCAAGGTTGTGGACGGTCCCTATCTGAAGGGTTCTGCCGTCTGGCATTATTGTGTCAAAGGCTATTGTGTAGAGGGCCCCTGCGAACTTATCCCAGTCAGGCCTCTTAGATACGAGGTAAGGTATGTAGAGCGAGTCAAAGAACTTCTTGTATATGTCAATGGCTTCAAGGACCTGCCTCTCAGCGTCCTCAAAGGTCTCGTGAACTGTGTGGGCCTCTTTAAAGCTCGTGACTTCCCTCAGCCTTATCATGGGCCTTGTGGCCTTAGTCTCATACCTGAAGACGCTCACTATCTGATAGAACCTCCTTGGAAGCTGCTTGTAGCTCTGTATCCAAAGGGACTCGTAGTAGGTGATGGGGGTCTCACTCGTGGGCCTGAGGGCCAGCTTAACGTCGAGGGGCTCCAGGCCGCCGTGCGTTACCCAGTAGACCTCGTCCTCAAAGCCCCTTATGTGCTCGCTTTCCTTGGCCAGCATCCACTCAGGTATCAGGAGGGGGAAGAGGACCTCCTCGTGCCCCCCTGAGTCCAGGAGGTTTCTAATGAGCTCAAGTACCCTCTTCCTTATCTGGAAGCCGTACGGCATCCAGACTCCCATGCCTTTAACTGGGTACCTGCCGTAGTCGTAGACCTCAGCCCTTTCGAGCACCCAGTCGAACCACTCTGAGAAGTTCTCCTGCCACCTCTTTCGCTGAGGCCCTGGCACTCTCTTCACCTTGGCTGTGTCAGATTAGAAGAAGGAGTCAGTTTAAAGGATGACTGTCATAGGTTAACCCTACCTATCTCTTTTTAATTTATTTATATTATTTTGATTATAGCCAGCATTGACTACAGGAACGCAGCCCTCGCCGGCGTTTATAGTAATGAAAAAACGGGCTGGCCATGGTAAAGGCTTCCCATTCAGGTCACAGACTACCATGGCTCTAGTGAGTGACGCCCTGGCTTGGTAGAAGGTCCTTGACGCTCTGGTGAATGTGAAAAAAGCCCAAGGATTTTAGAAGCTATCCTTTAAGCCGTGGGCAGAACAAAGAGTATTATTATAGCTATCAGCAGGCCGTAGATGGCGATTCCCTCGCCGAGGACCACGAAGATGAAGGCTGTTCCAAAGAACTCCCTCTTCTCAAGTACGGCGCTGATGGCCGCAGCCCCTGCTACGCCAACTGCATAGCCCCCTCCTACGCCGGCTAGGCCTACGGCGAGACCTGCTCCTATCGCCTTACCGAGTATCGACATCGCATAAGGTGACGTGGCCTGATCGCTCGCGGCTGTAGTGGTGGAGGTACCTACGGCGTGAGCTACGGCCGCCCCAGTAGCTATAGCCGCTATTATTGCCAGGGCGGCAACAGCTATCATTATAGCCCTGTACTTAGGCCTTCTCCAGGCCTCCTTCAGGACAATGTTTAAACCCTCCATGAAGCTCGCAGGGTCCTTCATAGGCCATCGGCTGGCTCATGGCGCTGAGGAATTAAAACCCTTTTGACGTCGGGCTTCGCGCTGCGCGTTGGCTATACCACTTATAGTGGTAAAAGGGATTTAGGCCCTTTAAACTTCTGGGCTAAATTACGACCGGAGAGCCTTGATACTAGGCGACAAAGACATCAGGATTCTCCTAAAGGCCGGCGAGCTAATGGTAGAGCCCTTAGATGATGAGGTCGTGAGGGAGAACGGCCTTGACCTAAGGTTAGGCAATGGCTACTGCGCCTTCAAGGACACCGATAAGGTGCTGGACCCCAGGGCGCCTGGTAGCCCTGAGGAGTTCTATGAATGTCGTGAGGGGGAGAGCTTCGTGATCGAGCCCCACAGGCATTACCTGCTCCACACGTTGGAGTACGTGAAACTACCTCCTTACCTGGCCGGCCTGGTCAACCTAAGGAGCACCTGGGCAAGGACGGGTATCTACATACCAAGCACGGTAGTTGACGCGGGCTTTGAGGGCCAGCTGACAATTGAGGTGATAGGGAGCGAGTTCCCGGTCAGGCTTTACGCTGGGGAAAGGTTTCTACACCTCGTTTTAGTTAAGCTTGAGACGCCGTCGGAGAGGCCGTACTCGGGTGAGTACAAGGGGCAGAGGGGCGTCAAGTTGCCCAAGTTCTTCAAGGTTCAAGCTGGCATTTAACGTCTTGACAAACGTTATATTGCCTCCTCGCGTGGCTTCCCCAGGGACTTAGTTGGGCCGAGGTAGCTTAAGGTCACACGGCAGGCTAATAATCTCCTACCCAACTCACCCAGCCTTCCTATGGGGCTACCTGATAATCGGAGCTCTCCTGGTGTTCCTGTTCCTGGGCCTTCCTGGGCTTGTGGCCAGCGTTTCCAGCAGCCGCCTTGCCTGGCCTCTTTGGGCGCTGGCAACGCTTCTCATAGCCCTGAGTCCCCCTCTGAGCTTCCTCAACATAGCCATAGCTAGGGTAAGCACAGGGGCCCTTGTAACAGAGCTTGACGTTGATTACGTGGAGTTCTTCGGTATACCAATCCCTGTGCCGAGAATTAGGACAAGAGAGGTCAAGACCATTCTAGCCGTTAACGTGGGCGGGGCGCTGGTGCCGATAATATCGTCAGGCGTATTTGCCTATCTACTCCTTAACTCGCCTTACTCGTGGCGCTTTGGCGTAGCGGCGCTACTTGACGTGGGCTTGACTTCAGCGGTGGTCTATCTCCTCTCAAGGCCTGTAGCAGGCGTTGGAATAGTGGTGCCGGCATTTGTAGCACCCCTTATGGCCGCGCTGGTTGCTGTGGCGTCTGTTGGCTTTGGCGTGGCTGCGGCCACGGCAGCTTACATAGGGGGCTCGGTGGGCAGCCTAATAGGCGCTGACATAATAAGGCTGTCAAAGAGCTTCCGCGAGCTAAGGGCGCCCATGCTGAGCGTAGGGGGCGCAGGGGTTTTCGATGGCGTCTTCATAAGTGGCGTCATGGCGTTCGTCCTGGCCCTCTAGGCCTTTACAAGCAGTTCAACGGAGTATATGTTCTGGGAGGGGCTGTACTCTAGGACCCTATGGACACCTATGGGCCTCACAGAGCCGCAGTACTTCAAGGCCGTCGATGTGACTAGGTCAAGGGCTGCACCCTCATCACCGGTGAGGATATACACGTGAAGCCTGGCCCCTTTAGCTGCCAACGCGCAGGCAGGACCTATGAAGTCAAGCACAGAGGTCGGGTTGTTCATTATAATCCGGTCAAACTCACCCTCGAGGACTTCAGGTAGCGTCCGTGAGTCTGCCCACATAACCGTGACCTTGCCCTTGAGCCTTCTCACGTTTAGGGCCACGTTTTTGGCAGCGAGATAAGCCGCATAGGGGTTTACGTCAACTGCTACGGCCTCACAGCTGGCGGCCGAGGCCGCTGTTATGGAGAACGGAGCTACACCTGCAAACATGTCAAGTATCAGCTCCCCCTCAGAGACCTCCTTTGAGACTCTCAGCCTCTCGCCCGCCAGCTTTGGGTTGTAGTAGGTCTTGGCTACGTCGACCAGAAAGTGAAGGCCGTTCTCTGTTGCCCTGGTCAGCGTTGAGCCGCTGCCGTAAAGCAATACGAGCTGAGGGAGCCTAAGCTCTCCTACTGTACCGACCTTGAGGAAAACAGACTCTAGCCTTGGGTAGATTCTCGTTACGGCTTGGGCAGCCCTTACATAGGCGTCAAAGGGGATGCCGCTTGACCTACTGAAGATAACTATGTCGCCTATTTTGATGAAGCTCGAAAGCCCTATTTCCTTGGGTATGCCGGAGGGCCTTGAGGGCTCGAAGAGGTCCTCGCACGGCTCTGACTCTATGCCTAGGCCTGATAAGGTTGAGGAAGCCTTTAGTAAGTCAAGGACCGGTATCTTAAGCTTGCCGTTCTCCCTCTTAGGCTTGGCCTTGGCGATCAGGCCCTTGGCCTTGAGCGCGGCCAAGGCTTGTTCCGCGCGCCTTACTTCAACCTTAACGCAGCCGTAGTTCACTAGCTCGCTCAAAAGACCTCCCTGGGGTTGAATCCTTTTACATCAATGGAAACCCTTTTATATTTAGTCTGTAAAAGATCCCATGGATGACCCCTCACCTGATGGGGGCGCTGCCCCAAGGGCGAGGGTGATGAGGGCGGGGAGGGCGCCGCAGCCGTAGATGGGGGCCCCGTGCCGTTGGGTCCGACAGCCGCCCATGATACTCACAGGCGCGATGGGGGCCTGTGGGCGAGGTGGAAGTCCCTACGCTCGATCGTGAATGCACGTAAAGTAATTGAAGTGAGAGTGTAGGGACAAACGGCCGAGGCTATAACCCGCCTTCTGTACTTCGGCGGCATCCGACTACGCGGCCTGAGGGCCTCGCGCGGCTCCTCATAGGCCCCCGCCTTGCTCCGCCGGGGTCGGCCGTTTCACCGCATCCTCCACGATGCTCAGCCCGTTACTAGGGCCCTGTCACCAGGGCCCCCTCAAGGCTTCATCGACATACCGTGGAGGCCGTGTCGTCTCTGTGCCGTTGCCCTGGGTATCACCCAGGCCCCTTACGGGGTCCGGCTGCCGCTGAGAGGGCGGTGTTTCCTCAGGCCCCATCGGGCCCGTGAGCCGCCAGCCTCGGCCCCCTGCAAGCTTTAATTCATGTTAAGTAATAAAGCCTACCAGTCTCCTTTGACCTCTTGGACGAGGCCTTGGGATCAGGCGTAGGGCTTGTAGTGAGGCCTTCCAGCGACGTAGCCGAGAGAATAGCGCTTGAGGTCGTTCAACGCGTGAAGGAGGCCGGATGGGAGCCGCTAATAGAGGTGGAGAGCGCTGAAGCCTACCCAGGAAGACTTGGAGGCCTACGGACGTTTTCACTTGATAGGGATCCGCCAGACAGGGTTATCGTAATAGGGGGTGATGGAACGCTCCTGAGGGCTGCAATTAAGGCAGGAGACAACGATGTGGTGTTCATGGCCGTGAGGGCTGGAAAGAGAGGCTTCCTGTTAGACGTTGACGAGACGGAGCTCAGCAAGAGGGTTCCCGAGTTCTTAAGGGGGGAATTTGAAATCGTGGAGCATCAGAGGATTAGGGCTGAAGTCGAGGGGGCTGCTACTCCTTGCGCCCTAAACGACATTGTCGTCTTTACCGCTGAGGGCCAGATGGTAAGGCTTAATGTAATGACCAGAGGTGAAAGGGTTATGGGCCTTGACGGGGACGGCTTGGTGATCTCGACTACAACGGGCTCGACCGCCTATAGCCTGAACGCGGGCGGACCAATCATCGACCCAAGGCTCGACGTTATAGTTCTGACCCCCCTTAACCCAGTCCAGCTTTATCTGAGGCCCGTAGTTATGTCAAGAAGTGAGCAGCTTACGATAAGGCTTAGGGAGGACAGCGGCGCTGCATACCTTGTAATTGATGGTCAGGTCAAGCACCCCCTGAGGCCAGGGGCTTTGGTGTCTGTAGGCCCCTGCCCAAGGCCCCTTAGGGTTGCCAGGTTCAACTGGTGGGCGAACTATTATGAGAGGCTCTTCGCGCGCCTGCTCAGCTATTGGTGACGTAGAGAGAGTTGTTGTTCTCGACGCTGGCGCTCTCTTCGCGGGCGTCCAGCTGAGGCTTCCTCTGTCGGTAACCACTGGCCTGGTGGTGGATGAGGTAAGGGACGAAGGCTCCAGGACCGATCTTGGGAGGGCCCTTGAGGCAGGCAAGCTACTTGTTATCGATCCGGAGCAGGAATTTATCGAGGAGGCTATAGGTGTCGCCAGGTCGGCCAGAACCCTTGACAGGCTCAGCAGGGCTGACTTAGGGGTGATAGCCCTGGCCCTGGAGGTGAGGGGCTGTGGGAAGAAGGTCGCTGTGGCCTCCGACGACTATGCGGTTCAGGTCACAGCCCTCAGGGCGGGACTAGAGGTTATACCAGTTAGGTATAGGGGTGTCAGAGAGGCGAAGCGACATAACCCCTTAGGTCAAAGTAAGTGGCGTCGGTGACCTTTACTCTTATCCACCTGCCCATAATATTGGGGTCCTCCCGTATTGAGATAGGGAAGTAGTTCTCAGCTCTGGCCACGTAGTAACTGTCCCTAAACCCTCTCGATGTGACCAAGGCCTTCAGCTCCCTACCTATGTAGGCTTTGTAGATCTCCGTCTCGACCTCCTGTATGACGCTTAGAATGCGCAGGCTTCTCTCCTTCTTTACAGGCTCAGGCACCTGGGGCATTGACGCCGAGAGGGTCTTGGGCCTTATGCTGTACTGTGCCAGGTAGACCCTCTCAAACCTCAACCTCTTAACCAGCTCAACGCTTCTCATGAATGCCTCCTCGTCCTCCCCTGGGTGGCCGACTATGATGTCGGTTGCGAAGAGCGAGTCGGGGAAGGCCTTCTTAACGTTAGCGTGAAGCTCGACGAACTCATCAACGGTATATCTCCTATTCATTATCTTGAGGACCCTGTCATCGCCGCTCTGGACAGGTATGTGAAAGAACTTGAACACCCTCTCATCCTTATAGACGTCAAGGAGGTCATCCATTATCTCCATGGCTTCGTTAGGCGTCATCATGCCAACCCTGATCCTGTAGTCCCCCGGTACCTTGTCCAGGATCATGGACAACAGGTCGGGCAGCCTGACCTTGGCTGGTAGGTCAAGGCCGTAGGCAGCGGTGTCCTGCGCCGTTAACCTGATCTCCTTAGCGCCCCTCTGAACGGCGTCGGCGACCCTCTCAACTATCAGCCTAGGGGGATATGACCTTAAGGTCCTCCTGGCTAGCTTCGTCTCGCAGAAGGAACAGTTGTCGAGACACCCCTCGGATATCATGATCGTGGCTATTCTATCCCTCAGCGGCACCGGGGGCATGAAGTTTGTGTCCCTCTCCCCCTCTATGAGCGTGACCCTGGAGGGTGATCTCGCGACCTCAGCAATCCTAGTGACGTTCTGAGGCGAGACAAGGCTTGCTGAGGGGGCAACGCGGGCTATGAGGGAGGGCCTTGCCTTAGCTAGGCAGCCTGCAACTATCAACTTGCCTTTGACCAGCGGCTTAAGCTCGTTAAGCCTCTTGACTATCTTTGCCTCTGTGTCAAGCCTGACAGCGCACGTGTTAACTATGACTAAGTCCGCCTCATCAGGTGATGTCACCCTTTGATAGCCCTCAGACTCTAACAGGGCAGCCATCGTTGCACTGTCAAACTCCGCTAAGGCGCAGCCGTAGTTCTCCATGTAATATGTCGGCATGGCTTACCGTTCAATGAGTTAACAGGCCCTTGCGGTTATTAATTTCGCTACTTAGGGCCTTTCTCAGCTGGGCCCTCGGGCCTTACGACCTCAAACGTCACCGAGCACCTCTCTATGGCCTCCTTTATGGCCCTCTCCCTGTCGCTCAGCCTCGAGTCGCCGCTCTTCACCTCTACAAACCTTACCGTTACAGGCCCTCCGCCCTCAATTCCGTCAAAGACTACGAAGTCCACAGGGGAGCCGAGGAACCTGGCCTCACGGGGGTTGTACTTGAACCAGGGCATATAGGGCGCTAGCTGCTCATATACCTTGCCTGTTACAACGGCGCTGCTCCTCTTGACGGCGTCTTCCCTTGCCTGCTTGATGAGCTCGCTGGCCATCCTTTCAGCCCTGGCTCTGGCAACCTCGTCTACATTCTTGGAGAGCTCCCTCAGGACCCTTTGCGCTATGGTTAAGCGGACCGTCTGGGCTATCAGCAGCGCCAGCTCGACCAGGGCTGCAAGGACTACCAGGTAGAAGTACAGCTGAAGAGGGGTCAAGACGTTTCCACCTTTTACCAGGGCCTATATCCAGCTTTAGCCGTTATAAGAGCTGGGGCCCAAGGTTACAAAAAGGCACCCAGTGGAGACGAAGTACGTCTTCGTGACAGGGGGCGTGATGTCTGGCATAGGCAAGGGGATAGTCTCAGCGTCGACAGGTCTGCTCTTCAAGTCCAGGGGATACAAAGTGGGTATAATCAAGATAGACCCGTATCTGAACGTTGACGCAGGCACCATGAACCCATACGCCCACGGAGAGGTGTTCGTAACAGAGGACGGCGGTGAGACAGACCTGGACCTGGGCCACTATGAGAGGTTTCTTGGCGAGAACGTGGACAGACGTCACAACATAACCGCTGGGCAGGTCTACTACAGCGTTATAGCTAAGGAGAGGAAGGGGGAATACCTTGGGAAGACTGTTCAGGTCATACCCCACGTGACTGATGAGATTAAGCAGAGGATCTCAGGTCTGGCCAAGGACACAGGGGTTGACGTAATGGTTGTAGAGATAGGCGGGACGGTAGGGGACATAGAGGGGCTGCCGTTCCTTGAGGCTGCAAGGCAGATGTATGTCGAGCTGGGCTCTAATAATGTCGCATTTGTCCACGTGGCCTTAGCCCCAGTCCTATCGACCACTGGCGAGCAGAAGACTAAGCCTGTACAGCACAGCGTACAGGAACTGAGGAGGATCGGGTTACAGCCGACAGCCCTCGTGGTCAGGTCCACTAGGCCGCTGATGGACGAAGCCAGGCACAAGATAGCGCTCTTCGCTAACCTTTCCCCAGCGGCCGTCTTCAGCGATCATGACGTGCAGTACGTCTATGAGGTGCCCCTCCTTTTGGAGTCGCAAGGCTACGCGTCGTTCCTGGCTTCAAAGCTTGGGCTTCAGGACAGGGAGCCTGACCTCGGGGCCTGGAAGGCGTTCGTTGACAGGCTGAAGAACCTTGACAAGTCCGTCAGGATAGCCATGGTCGGTAAGTACACAAGGCTCAAGGACAGCTACATAAGCATTGTTGAGGCGCTCAGGCACGCGAGCGCTGTTGTAGGCTATAGACCTGAGCTCGTCTGGGTTGAGTCAACAGATATAGAGGAGGGCAACTTGAAGGTTGAAGACGTGTTGTCAACAGTTGACGGCGCTGTCATACTCCCTGGTTTCGGCAAGAGGGGGGCTGAGGGCAAGGTGAAGGCCATAAGGTACCTCAGGGAAAGCAACGTGCCCACGCTGGGCATATGCTTTGGGCTCCAGCTCTCGGTAGTTGAGTTCGCGAGGGATGTAGTAGGGCTTGAGGGCGCCAATAGCACAGAGATAGACCCTAAGACGCCTCACCCTGTCGTGGACCTGCTCCCGTGGCAGAAGGAGATCAAGGAGCTGGGCGGAACAATGAGGTTAGGCGCCTCCGAGATAAGGGTCGTTAAGGGGACGATCCTTCATGGCCTCTACGGCCGTGAGGTGATATACGAGAGGCATAGGCACAGATATGAGGTGAACCCCAAGTACGTGGACAAGCTTGTTGAGGCAGGGCTGATAATAAGCGCGTGGTCACCCGACGGTCTAGTGGAGGCCATAGAGCTTCCGAGGAGCGAGCACAGGTTCTTCATAGGGACGCAGCCGCACCCTGAGTTCAAGAGCAGGCCCCTTGACCCAAGCCCGCCATATGTAGGCCTTCTCAGGGCTGCAGCCAAGGCGCTCTGATCACAACTTTTCTTACATCCACCTTTTACAGACGTTAAGCATTATAGGTTTAGACAATCAAGTTGTCCGAGGAACCTTGCAGATACCTCTTGACAAGGTTTGCGTCAGGAGCGGTGTGCTCTGTGAACGCTGTCAGGCTAAGATAAGCTCTGGCCTTTACGAGCGGTGGGAGGTAGACGTAATGAAGGCCCTTCTAGACCTTGAGGAGAGCTATAAGGAGCTGAGGTCAGCGTCGTACAGGAAAGCCCTAAGGATCGGCGACGACGTCTATATACTGCTTGACGGCCTGAAGGTCGTGAGCAGAGGGCTTGATCGAGCGCTGGTTAACAAGCTCTCGCACCTAGGCGTGAAGAGAGTTCACCTGATGAGCGGCGCCTCAGACCCAAGGTCATTGATCTCTAGCCTGTTGGGGGCCTCCGTTTCTTCTCTGAACCTTTACTACGCTCCTGACGGCAGTGTTTATTACGTGGCTAAGGTGCTCGCCCCCATAAGGGCCAGGAACGCAGACCGCGAGGAAGTCGTTAAGAGGGCATTCAAGTTAATCACTGGAAACGACATAGTTATAGAGTACGAGGAGGGCCTGACGGAAGTCAGCCAGGTGAAGGGGCCTAGGCTAGAGAAAGAGAAGCTGGAGGAGTGGCTTAAGAGGTTAGAGAGGTGACCTGATCAGGACCCGAACCACATATCTAGTCTTGACTGCTTGCCCCTCAGGCTCTCCTTGAACGCCTTCTTGAGCCTCTCCGCGGCCTTTTCAACCCTGTCCTCGTTGAAGTCGTGGTCCTTGACCAGGATCCCCTTTATCGCGTTGACATCAGGCTCCCTGAACTCTATTTTGTACTTGTCATTAATGGGCGGATTCGTGAAGTAATTAAATATCTTGACAGGGTCAACGTCAGGAAGCTGAGGCTTTATGACCTCCAACGCCTTAAGGGGATCCTTATACGTCTTCACAAAGGACAGCGCCGTCTTAGGGCCATAGCCTCTGACTCCGCCAGGGTCGAAGTCGGTCCCGACGAGTATTCCAAGCACTATCAGCTGCTCCCTCGAGACCCCTAAGGCCTTGAGGAGCGTGTTAAGGTCTATCACCTCCGGCTTAACCTCTATATACTCATCCTTGTTGGGCAGCTTTCTCTTGCCGGTGATGGCCAGGTTACGGACAAGCCTGGGGGACCCGAAGAGGAGGCTATCATAGTCTTGACTGCCCGCGCCCCACGCGTCACCTTTCTTAGCAATTAACGCAGCCTGCGCCTCGCCGTCAGCCGGCGCCTGCACCCATGGGATTCCCATGGCGTCAAGGAGCCTCTTTGACTCAGCCACCATGTCAGACGTTAGCTCAGAGGCCGCCTGGGCGTACTTCCTCGCCTCCTCCAGGGCGCCTGCCTCCTTGGCCTTCTGATACTTCTCAGCGGCCTCCCTCCTCCTCGCCATTCTCTCCTCGAGCTCCCTTTTCTTCATCTCGGGCGGCTTGCCGTCAAATACGTAAATGGGCTTCAGGCCCTCCTCGACGAGGTTTACAGTCCTGTAGAAGAGGCCGCTCAGGTGGCTTGTAACCCTTCCCTGCGAATCCTTCAGGGGGGTTCCGTCAGGCTGCCTTATGGCTGAGAGGAACTGGTAAATCATGTTATATGCGTCAAGCGCTATCACATAGCCTTTAAGGGCCTTTAGCTCCACTTCTTGTCTTGCCTGAGGAGGAATTATGTCACGTATGTTAACGCCCAACGCTCGCACCAATTGATATCAGTATTTAAAGGCCTATATTGTTTTATTGTGCGCAGGCGCCGTTCCTAAGACTATGACGTCGTTTCCTGCCTCACGAGGAGCTTCACCATCCGCTCCTCCTTAGTGCTCGAGGTCACGTAAACAAGCCCCATGAGCTCTAGCCTCATAAGCGACTTAACGAGGTCAGGCAGGGAGATGGAGTAGCCGTTCCTGGCAAGGTATGAAAGAATCTGGCTCTCCGTGACCGGCTCCTTGCCGCCCTTGCTCAGCTCCTTCAGCGCCTCATACACTATGTTGAGCATCGGGCTCTCAGTCCATACAGACAATGCCTATCACCTCTCAGACCGTGAGCGAAGGCTGCGAAGGCCTTGTTGAGGTTACGCTTATCTGCCTGGCGCTCTCGAGCCATCTACTGTAGAAGTCTATCATGTATTTGGTGACGCTCGGTCTCACCTTAGAGAGGGCCTGCTCAAAGTGCTTGAACCTGACCCTGGTAGCCTTCAAGTCCTCCCTTAGGGCAGCAAGGGTGGCCTCTCTGACGAGCGCCGCTAGGTCAGCGCCGGTGTAGCCATTCGTCATCTTAGCTATCTCCCTGAGATCAACGTCCTCGGCGAGCGGCACGTGCCTTGTATGTATCTTAAGTATATCAAGTCTCCCCTTCTCGTCAGGCGGCGGCACGTAAATGAGCTTCTCAAGCCTCCCAGGCCTCAGGAGAGCCGGGTCAACCAAGTCTGGCCTGTTGGTGGCGGCTATCACAACCACGTTCTCAAGCCCCGTTATGCCGTCTATCTCTGTTAGAAGCTGGCTCACGACCCTCTCAGTCACGTCGGTCTCCACGTCCGAGCCCCTTAGGGAGGCGATAGCCTCTATCTCGTCAAAGAACACAACGGCAGGCGCGTACTGTCTCGCCCTCCTGAAGACCTCCCTCACGGCCTTCTCGCTCTCGCCGACCCACTTGCTCAGCAGCTCAGGTCCCCTTATCGCTATGAAGTTGGCCCCGCTCTCCGTCGCCACGGCCTTGGCCAGCAGCGTCTTGCCTGTGCCAGGAGGCCCAAACAGCAGTATCCCCCTGGGCGGCTCGATGCCAAGCCTCTTGAACGTATTAGGATACCTCAGGGGCCACTCGACGACCTCCCTGAGCTCCTGCTTAACGTTCTCAAGGCCGCCTATGTCGTCCCAGTGGACCTCAGGGACCTCGACCTCTATCTCCCTGAGCCCGCTGGGAGTGATCTCCTTGAAGGCCGCTAGGAAATCAGCCTTCGTGACAACCATCTTCTCAAGGACTTCTGCCGGTATCCTCTCCTGCTCAATATCTATTTCAGGAAGGTATCTCCTGAGCGCATGCATAGCAGCTTCCCTTGCAAGGGCCGCCAGGTCAGCACCTGTGTAACCCTTGGTCATCTCGGCGAGCTCCTCAAGGTTGACGTCATCAGATAGGGGCATATGCCTTGTATGTATCTGAAGGATCTCGAGCCTTCCCTGTTTGTCAGGCATCGGGACCTCTATCTCCCTGTCGAACCTCCCGGGCCTCCTGAGGGCCGGGTCAAGCGCGTTTGGCCTATTTGTGGCCCCTATGACAATTACCTGTCCTCTCGCCTCAAGTCCGTCCATAAGGGCCAGCAGCTGAGCCACGACCCTCCTCTCGACCTCCCCAATCACCTCATCTCTCTTTGGGGCTATGGCATCTATCTCGTCGATGAATATTATTGCTGGCGCGTTCTTCTTGGCCTCCTCGAATATCTCCCTCAGCCTCTGCTCGCTCTCACCGTAGAACTTGCTCATTATCTCAGGGCCGTTGATGGCTATGAAGTAAGCATCGCTCTCATTCGCTACCGCCTTGGCCAGCAGCGTCTTGCCTGTGCCAGGGGGGCCGTAGAGGAGTATCCCCTTTGGCGGCTCGATGCCCAGCCTCTGGAAGAGCTCAGGGTGTCTCAGCGGCAGCTCCACGAGCTCCCTTATCTTGGCTATTACCTCATGTAGGCCACCAATGTCCTCATAGGTGACCTTAGGTATAGTGGTGGCTGTGACGGGCTTCTCAAGTATGTCCACAGTGGTCTTCTCCGTTATGATTACAACACCCCTTGGCCTGGTGTCGATGACCACGAGTTGAACTGCCTGACCCAGAACCGGGACTGGTATTATGTCATTCTCTATAACTGGTAAACCTACAAGCTTCTTTTTGACGTACTTCTTGAAGCTGTCATCTATTGACATAGAGTGGACCGTCGGAGCCAGCCTGACTTTGGTGGCCGGCTTAGGATTGGCCTTCCTAACTATAACCTTGTCGCCTATATTAACGTCAGCGTTCCTGCGCAGCGTGCCATCCATCCTGATTATGTCGAGGCCTAGGTCCTCGGGAAGGGAGGGCCAGACTATAGCGGCTGTCTTCCTCTTGCCCTCTATCTCAACTACGTCGCCTGCCTCAACCCCCAGCTCCTTCATTACGTCAGGGTCTATTCGGACCCTCTTCTTGCCGGCATCCCTTGGCTTGGCCTCAGAGACCCTTAATATGACCTCCTTTGGCGTATTTGAGGTCGGCTGTTGCGTAGGTTCTGACACTAAGGGCTGCACCCCTGAGGAGCTCTGAAATCAGGGCTTATAAAATGGAATCTTACACATTGCATTTTTTGAAAAAGAAAAAAGAATATTGAAGGGCGTTTTTATAGCTCTTATTAGTCTAAAGGGCTGGGGTGCCCTAGGGACGTCTAAGCAGCCTGTAAGCCTTGAGCTGACGAACTATTATGTAATCAGGTGGGACCCCCTCACGAATGGAGAGGCAGAGCTAAGGAAGATGTTAACGGAGGCCTTCAGGAAAGGCGTTAAGAGGATCGCGGTGGTGGTCAAGTCGAATGATGTAACTTACATGGAGAAGGCAAGGGAGGTTTTGTCCGAGTTTATAGCCCAGACCATAGTAATATGGCGGGAAGACGAGGTGAGTAGCGCATGACGTTTGACATAGTGATAACGACTGACAGAAGCATGATGACAGATCATCATCACCACGAGTTCCTGGGCTTCATGGCAACGGGCCCTGCCTTCGGGGTTCCCGAGAGGGTCTGGGGCTGGATAGCAGCGCCTAAGCCTAAGGTTGACAGCGAGGGCAGACCAAAGGTAGCCCCCTATGGGCTGAGGAAGATAGAGGCCGCCCTTGTTGACGCCGGCTTCAACGCGGCAGTCGTCGACCCTGACCACATAAGTAAGCACCTTGATACCATGAAGGTCATGATGATAGGTCACCACGACTTCTTTGCCTACGGTCCGCCAAGCAGCGAGTGGTGGACGATAACTGGCAAGGAGCCCTTTAACAGGGTCAGCTTCAGGAGGTTCATGGAGAGCCCCGTTATCAGGAAGGCCAAGGAGAAGGGGGTCAAGATAATAGTGGGAGGCCCTGCGGCCTGGCAGTGGCTCTGGGCCCTTGACGAGTGGAGGAAGTGGGGCGTAGACACGGTAGTAGATGGTGAGGCCGAGAAGGCCGTAGTTGCATTGGCCGACAGGGCCCTCAAGGGGCTACCGCTCCCTGATTACATGTTTGTGGGACCTGCTGACACCCCTCAGAACATTGAGGAGATACCCAGGATAAAGCACGCGAGCGTGAACGGCCTCGTCGAGATAATGAGGGGCTGCCCAAGGGGCTGCAAGTTCTGCAGCGTCACTCTGAGGCCCTGGAGGATGATACCGCCGGATAGAGTAATTGAGGAGATAAAGGTTAACATGAGCGAGGGGGAGAAGGGGATACTACTACACAGCGAGGACGTACTTCTCTACTACGCCGATGGCATAAGGCCGAGGCCTGAGGCCCTGCTTAAGCTTCACACCGCCATCAGACAGATTACGGATGAGCCCATAGGGTGGAGTCACGCGAGCCTTGCGGCTGTCAAGAGCGCGCAGGATCAGCACAAGCTGATAACCAAGCTGACTGACATAATGTTCTCAAGCGAGAAGCAGACGTACCTAGGCGTTGAGGTCGGCTTAGAGACGGGCAGCGTTAAGCTGGCTAGGAAGATAATGCCTGCCAAGTCGGCCCCTTATCCTGTCGACAAGTGGCCAGAGGTCGTTGAGGAGGCCTTCAGCATAATGCATGAGCACAAGGTGATACCGGCAGCCACGCTGATAGCTGGGCTGCCTGGCGAGGAGCCTGACGACGTTATGGCCACGACAGAGCTTGTCGAAAAGCTCAGGCCCTACAGGAGCCTCATAGTGCCCATGTTCTTCGTGCCGCTGGGGGCCTTCAAGAACATGGAGTGGTTCAGGAGGACCCAGATAAGGCATGAGCATATAGAGCTGCTCAAGGCAACCCTGAGGCACAGCGCGTACTGGGCCAGGGACATAGTTGACAGGTTCTACCTCAAGGGGACCAGGTACGTCCTTGTCAGGGCTGCCATCAAGTGGATAATTAATTACATAGAGAGGAAGGCCGAGGAGGCGGCGAGGGCTGTGGAAGAGAGGTCAAAGGCCTAGGACGCTTAGGACATCATCAGGTAGCCTTTACCTGGCCGTATGGGGGTTAGTGCTTGTAGTCCTTATTCTGATAGTCTTCCATTTTCTGCTGGGAAGCCTTCAAAGGGCCTTGGAGGTCCTCGCAGAGGACCCCCTTGGCGTCATAATTGCAGCGGCCATCATAGCCTCTGAGGAGGCCCTTAAGAGCACGAGGTTTCTAATAGCTGCTAGGTCCAGGGGCAAAAGGCTCAGGCCTAAGGACGCGTTAAAGGTGCACTTCGCCGCTTTCGCCGTAGGAATCCTGACCTCCTCCCCGCCCTAAAGGTGGGGAGGTTCCCCCCATCTGTTCGGGCTTACATCTGTCACCTGGGGGGCAGTCGGGGAGGCCAGAGTTCCCCCCATCTGGCTAAGCGCCCTCCTCTCGATGTTAAGCACGGCTATACTGTCCCTGTCGGCCTCAAGGCCACAGCGCGGGCACCTGAGCCTGCGGTAGCCCACCTCAACAAGCTCAGCGCCGCACCTTGGGCAGGTTGAGGAGGTGCCAGCTGGGTCAACAACGAAGAGCGGCACTCCGCTCTTCTCGGCCTGCCAGTCCACCCAGAACGCCAGTCTCCTGTAGCCGAGCATAATCAGTGCTGTCCTGTGATCCTTCGGGAGCTTTCTAAGGCTCTCTATCAGCCCCGTGAGGTCCTCCCTGGCGACAGCCAGCTGGCCCTGCTTTGCTAGCGATATAACCATGTGGGACGTCCTCCTGGCCCAGTCCTCCATGATGTTCCTTGCCTTCCTGTGGAAGCTTCTCACCCTCTTCCTTATGCCGCTCCTCCTTAGCCAGGCCCTGTACTTTGGCGAGGAGTACTTCTCCTGAAGCCTTTCAGCAAGCCTCCTGTAGCGCAGGGCCCTCTCAACTGGCGTCTCAATTCTCTGCTCAACGCCTGAGTTACCTACGACGATCTGCCCTTCATTCACGTCGACGGCAAGCACGCCCTTAGGGGCGTACTTGGCTGGCCTTGGCGCCCGCTTGAAAATATAAAGGGCGAACTCGCCTTCCCTGAACACAAGCCTGGCCTCCCTATTAGGGAAGTCGTCATACCTCCTGTCGTAGCCGATTACCCTGAGCCTGTGGCCCCCTGCCAGCTCCACATGGTCGCCTTTGACCCTGTAGCCATATTCGTGCGTCAGCCACATACGCAGGCCCTTTACTGTGGGCATATCACCCCTCCTCGGGTTCCTAAGCCAGGACTTGGCTATGGCGATGGCCTCCCTGTAGCAGTCCTGGGCGACCCTGGATGGCAGGCCATATCTTTCCTTTAGGTCTTTGTACAGGAGCTTATGCGCCTTGCCAAGGCTCAGGGCCCTGTTAGCTATCACAGCCCTTACCGAGTAGTTGAGGGCGTCCCTGTACCTCCTCATTAGGCCCAGCAAGGCCTGCTGTTGCTCGGGCTCGGGGCTAACCCTCACCCTGACAGTCAGGGTTAGCTCTCCCTCACCGCCCGAGGGCATTTACTCCACCACCCTGTTCCTCTGGATGTCCACCTTCCTCAGGCAGTTAGGGCATGTGGCGTAGCGGGTCTTCTTACCCTTATACTCCCAGACGTAGCCGCAGTACGGGCACCTCAGCTTTACCACTACTACCACCACTACTAGAGGGAAGACAAGGCCTTATAAGCTTTTCTACTCCCATCCCCGCCCTAAAGGGCGAGGGTTCCTGCAAGGGCGGGGAGGAGGTCAGGCAGACAAGCTAAGTGAGCAGGTGAGGGCGCTTAATAACTCTTAAACCTTTGAATAAGCACCTGGAACTTCATGAATGAGGGCTGGAGGCTCACATGGAGCAGGGGTTCCTGAGCACCAGGGAGGCCCTGCAGAGGCCGGACGGCGAGAGGGTCAGACTGAGGGGCTGGGTCTACAGGAGAAGAGACCTAGGAGGCAAGGTCTTCATAGTTCTTAGGGACTCCGAGGGCATAATTCAGTGCGTTATAGAGAGCTCGTCAGGGGCGGCTGCTGAGGCCTCTAAGGCCACTATAGAGTCATCAGTAATGATAGAGGGCGTCGTCAGGTCAGACCCAAGGGCGCCTGGAGGCAAGGAGGTAAGGGTCGAGGACTTCAAGGTCATAGGGTCAGCAGAGGACTTCCCTATAAAGGGCGGTGAAAGTGTTGACTATCTTCTCGATGTTAGGCACCTTTGGCTGAGGTCAAGGAGGCTCACACAGGTCATGAGGATCAGGGCCACGGTCCTTGAGGCCCTCAGGGAGTACTTCACGAAGAACGGCTGGTGGGAGGTGAGTCCACCCATACTGACCCAGAGCGCCGTTGAAGGAGGCGCTACCCTGTTCTCTGTAGACTTCTTTGGGAGGAAGGCGTACCTTAGCCAGAGCGCCCAGTTCTACCTGGAGGTCATGATATTCAGTCTTGAGAGGGTATGGTCCCTCACGCCTAGCTTCAGGGCCGAGAGGAGCAGGACGAGGAGGCACCTCTACGAGTACTGGCACCTAGAGGCTGAGGCGGCCTGGATGGACATGCATGACATGATGAAGGTGGTTGAAGGTATGGTAAAGTACGCCGTTAAGGCCGTGCTTGAGAAGAGGCTTGAGGAGCTCAGCGCGCTCGGCCGCAGGACCGAGCCCCTTGAGGCAACCCTCAAGGCCACGTTCCCAGAGGTGACTTACGATGAAGCCATTGAAAGGCTTAAGAGGAAGGGCTTTAACATAAAGTGGGGTGACGACATTGGGGCCGACGAGGAGAGGTCGCTAACGGAAGACGAGGAGGTGCCCTTCTTCTTGACGATGTTCCCCAAGCACCTGAAGAGCTTCTACATGAAGCTCCATGATCAAAGGCCTGAGGTAGTCCTGGGCTTTGACCTAGAGGCCCCAGAGGGCTATGGCGAGGTCGTAGGCGGCAGCCAGAGGGAGGACAGGTACGACGTCTTGCTCCAGAGGATTAAGGAGAACAACCTGAACCCTGAGGATTACCAGTGGTACCTTGACCTCAGGCGCTACGGAAGCGTGCCGCACAGCGGGTTTGGCCTCGGCGTCGACAGGCTCGTTATGTGGATAGCTGGGCTTGACCACATAAGGGACTCAATACCGTTCCCTAGGCTGCGCGAGCGGATATACCCGTGAGGGCCTTCTGCTCCCTTCTCTCGGGCGGCAAGGACAGCACGTATGCCCTTCATAAGGCCCTTGACGAGGGCCTAGCCCCTGCATGTATAGGTATTGTTGTTCCTGGAAGGCCTGACAGCTGGATGTTTCACAGGCCCTTCGTGGAGTTCGTCCCACTTCAGCTTAATGCCATGGGTCTCTCGGGGCTTAGCTATGAGATCAGGGTGAGCGGCGAGAAGGAGAAGGAGGTGGAAGAGCTGAAGGAGTCGCTGGCAAGGGCCAAGGAGGTCAGGGCCTTCGACACGCTGGTCATAGGAGGCATAGCGAGCAGGTATCAGCTGACCAGGTTCGGAATGGTGGCTGAGGAGCTGGGGCTCAGAGTTTACGACCCTCAGTGGGGTATGGACCCTGAGGCCTACATGTATGAACTGCTAAGGTACGGCATCATATACGTGATAACCCAGATAACAACGGCGGGGCTTCCCCACAGGCTCCTTGGGGTGCCTGTTAACAGCGAAGGCCTGGTCAGAGAGATCGTCGAGCTTGCTCGAAAACACGGCTTTCACCCAGCCTTTGAGGGAGGGGAGGCCGAGACCTTTGTGATTAAGGCGCCTAGGTACAGCGGCGGGATATGCCTGGAGGCTAGGAGGGTTAGGGTCTCTGAGTTCGAGTACAAGCTGGAGCCGATCTCAGCCACCCTCTGCGACAGGCCAAGGGTGACAATCGATGGTGTTATGTACGAAGCTTGAGGAGCCTCTCCGAGCTCATGGCTATGACCTCTTGCAGCTCGCCTTCAGCAACTCCCTTGAGCTCAGCAACTAACTTGACGAGCCTAGGTATCATAAGTGGCGTCAGCCTAAGGCCATGGTAATTATAGGGCCCGTCGCTCTCAAGGACCATGTTGGTTAACGGCGCTGCCTTAGCGACGTCCTTTGACTTGCTCTGGACCTCGGCGGCTACGTTTATCGACACGAAGTACCCCCTCTTGACTATCTCATCTACTAGGTCCAGCGGGCCCGTGTACCAGTGAAAGACGGCGTCCTCAACGCCTACTTCAACTATCACGTTCAGGGCGTCCCTCCAGGCCCCTGGCGAATGTATGTTAAGGAAGGCGTTCATGTCCCTGGCGGCCTTGGCGAAGGCCTCGAACACCTTCCTCTGGGTCATGAAGGTCTCCTCGGGCATGAACTTCCTGTCTAGGCCGACCTCGCCTATGCAGATGACCCCAGCCCTCTCCGCGAGCCTGATGACCTGCCAAGCCTCCTCTAGCTGGTGATCTTTAAGTGACCACGGGTGAAAGCCGGCACAGGGGAAGACCCTGCCCTGATACCTTGAGGCCAAGTCGAGGACCCTGTTGAGGCTCCTGATGTCATCGGAGACCGCCACCACCTTAAGGTTGGGCATGGCATTCATCATTTGCTCTATCTCGTTGTCCGCGAATTCCGCGAGGTGACAGTGCATATCGTAGTATATAGACTCCACCCTTCAGGCCCTCTCATAATCTAAAAGTAAGGACTTTAAGAGCCTCCTCCGTATTCCTGACAGGAGTCCGAAGTCGGGCCCGTAGTCTAGACTGGATAGGACGCCGCCCTTACACGGCGGAGGTCGGGGGTTCAAGTCCCCCCGGGCCCACTAGTTCTCCAAAAATCTAATGAGTTAGTTCGACGCGGTTCCCGGCACTCAGAGTTCTCGTCTTAAGGTGCCTGAAATCTAGGCATCCTTAAAGCTTCGGGACGCTAATAACGAAAAACTATATATTGCTTCAAAACAGAGGTACGCGATAAGGGAGGAGGCTTGGAGTACAAGTGGACAGTGCTCATTAATACGACGCTGGGAATAATAATGTCATCCATGAACATGTATATCGTGATGATATCATTGCCAACGATCTTCAGGGGGCTTGGCGTGAACCCCTTCGCCCCTGGTGAGTTCGCTTATCTGATATGGGTGCTGATGGGCTACAGCATAGTCCTGGCCTCCGTACTTGTCACCTTTGGGAGGCTGTCAGATATACATGGCAGGGCAAGGGTCTACACGTGGGGATTCATAATATTTGCAGCGGCCTCCGTAGCCCTCTCCCTCATACCCAGCGGCAGCGGCAACCTCGGCGCATTGCTGTTAATCGCGCTCAGGATGGTCCAGGCTGTTGGCGGGGGCCTCCTGATGGTGAACAGCACAGCGCTGCTAACCGACGCCTTCCCGCCTACTGAGAGAGGGAGAGCCCTTGGAGTAAACCAGATATCATTTGTAGTTGGCTCCTTCTTAGGCCTTGTCATCGGGGGGCTGCTGGCCGGCTACGACTGGCACCTGGTGTTCATAGTAAGCGTGCCCTTCGCAGTTGCAGGCGCCGTCTGGTCTGTGCTGAAGCTTAGGAGGACCCCTGGCAGCGGGGGGCAGAGCTATGATCTGCTTGGCAACGTTACGTTGGCAGGAGGCCTGCTCCTTCTCTCCTTAGCCTTCACGTACGCGCTGATGCCTTACGGTAACTCTCAGTTAGGCTGGAGGAACCCCCTCGTTGAGGCCTCCTTCGTAGGGGCCGCCGTGGCGTTCTTATCGTTCTTCCTCGTCGAGAGGAGAGCCCTTGCCCCGCTCTTCGACCTCAGGCTCTTCAAGGTCAGGCCCTTCACCTATGGGGTTCTAGCCCTCTTCATGAACTCAATGGCAAGGGGCGCCGTGATGTTCCTGGTGACGCTGTGGCTTCAGGCCATATGGTTGCCGCTTCACGGCATCTCTTACCAGGCAGCGCCGTTCTGGGCAGGAGTTTACATGTTCCCTATGCTGATTGGAACGGTTATAATGGGACCTATAGGCGGCATGCTAACGGACAGGTACGGCGCTAGGGCCTTCGCCACAGCGGGGATGATCATAATAGCTGTGACGCTTTACGCTCTTACGCTCCTGCCATACAACTTCAACCTGCTTCAGTTCGAGCTGCTACTGTTCCTTAACGGGGTTGGAAACGGCCTCTTCTCAGCCCCTAACACGACGTCCATAATGAACGCGCTCAGACCCCAGGACAGGGCAGCTGGCAACGGGATGAGGCAGACGTTCGCCAACGTGGGCTCCACCATAAGCATGGCAATGTTCTTCACCATAGCCATAACGGTGCTGACCAGCAGGCTTCCCTCAAGCATATACTCCCTGGCCCTGAAGTACGGGCTTCCGAGCCAGGTGGCCTCCTTCCTGGCGAGCCTGCCACCGAGCGGCCTTCTCTTCGCCGCCTTCCTCGGCTATGACCCTGCCTCCGCGATACCTACACCAGTACTAAGGGACCTGCCGTCAAGCGTCATCGAGGCCCTGGACTCCCACACGTTCCTGCCTACGGTCCTAGGGCCTTCCTTCATGGCGGGCCTCAGGCTCTCAATAATGATTTCTGTAGCGCTAGTCCTAGTGGGCTCTATATTCTCATATCTGAGGGGCGGCAGGTATGTCTATGAGGAGGAAGCTCACAGGTTAAGGTTAAGAGGGGATGGGCAGCGTTAACGCTAGAAGGACGCCGTAAATTATAACGGCTACAACGCCAGACTTGCTGAGCCTTGACTCCTCCAGGGCCGGGCCTGGGTGCCTTCCTCGGGTCAGAAAGAGAAGGGCCAGGGCTATGAGGCCGAAGAGGCCGAGCGTAGGGACGTAAAGCCCCAAGGCCAACAGGACCGCGACGAGAATGAACGATATAACCATGTGGCCCCTCTCGCCGAGCGCCGCCCTCAACACGTGCCCTCCGTCGAGCTGCCCTACCGGTATAAGGTTCAGGAACGTCACGAAGAACACTATGTAAGCGGCAAAGGCAAGGGGCGACATCTCCACCACGTAACCGGCGGGGGCGTGCAGGAAGACCATGAGGACATTCATGATCATGGGAACGACGGAGATCGTTGAGCTGGGAGGGACTAAGGATGCTGGAACTAAAGCCGAGGTCTTCAGGCCCACCAAGGCTACGGGAAGCGCCACCAGGAAGCCTGCTAGGGGGCCTGAGACACCTATTATCGCAAGCTCGTCAGCCGTGGCCGGTATCCACTTCATGTTTATGACGGCGCCCAAGGTACCCAAGAACCCAAGCTGAAGAGGGGGTGCAGGTATGAGGTAGGGCAGGCTCCTTGGGACCCTGTACCTCCTCATGGCTAGCCAGTGTCCTGATTCGTGGATCAGGAGAGGCGTCAGGAGGCCGAGCAGGTAAAGACCTGGCGTTAATGGGCCCCCTCCTGGAAGGCCTATCAGTGCGAGCCCCGAGTAGTAGACGGAGGCTATCGTAAGTGCCGCCAGCGCAATCCATAAGGCCAAGTTATAGCGAGAGCCGTACCTGGCTATGATGAGGTAAAGTGAGGACCCCTCCCTCCTTAGGGCCGGGGCGTACCCAAGCCTCACAAGCTCGCTGTAGAGGGACCTGAAGGAGGTCACCAGGTCGCCTTCCTTCAGCCCTATCACCTGCGCCCTGTAAGCGCCATTCCCTATCTCAACGAGCTCCGTCACTTCAAAGTGCTTGTTTATGACCTCCCGCGTCTTATCAAGTTCGCTCAACGGCCCGCGCCGCTCTCTCTGCGTCAAGGTGGGGTATTAACAACTAATTTAGTCACCATTTCTGCTGCAGGGGCTATGGGCTAGCCATTACTTTATGCCGCGCCGAGAAGTAGAGGTTACAGGGATCTATTCTCCTCAACAGCTTTAGGTGAAGGTCTATCAGGCCTGATGGAACCCCATGGACTAACTTCAGGAACTCCTGCTCCACAGGGTGAAGGGAGGCCGGCACTATCATCGTTGATGGCGTAATAGGCCTTAAGGCCTCAGGCTCTGAGAGGCGAGAGTAGGTCACATAGACGTCATTGTCTGTCGCCGACACCGCTAACACCAACAGGTCACCAAGGTTCTCCTTCTGGTCGCTTAGGAGCTCGTTGAAGGCCTTGAGGAGCTCCCTAGTGCCATCAGCTGGAGGCAGCTGCCTTCCCTCCTGGTCGACGTCAAGGAGTATGAGGCTGTGAAGGTCGAGGCAGAGGTTACCAAGGAGCCAGTAGGCCACGGGCGTTATATCGGCGCCCCTCCAGGGCCCTGGAACCGTGACCTTCCTGCCGAACCTGTAGAACTGAAGTCCTGAGAGCGACATAGCTGCGCAGGGGCCTGAGACGCTTGGTATCACCTTGACCTTAACGCCTCTCGTTAGGGCCTCGACTACAACAGAGGAATGGGTGGTCGCTATGAGGGGGTCACCGGCGACAAGGACAACAACGTCCCTGTAGCGCGCCATATCTATGAGCTTATTCACGTTTTCCTCCAGCATGTCCCTGGTGGCCTTAACCGTGGCCTTATTAAGGGCCTTAGCCAAGTCTTCAAGCCAGTCGCTGTTAGGCGAGGTATAGGCCTCTACGATAACAACCTCAGCCCTCTTGATAAGGCTCTTAGCGAGATCAGTGACGTGCTGAGGGCCCAGCCCGGCTCCTATTATGAACAGCAACTTCAGCCCTCTGCAAGCCTCTTCTGAAACTGCATGGCCCACTCAAGTAACTTCGAGCGGAGGGCCTTTGCGCTGTCGGCAAAGCCGTGCTCCTCGAGCGCCTTGAGGGACGAGCCCGCTATAAGGTCAAGGAAGTTCGCGTAGATCTGAACCTTACGGGTCAAGATCTCATTGAGTTGCTGCCAGCCCCTGTCGGTGAGCGCGTAAACTATCTTCCTGCCGCCCCTGACGCCCTCCTCCTCGACAACCACTACGTCTATCAGGCCCAGGTCCTTCATGTAGCTCAGGAGCGGGTATATCGAGCCGGCGGCAGGCTTCCATTGGTTTGCAGTGAGCTCGTTGATCTTCTTTATGATCTCATATCCGTGCATAGGCCTCTGGGAAAGTATTAGAAGCATTAGCCAGATTAACGTGTCCCTGTACCTGGTAGATCCCATAACCTCTGTGGCTTCTCTCTGCATGCTCTCCCCGGCGCTCAATACCAAAAATATCACTAGAAAATATATTCCTGACTATTGTAGGCCTTTGATAAAGCCTCATAAGGACGCTCCGCTCTGGCGTCTTTCCTCATTAGGGTCAGTAATACCAACCCTCTTCATCGCGCGGTTTTATCGATGTAGCGACAGGTTATAAGCTTTGTAATTCTGTTAACATTATTATACATTATTATATTTAAACCTCTTCTAGCGGTCTTAAGCAAAGGGGAACGCAGATTACTAAACCTTGCTTATGTTATCATCATTATTTAACGTAGGGACTTCGAAGCTGACTTAGCTGATTACAAACGTCACGCCAGGCGTGGACAATGGTACGAAGGGTCTGCCGAGGCCTCTATAGAACTTGTTAAACCACTCGTAGAAGTGCAGCCTTAGGTCATGAGCAAACGCTACTATGCCTTCAAGGCCTGCCGTGAGCAGATTACCTATGATGTATATCGACACCGCCGCAGCATAGTTCAAGGGGTTGGGGTGTGGCGTCAAAGTTACATAGTAAAGTATTGTAAACCCTACCATGAGCCCAGCGTGCGCTAGGCTTAGGCCCATGATCCTAAGGAAGCTGATGGTGTTGCCTAAGGCGAGAAGCATGCCCTCAAACATGCCGAGGAAGCCCTCTATGGGGTCTAATCTGAAGCCCTCGCCTATAGCCAGCGTGTAGAGCCCTTCACCTATCAGCAGCCACACGATAGACGCTATAGCCCCATAGAAGACGAAGGCCCCTATAGGCCCGCCCTTTCCAAGGCCGAAGATGGCCTCCTCTATAATATAGCCTGCCCTATAGGCGCTGAAGTAAATAAGGAATGGAAGGCCAGCTGCGAGGAAGAGAAGGGTTAGCGGGGCCCTTCTTGCAATAAGGTCCTCGTAGTTCCTGCTCAGTAGGTCATTAGCTATCCCCAGTATATTGCCGAAGGTCAGCATGAAGGCCCCTATCCAGAAGGATATGTCCAAGATCTCGTTGAACAGCTGCATCACGTAAGGCTCTGTGGAGCTTTCCGTGGCTGCGTCCACGGGCGATAGCAGGGGTGGAACCTTGAACCCCAGCTGTTCCCAAAGCCTGTCAAGACCTATGGCGTGAGCTGGTATCGGGCCAAAGAACTCGCCAGCAAGGAAACCCGTTATCATTCCCGCTACGCCAAGCACCGAGGCGACCTTGGCTATGTCTCTGCTCCTTGGCAACATGTAGAAGACGGCAAAGAGCAGAACTAGCAGTCCGTGGCCAATGTCGGGGAACATCAGGCCAAATATTATGGGCATCGTTATGGCCATGAAGAGCGTCGGAACGATCTCATCACCTGAGGGCGTTCCGTACATCTCCACTATGCTGTGGAACCACTTGAAGTAGCCCGGCAGGTCAACCTTTGTCGGGACGTACTTCTCACCCCGCCTCACCCCCAGGCTCTTAACTACGTAAGCTCCATCACAACAAGCGTCCAGGATCTGCCTGAGCCTCTTTGAGTCCTTAAGGTCAACAAAGCCGTATATGAAAGACACGGTATCAGTTCTTGACGAGAGCGACAGAGCTCTTAGGATGTTGGCGAGACCTGAGACCTGAGCGTAGTATTTGTTAAGATCCCCAGCGCGCTTAAGGGCCTCCGACCTTAAGGCTGAGACCTCCTCCATAACCTTCGTTAACGCCTGTAGCGAGACATCGTAAGCCTCCTTAGGCGAGCCCGGCATGTCAGGCGGAATAGCTATTCGTCTCCAGCCCAGCCTTGAGAGCTCTGCTGCGGCTGCCGCGACGGAGTCGCTCTCGCCAGCTATGACGAGTACCACGAGCTCATTGACGGGCTGCGTTATGTAAAGGAGCTTGTATTTATTAACGACTCCTATGGCTGAGGGCGTCAAATCAGGGCTCAAAACCCCGACAGCTGCCCTAACGTGTGTGCCCTCCCAGGCAGTCCTGATGTCCGCTGAGATCTCCTTCACGGGCTCAAGGAGGCTGACGAGCGCCTGAAGCTCTGCAGCGCGGGCGTTCAGCTCGGTTACTCTTGAAGCCAGCCTCTCCATCTCCTCTTCAAGCTTGGAGTTCGCAGCGACAACATCACGATATGCCTGCTCCCAGTCCTTAACGGTTACCGTGACCTGCTCGCTGGGTCTAGGCTCAAGGCCCAACGCCTTGAATATGCCCTCGAGTTTGGACTTCCTCTCAGCGGCCTCTAGGGCTATCCTCCTGTAGGATCTGTTAGTATAGTTCTTAAGCGGCTCCGGCGGCTCATCGACGTTGATTATGCTGGCGTTGGCAAGGGACGCCAGCGCCTTATCGTAGTTCTCGTTCGGTACGACTATCAGCACCTCTTCAAGCCTGTTGCTTATTATCAAGCTGGCGCCCTGTTGGGGCCAGTAGCATAGGTTAATAAGGTCTGCAAGGAACCTGAGCTAGGCCTTTTCCTCTCATCGTGACCTGTTAACGCTTAAAATAACCCCTTCTAGGCCTAACCTGGGTAGACATGTCAGCTAAAGAGGTCAAGGTCCTAGTAGTTGGGGACGAACAGAGCCTGCCGCTCTTCAGGATGGCAGGGATGTCGGTGCTGAAGGCTTCAAACCAGTCAGAGGCTGAGGAGGCCGTTAAAAGGGGTGTAGAGGAGGGCTATGGGCTAATCGTCGTCCTTAAGCACATAGTCTCTGATGAGGAGAGCTTGAGGAGGATAGTCGCGGGTACAGGCTCTGTTGTCTTCGTCCTGCCCACAAAGTGGTCCAAGGCAGAGCCCATAAATATAGAGAGGCTTTTGGCTGAAGCGCTAGGCCTAGGGTGAAGGATATGAGCATAAGCGGTGAGGCTCGGAAGGTCGCTGATAGCGTGACTAAGAAGGCACTCTCGCAGCTGGAGTCCCAGCTTGACGAAGCGCTGTCAGCGGCCCTTAAGCTCACGGACTCCTCGCATAAGGCCTCGTCTGAGAAGGCAGTCAAGGCCATAGAGATAAAGGCAGAGGAGCTCCGCGAGCTTCTAAGGAGCAAGGCGGCAGAGGCTGACCTGAAGGTTAAGCTCAAGGAGGAGTCCATAAAGGCGGAGGCCACCGACAAGGTGATGAGCGAGGCCCTGAGGAGGCTTAAGCTGGACAGAGGAGAGTGGTACACGAAGTTCCTAAGGAGGATCCTTGACACCCTACAGGACGAGGCGAAGTCCTACGGCGGCTTCATTATACGTGGCTCAGCAGAGGACCTCAACTTGTTAAGGGATCTCATAAAAGGTTATAGTGGCCTGGAGCTTTCTGAGGAGCCGGTCCAGGTAGTGGGAGGCGTCGTGGCCGTTTCGAAGGACGGAAGCGTGAGGCTCGACTACACGTTGGACCAGCTCGTAAAGGAGAACTACACGTACCTCCGTGGTCTCGCTTCTAGGGAGCTCTTCGAGGTGAGGTGAAGTGCCCGTCAGGGGGAGGATAGTCAGGATATCAGGTCCGCTCGTTGTAGCTGAGGGCATGACCGGGGTCCAGATGTACGAGATGGTCAGGGTGGGCGAACAGGGCCTCGTAGGTGAGGTCACCAGGATAAGGGGCGACACGGCCTACGTGCAGGTCTACGAGTCGACCAGCGGCCTGAGGCCAGGGGAGCCCGTGGAGGGCACCGGCGCGCCGCTGAGCGTTGAGCTCGGCCCAGGGGTCATAGGCAGCATCTTCGACGGCATTCAGAGGCCGCTGCCCCTGATAGCACAACAGATAGCTAAGGTGAACCCAGCCCGCAGCATATTCGTTGAGAGAGGCGTTAACGTGCCTCCAATACCCAGGGATAAGAAGTGGCACTTCGTGCCAAGGGAAGGACTTAAGGCTGGCGACAAGGTCTCAGGAGGCGATATAATAGGGGCTGTCCAGGAGACGCCGCTGGTCCTGAATAAGGTCATGGTTCCGCCGAACGTCTTCGGCGTCCTCAAGTGGGTAGCCTCCGAAGGGGACTACACTGTAGTCGACCCCATAGCGGAGGTTGAGACAGGTGAGGGCGAGGTCAAGCAGGTGTACCTATCGCACCGCTGGCCCGTCAGGATACCAAGGCCGTACTCAGCGAAGCTCGACCCGACGGAGCCCCTCATAACTGGCATGAGGATCATTGACCTCCTCTTCCCGATGGCTAAGGGCGGCACGGGCATGATACCTGGAGGCTTTGGAACAGGCAAGACCGTTACTCTACATAGTTTAGCTCAGTGGTCATCGGCCAACGTGATAATTTACATAGGGTGCGGCGAAAGGGGGAACGAGATGACGGAGGTCCTGGAGAGGTTCCCAACCTACAAGGACCCATGGACGGGCAGGCCCCTAATGGAGAGAACCATACTGATCGCCAACACAAGCAACATGCCTGTCGCCGCGAGGGAGGCAAGCATCTACGTTGGGATAACGATGGCTGAGTACTACCGTGACATGGGGTATGACGTCCTTCTAGTGGCCGACTCGACGAGCAGGTGGGCTGAGGCGCTGAGGGAGATAGCTGGCAGACTTGAGGAGATGCCCGCCGAGGAGGGCTACCCAAGCTACCTGGCCTCAAGGCTTGCAGAGTTCTACGAGAGGGCTGGACGCGTCAGGACCATGGGCAGCCCTGAGAGGCTTGGTAGCGTGACCGTGGTGGGGGCCGTGAGCCCGCCAGGGGGCGACTTCACGGAGCCGGTCACAACCCACACGAGGAGGTTCACCAAGGTCTTCTGGGCCCTCGACACAGCGCTTGCCTACAGCAGGCATTATCCAGCCATAAACTGGATATTGAGCTACAGCGCCTACGCTGAAACAGTTGAGGGCTGGTGGAGGAAGAAAGTTGACGAGAGGTGGGCCGAGTACAGGAAGGTTATAATGGACGTATTGATCAGGGAGAACGCCCTGAGAGAGATCGTAAGGCTCGTGGGCACAGAGGGCCTGAGCGAGCAGGACAAGCTGGTTCTCGAGACCGCGAGGCTCATAAAGGACGGCTTACTGAAGCAGAACGCCTTCGATCCAATCGACACGTTCACAACGCCTCAGAAGCAGGTAGCGCTCATGAGGATGTTCGTTGAGTTCTATAGGGCGGCAAGCGAGGCCATAAAGAGGAACGTGACTGTCGCCCAGCTGAGGGAGGCCATAGGTAGGCTCTACACCGACATGGTTAAGGCAAGGTTCAACATACCTAATGACAAGGTCGAGGAAATAGAGAAGCTTACGCAGAGCGTTATTAACATAATAAGTAAGCTCGGAGGTGGTTAACATGAGCGTAATAGGCGTTAAGGAGTACACGAGGGTCTCAGAGATCAGGGGGCCGCTCATCATAGTTGAGGGCGTCAGCAGGGTAGCATATGACGAGGTAGTCGAGGTTGAGCTGAACAGCGGCGAGAGGAGAAGGGGAAGGGTTCTAGAGGTTACGAGGAACGCGGCGGTAGTTCAGGTGTTCGAGGGGACCGCGGGCATTTCAACAGTCGGAGCTAAGGTGAGGTTCCTGGGCAGGACGCTCGAGATGCCTGTCTCAGAGGACATGTTGGGGAGGATATTCGACGCCCTGGGGAAGCCCATAGACGGAGGTCCCGACGTAGTGGCTGAGGAGAAGTACGACATAAATGGGGCTCCCATAAACCCGGCCGTCAGGGCCTACCCTGAGGACTTCATACAGACAGGCGTAAGCGCTATAGACGGTATGAACACGTTGGTCAGGGGGCAGAAGCTGCCGATATTCAGCGGCAGCGGGCTTCCTCACAACGAGCTTGCCGCCCAGATAGCGAGGCAGGCGACGGTCAGAGGCGAAGAGGAGGAGTTCGCTGTGGTCTTCGCGGCAATAGGGATAAAGTATGATGACTTCGTGTTCTTCAGGAGGTTCTTCGAGGAGACGGGCGCCATGAAGAGGGTGGCTATGTTCGTGAACCTTGCCAACGAGCCCGCTATGCTGAGGCTCGTCGCCCCAAGGGCTGCGCTGACGCTCGCTGAGTACCTGGCCTATGAGAGAGACATGCACGTCCTGGCTATACTCACGGACATGACCAACTACGCGGAGGCCCTGAGGGAGATCAGCGCGGCGAGGGAGGAGGTGCCTGGGAGGCAGGGCTACCCAGGCTACATGTACAGCGACCTCGCAAGCGTCTATGAGAGGGCTGGGAGGGTTCACGGGAGAAAGGGAAGCATAACGCAGATGCCAATACTCACAATGCCAAATGACGATATAACTCACCCAATACCTGACCTGACGGGCTACATAACCGAGGGGCAGATAGTTCTCAGCAGGGACCTTTACAACAGGGGCATATACCCGCCCATCAACGTCCTCATGAGCCTGTCAAGGCTCATGAAGGAGGGCATAGGGCCAGGCAAGACGAGGGAGGACCACTCCCAGGTGAGCGACCAGCTCTACGCAGCTTACAGCAGGGGCGTTGAGCTTAGGAGCCTGGCCGCGGTCGTAGGCGAGGAGAGCCTCAGCGAGACCGAGAGGAAGTACCTGAGGTTCGCGGACGTCTTCGAGAGGAGGTTCCTAAGCCAGGGTATCAGGGAGAACAGGGCGATAGAGCAGACTCTCGACCTGGCCTGGGAGGTGCTATCAGAGCTCCCTGAGGAGGAGCTGACGAACATAAGGGAGGAGTTCATAAAGAAGTACCATCCGAAGTACAGGAAGTCCTCAGGCGCGTCCTAAGGCCTCACCCAGGACCCCACGCCCTCGCCCCTTATCACTTTCACCAGGACTGCTGGGTTCCTTCCGTCAGCGAACACGAGAGTTAGACGGCTCCTCTTGATGATCTCTAAGGCCACGCGGTCAAACAGCTCATAGCCTCCTGCCACCTGCTCCTTGCCTGAGATTATTTCCTCCAGCTGAGAGTACGTAAGGCTGTCAATCTTCCTGGAGCCGGGCTCGCCTGGCCTGCCGGTGTAAACTCCGTCAACGCCGTTCAAGAGGTTCACCAAGAGGTCAGCCTTAATGGCCTCAGCTAGGACCGCTGCCACAGCGTTAGTGCTCTGGCCCGGCTGAAGGCCGCCAAGGACTGGCACAAGGCCCTCCTGCGAGATCCTGACGGCCTCCCTCAGGTCCCTGGGCACGGTAGGGGGCGAGAGCGGGTAAAGCGCCAGAGCTACGGACAACGCGTTGAGGTTTGCTGACTCAATGCCTATTTCGTCAAGCAATGACTCAGGGACCCCCAAGGCCCTCAGCGTCGTTATGTACTCTCTGGCCACCTCGCCCCCGCCCACTACGACAGCTATTCTCCAGCCTTCATCAAGTAGGGCCTTTACAGCTTCCCTTAGCTCAGAGAGGTACGAGGCTGATGGAGGGTAGATCAGGGACCCGCTGAACTTAATGACAGCAGAGCCGCCCTTCCTCAAGCGAACCGACCTCAGCTGCCTGGCCCCGATCACCCTCTCACAGCTTTTAACCTACATCATCGGCCGCGCTAAGGTTAACTGTTGAACCTTTAAGCTTAAGGGGGCCTCAGAGCCAGGGTGCGGCTATGCCCTTGGTTACCTTGGAGGTTGACATGGGGAAGTACAAGAGCGTCACCGTCCCCTTAGAGGTGGCGGAGAAGCTGATAATGGAAGTCAGCAAGAGGCTCAACGTTGGGTCAAAGGACGTCATGGAGGCCCTAAGGATCGTCAGGAACTTCGACGAGTTCTACGAGTTCCAGGAGAAGAAGTTCAAGGACTACTTAGTCCCAGACAAGGACATAAGTGATATGATAAGGGGCGCCGTGGTCGTTGACAGCCTTAAGCTTATCAAGAGAGGGGACGTCAAGGAGGTCCTCGTCACGTTTGACAGAAGGGTAAGCGAGGAAGTGATAGCTGAGGCCTTAAAGGACCTAGGCTACGAGGTTAATATCAGGAGGCGCAGCTTCTCAGAGCTCCTAGCTAGTTGACCTCTCCTCAGCGCCTTCCTTCCCTGAGGTCTTCGAGCCCCTTTTTCTCCTGCCGCTCGCCTTCTTTTTCTGCGAGGCCTTCTTTGCGGGCCTACGCCTCGACGTCTTCTTGACGGCTTCTCCTGCCTTCTTGAGCGCCTCATCGACCTTTTCAAAGAACAACGCCTTAGCCTCGCTTAGCGATATCTGCCCCTCGCTGGCCCTCTCCAGTATGTCGAAGGCGTCAAGCATTACCTCTATGAGCTCAGGGGCCCCGAGCTTATACTCTAGCGGTGCGAGCTCCTCAGACACTTCGCCCTCCTCTCTCCCTGTCTCTTCCGCGGCTGCCTCCTCTACCTCTTCGCTTCCTGTCTCAGCAGTCTCCTCAGAGCTCACTATGGACCCCAGCACTACTGGGTTCGCGCAGTTTAAACTTAAATACTTTTGAGACATAACGTGCCTTCATTGGCGTGAGGTTATGTCAGAAGGGGAGCCAAAGCTTTACCCTACGGCTAAGGATGAAATAAGGATAGGCCCACCGTTCCTTACGAAGTACGAGAGGGCTAAGATCATAGGTTTAAGGGCCCTTCAGCTAGACTATGGAGCCTTCCCCCTCATTGACGTTGAGGGGTCAGGGATTAGAAAGGACCCCATAGAGATAGCCAGGTACGAGCTTGACCATGGCCTCCTACCCCTTTCCATAGTTAGGCACACGCCCGCTGGGCAGGTCCAGATAATATCCCTGAAGCTCCTATTGTCCTAAGGGCCTCTGCTAAACGCTTTTAATTGAGTCTGGAAGGTCAAGGTGAGGTGTAACATGGTAAAGGCGCCCAAAGGCTATAGGCATAGGACAAGGAGGCTGCTCAGCAAGGACTTAAGGGAGCGGGGAGCCGTGCCGAGGGCCAGCGTGATGTTTTACCCCTACAAGGAGGGCGACAGGGTAGCCATAATCATAGACCCCTCCTTCCATGACGGGATGCCCCACAGGAGATACCACGGCCTTACGGGCGTCGTGGTGGGCAGAAGGGGCAGGGCCTACTTAGTAAAGGTCATGTTAGGCGATAAGGAGAAGACGATAATAACCTACGCCGCCCACCTCAGACCCCTTAAGTCTTAGAAGGGGTCTTATATGAACAGGAGGATCGAGTCGCGAAAGTACCTGACTTATGCCGAGGCGCGCGAGATCCTTCAGCGCAGGATCTCAGAGAGCGGGGCCAGCGTTAACCCTGTTCAGGAGAGGGCATGGGAGTTTCTTAGGCTCTTTGGCCAAGGGGACCCCACTGCGTCAAGGAAGGCCATAGAGGAGTTAGTGAACGCCGGCCTTGATGAGGACCTGGCTGTGGAACTTGTCAATATGTGCCCTGACGACGAAGGCTTCATAAACTTGATACTTTCAGGCAGGAAAGAGCTAACAATATCGGAGGATCTCCTGAACAAGATAAAGGGGATCCTCTCCCCACTCTGTCATAAAGAGTCCTCCACTTAGGTTTGCTGTCCGCAACGGATAGCAGCGCTTCTGAGTTGAACATAGGCGTTTCTATCCTGGGAGTGAGCTCCGAGACCCCATGTTAAACCTTCGTCATAGTCGTTTGGGGTCTTAGGCCAGCAGGTTATAAGCTCCGCTAGATCGTAGAGTCGGAGCTCTTAACGTGAGCGTGAAAAGGCGTTTACTTGACATGGAAGGGCTTCAACCCTTTCTGTCTCCAGGGGCGCCTTCTAGTCTGGAGCCCTGATGCGTTCAGCGCCCTGCAAGCTCCAGAGGCCTTATGTGGCAGTGATAGCGGAGAAGCCGAAGGCAGCTTCCAGGATAGCGCAGGCCCTCGGCCAGGCAACCCTCTGCAGGATAGGGGGGATTCCCGTTTACTACGTGAGGTTCAACGGCCAGCTTCTAGTGATAGTCAGCAGCGCGGGCCACATGTTCGGCCCCACCACGGCCGTTGAGGGGCTGCCTGTAACTGAGCTTAAATGGGAGCCCCTCTGGTCATTCGAGCGAAGGTCTAAGCACCTTCGACCTTACTATGAAGTTTTAGCGAAGACGTTGCCCAGCGCCCTAGCCTACATCAGCGCCTGCGACTATGACCTGGAGGGCAGCACGATCTGTTACAAGATAATAGAGGCCTTCGGGGACCTTAAAAGGGCCAGGAGGGCCAAGTTCTCATCATTGACCGCTGGTGAGCTCAGGAGGGCCTTCACGAACCTGGGCCCGCTTGACGTGAATAACGCCATGGCTGGCGTCGCTCGGGCAGAGCTTGACTGGCTGTGGGGTATAAACTTCTCAAGGCTCCTGATGAGGGCCTATAGGATGACCGTTGGGAAGAGGCTGTCGCTTAGCGCTGGCCGCGTCCAGACGCCGACGCTAGCTGAGGCCGTGAGGAGGTGGATGGGCAGGAACTCCTATGTCCCTGTGCCATCCCTGAGCCTCAGCGCGGAGCTAGAGGTTGGCGGCGTCAAGTTCAGGGCTAGGCCAGACGGCTGGGAGCCCAAGACGAGGGCTGAAGCGCAGGCCATAGTTAGAGAGGTCAAGGAAAGGGGCTACATGGTGACTGCTAGCTACAAATCAGAGGAGGAGTCCATAAGGCCTCCTCCTCCGTTCAACCTCACAGACCTTCAGGAGGAGGCAGCGAGGATCTACGGCCTATCTCCCTATAGGACGCAGGAAATAGCTGAGGACCTTTACCTCTCAGCTCTCATAAGCTACCCCAGGACCGAGAGCCAGAGGCTCCCTCCTGACCTCGACTATAAGGGCGTTCTGACAGCCTTAGCCAGGCAACAGGAGTTCTCTGCGCTGGTCTCAGACCTGCTGAGGGAGACAGGAGGCGTCCTCAGGCCGGTTGAGGGGCCTAAGAGGGACCCAGCCCACCCAGCTATATATCCCACAGGCGAGACCCCAAGGGAGCCTCTGGACAAGTATCACAGGGCCATATACGAGCTCATAGTCAGGAGGTTCATGGCCGTCTTCGCAAGGCCGCTTGTGATAGCAAGGGCGGAGGCCACGCTCAGGGACTCCGCGGGCAGGCCCTGGAGGGCCTCAGGGCAGAGGGTGATTAGGAGGGGCTGGACTCATTACTACCCCTACGTGAGCCTTGAGGAGGCCCAGCTCCCCCAGCTCAGGATAGGACAGAGGGCTGACCTGGTCTCTGCTAGCGTGAGGGTGGTCTGGCCTGCTTCAGGCGTGAGGCTCTCAAGGCTGGCGCTGCTGGAGTGGATGGAGTCCAACGACCTTGGGACCAAGGGCACTAGGGCCAGGATCATAGAGACTTTGTTAAGGAGGGGCTTCCTCGAGACTAAGGGCAAGCGCGCAGAGGTCACGGAGCTCGGATACGCCGTCTATAAGACCCTGGCTGCAACTGCGCCCGAGCTAGTCTCCGTCGAGCTAACTAGGGATTTTGAGAGGAAGCTCGAGCTCATAGTCGACGGCAAGCTCTCGAGGGACGCTGTTGTTTCCGAGGCCAAGCAGTATGTCAGCGACCTAGTTAGGAAGTACGGCCAGCAAATAGAAGTTATAGGGAGGAGGCTGGCAGAGCTGGCAGGAGCCGTCAGGCCAGCAAGGACGTGTCCGATCTGCGGAAGGCCGGCTTCAGGCGAGCTCTGCGAGCTTCACGAGCTCGCCCTTGAGGAGCTTAACGAAAAGCTAGATATGATAGCTGAGAGGCTGGGCCTTTCCAGGTCTGAGGCGCTAAGGGCTGTCGCCAACAGGAGGTCCACGGGCGTCTGGGCCCGCGAGGCGGCCCAGTACCTGTTGAGGAAGCTTAAGTAGGGCCAGAGGGAGGCCTCAGGGCTATCGAGAGGGACCCAATGAACGGTATGGCTATGGGGGTTCGTCCTCCCAGGACCACCCCTACGACCTTCCAATACGGAACCCCTGAGACGTTAGTGCCGTTGACGTTAACGTAGCCGCAGTACTGGGGGAACCCTGGGTCAGGGAGAGGGTTGTTGTCACCTTTGGTCACAAAGCACAGGACTTCGTTGTTATAGTAGATGTAAACAACCCTGTGTATTATGTAGACATTAGAGAGGTAGACGCCATAGAAGGGCCCCGTGTACTTATAGACTATTACATCCCCTACCGATATAGTTGTGGGATTCTCCTTCACTATCAGGACGAGGTCGCCTGTCTGAAGGGTCGGCAGCATGCTGTTTCCATCAACGACGACAACGTCGAGTCCCAGGGCTATGTGCAGCGCGGCAACCACTACAACGGCAGCTATGATAACAGCAGCCCAGGTTATAGCCGAGGTCCTCCTCAAGGGCGTAGCCCCAGGAACATTGCCGCAGCCACGTTTATTAGTTAAAGGGCAGGAAGCTTAGAGGTAGGGTCTAGATATTACAAGTCTTACATGTGCTGTTCTCATCGGTCTCAACCTTAACGACCCCGCCGCTCCCCTCAGCCTTGACGTTAAAGAGCTCACTGAGCTTCTGGTCGCTGACGGCTTCTTCGGCCTTTATCTCTTTCTTCACTATGGCCATTCTCATGGCTGGCCTCTTCACCAACTTGATGGGGACGTCAGCGAGCTCAGCCTTCTGGCCACCGAAGTAGATGACTTGTACGCTCTTGCTCTCGTCCCTGTACACGGTGACGCCCTTCAGGCCCGTCAGCCAGGCCGCTATGTATGACGTGGCGACCGAGTTAACGGAGGCCCAGTTGGGTAGGTTCACAGTCTTGCTGATCGCCTGGTCTGTGTAGAGCTGGGCCGCGGCCTGATGAGCTATGTGGTACCATACGTCAAAGTCCATGCTCGTGGCGAAGAGCCTAGCGAGCTCCCTCAGCCCAGCTATGAAGCCTTCAACGTCCCAGGAGGGCTTCACTATCCTGCCCCCCTCTACCGTTATTGAGGCCTCCCTCACGGCCTTCTCAAGGTCATCAAGGGCCCATCTCAGGCTTCCCTTGTACCTAGATATGGTCTCTGCCACAAGCCTCAGGACGTTGTCAGGTGCGCCGGTGCGCCTGGCCAGGCTAAGAAGGCTCTCCCTGAACTCCCTGATGACCTCCCAGAGCTCGCCAAGGGTCACCCTCCTGAGGTAGACTAGGGCGAAGTAGGGCTCTATCCCGCTGGAGGTCCCTGCTATTATTGATATAGACCCAGTGGGAGCGGTGGTGTTGACTGCTGTGTGCCTGGGCGCCCTGGCCCCGATGGACCTGCCGTAGCCCTTGAGCCTCTCCCAGAGGCCTGCCGGGTCATAGATGGCCATTGCGAGCAGGTGCCTGGGGCTGCTGGCTAGCTTCGCGGGGTCCATGTCCCTGGCCTCGGCCAGGGTCTCCTCGCTTACGCCAAAGACCTCAGCCAGCACGCGCTCAAGGGCCTCCCTCCTCAGTAGACGCACGGAGCCGTCATCAGCTATCCTCCTGGCAGTCTCGCCCTCCAGCTGGCTCCTAACGTAGTCGTTGAGCTTGACGTGATGGTACTTTACCGTTACCCACTCGTTATCAAGCCTCGTGACTTCAGAGGCCTTGAGCAGGGCCGGGGTCAGCAGCTCCACGGTCTCCTCAGGCCTCGCCTTCCTCTTACAGGTGAGGGTATTCCAGTCAAACTCTGAGCACTCAAAGGCCGGGGCGTGCCCAAGCTTAGCCCCGAGCTCCCAGCTCCTCTTCCAGGCCTCGGCCTCGAGGAGGGCCATGACGGCCATCGTGAAGGCCACGGCCTCCTCGCTGTCGTATGGGAGGCCCAGCCTGGCCAGAGCGTTGGCGAGGCCCATTATGCCAAGCCCCACCTTCCTCGTGAACTTGTTTACAAGGTCCTGCCTCTGGTCCGGCTGCCTGTTGTAATCTATGACGGCGTCAAGACCATCAACCGCTAGGTCCACGTCCTTAGCGAAGGCCTCAATGTCGAACTTCCCATCGTGGATATATTTGTCCACGGAAAGGGACCCTAGGTTACAGCTCTCATATGGGTAAAGGGGTTCCTCTCCGCATGGGTTCGTGGCGCTCACGGCGCCAAGCCACGGCGTCGGTATCCACTTGTTATGGTTGTCAATGAAGAACAGGCCGGGATCCCCACCCTCCCAGGCGCCCCTGACTATCTCCTCCCACAGCTTTCTGGCAGGGTAATGCCAGAGGTAGGGGTTCCTCCTACTGACGTCTAAGTCGGATGGGGCTCTCTCCTTTGCCTTCTTAACGAGGTCCTCTAGGACGTTCAGGTAAGGCGTGCTGACCTTGCCCTCCTTTAGGAGCCTAATGGTCCTCCCCTCGCCAGTAGCCCTTGACAGGGCGTAGTGCAGCCTGTAAATCCCATCGCCCATATCGCTGAGCCTGGGGTTGACCATCCACCACTCCTCGTCGTTCACGACGGCCTCCAGGAAGGCGTCATGAGCGCCCACGCTTATGTTGAAGTTCGTCAGGAAGGAGTCCTGCATTGGGGCTCTCTTGGCCTGTATGAACCCAGCCTCCTCAGGCGCCTGGCTGCCCTGAGTTAGTCTCCTCAGCGCCTCAAGGGTCGCCTCGTCAACCTTGTAGTAGCCGTCCTTGGCCAGCTGCTCAAGGGTCGCCTTGAACTGGCTCAAGAGAGAGTTGACCTGGGGCGGCAGAACCGACGACAGCGCCTTCCAGGGGTCGTAGTCAGGGTTGTAGAGGTCAGGGTGCCAGTCGTGAAGTATCCCCATGTTGGCGCCTCTCCTCTTGCCCCCCTGCTTGACTACGTCTGTGGCTATGTCGTAAAGCCTCATGAAGCTCAGGGGGCCGCTGGCCACGCCGCTGGTGCCAGCCACTACGTCACCCCTAGGCCTCAGCTCGCTGAAGCTGAAGCCCTCCCCACCTCCATACTTAAAGGTCATGACCTGCACGGTAAGCCCGTCCATTATACCCCTCATATCGTCATGAACGGGGGTCACGTAGCACGCGCTGAGGGCCCCCTTAGCCTCGTCAACGAACATATTGAAGAGCGTTGGGCTGTTGAACATGAAGCGGCCATCTATAAGGGCCCTGTAGAGGGCCTCAGGGTCCACCCTGCCCCTGAAGCCCAGGGCCACCCTCATCATTACCATGGACGGGGTCTCCATGTATCTGCCCTTCAGGTCCTTCACTATGTACCTGCTCATGAGGACCCTGAGGGCGTTGTATGTGAACTTCAGGTCGTCAGGGCATAGGCCCCGTTGCACGCAGGAGGGCAGGGGGGCAAGGGCCCCGCCGTTGGGCGCCCTCTCCCTATAGGCCTCCCTCACCTGGGCGTAGATGTCCTGGAGGAGGAGCTCCTTAGCCCTCTCCTCAGCGGAGGGCTCCAGCAGCGACCTGCTCATGAGCTCCAACTGCTTAGCTTCTGTCGACATATTGGTCAGCCTCCCTCAGGCAAGGGTTCTGTAGGGAGGGGCACAGCCTTCTGTTCCTCTGCCTTGTGGGAGGGACCGGAAGTTCCTCTAGACAAGAGCGCTGACGCGGAGGCTCTCGGCTTCTTAGACCTTAATGTGCGCATTACTCTGCTCGCCAGGCAACGCTATCAGTATTACCCCACTAATATGAAGTCCTACGAAGGCTTTATACCTACGGGGATGGGCGGAACCCAATGATGTCTGCCGACTCTGAACAGACGCCTAGCCAGGTCATTTGCAACAGGTGTAAGAGGAGAAGGGCCCTTTACCTCAGGACCAGCAGCGGCGAGGCCCTATGCGTTCACTGTCTGAGGGACGAGGTTATGAGGCAGGCCTCTAGGTCCCTTGCGTCAGCCGGACCGAGCCTGAGGGCAACGCTCCTTGTACCTGTGTCTTCATTTGCGCCGTCAGCCTCGCTGCTCGCTGCGGTCCTCACGGCCAGCATCGAGAAGAGGTTTAAGTCCAGGGTCCTCGTGGCAATCCCCTCATTTTATGAGGGCCTCAGCTCGTCATTTAAGTTGCCCGAGGGCCTTGAGGGGGTAGCTGTTGACGTTAAGCCATGGCCTCCTAGGGAGGCAGACATCATTTCCTGCGTCAGGTATGATAGGGCCTGGTCGACGAGGGCGGCGAGGTTAATAGGGGCTGACGTCGTCGTTGCCTCCCTCTCGAGGACTGACCTAACGGTCCTGCTCCTTGAGGCCCTGTTGAGGGGTAGACCTGACGAGGTTTTCGACTCACAGCCGACGCTTTCAGTACTAGGAGTTAAACACGTAGAGGTTTTCTCAAGAGTAGAGAGGGAGGCCTTGGCGGCAACCGAGTTCCTAGAGGGCCTGAGGCTTGAGCCAGCGTGTAGAGTCATTATCAGGTCAAAGCCTGTCTTCATGTCAGTAGCTGGGGGGCCTGAGATGGACTATGGGGCCTTTGAGCTCTCGACGAAGCTGGCAGCTGAGTTTAAGGCCCCACAACTATGCATGTCATGTGGGGCCCCCTCGGCTGGGCCTATCTGTGACCACTGTGCTTCCTTAGGCCTTGACAGGATCAGCGTGAGCCTGGTAGGCCAGCATCCTGGTCAGGCCTAGGGCCTCCGCTCACCAGGGACCTGAGGGCCTCCTTCTCATCCCTGTTCAGGTGTAACGTGAGCGCGTAGCCTGACTTGGGGGCCAAGCTTGGCGGGTGCACTTCGTGGTTCAACACGACGTAGCCAGCGGCTATCATCTCCTCCACGAGCCTTGGGTGAAGCCTCTTAGCGGTCTCAAGCAGAAGCCTTGGGAACCCCAAATGTCTCTTGATCTCCCCCTCGCTCAGCTGGGCCCCGCAGACGATACACGTCAGGTCAGGGGTCACGGCCCTGAAGCCGCATCGGGGGCACTCAACCGGTGTAGGCCTGCCGTACTGGGACCACAGAGACCTCAGGGACGCTATTATGTCATCGGCCTTAAGCCTCTTGGCCTGCTGATAGAGGTAAGGGGCGGCCCTACCAGCAAGCTCAGGGGCGTACGCCACTATGAACTCAAGCTGCTCCCTTGTCAGAGGCCTCTCCCTGGAGAGGAGCATAGCCGCGACAGCCTTGAGAAGGCCGTCCTTTGCGGCCATTATCCTCTTCATAGCGGCCTCCTCCGTCAGCTTGGAGGACCTGGACTCCGCTAACGAGCTCACTACTGAGTAAATGATGTCCTTCACGTCATCAGGCTTAAGCCCCACCAGGTCAAGGCCCAGGGCTGGCACAAGCTTCTCTGAAAGGGAGGAGGTCAACGCCTTTATGTCATCTTCAGTGGTAGCCCTTCTCACAGCCGAGCTCCTGCGCCTTCTCGCTGTCGCTTGGACGTCTGGCTGCTCCTGTTTCCTCCTGGCCCTAGGCAAGCTTGCCGTCAGCTTCATATGGCTCAGGGAAGTTAATAGGTCCAACGCGTAACAAGCGAGGTTAAGGAATTATGTCCCCCGGCGGTCAGAATAGTGCTGAGCGCCTTGTCGGATAGGGCGCACTATCACGATGAAGTACTAATAGCTATCATTGGCCTTAACTTAATGGCCTTAGCGGTCTTCCTCTACGGCTTTGACGGCACAAATGTAATCATAGGTACCTACGGCGGGGAGCCAGTATTTTACTACGTTCCAACTAGGCTGTCCGTCGTTGTAAGCCTGGTAGTCCTCCTCGCAGGCCTATCGCTCCTTCTGAGCTCCAGGGCTCTTGCTCGCAGCCCAAGGTGGCCCAAGCCCGTGGCGGCAACGCTAGCGGTCCTAGCCCTCATAGTAGGCCTCGCGGCCTCACAGGCCATGGGCTCCGTAAAGGTTCAGGTCATGGGCGGCGTTGAGGACTCCTACGTGATTCAGCTGGAGGCCGCAAGGCTGCTCCTAGGGGGCCTTAATCCATACTCCGTCAACTACTCCTCCTTTCTTATGCACAGCGCTCCGGCGACTAAGCTGACCTTCATTTACTCGGCAGGCCCCCCTTATAACATATCTCACGCCGTGGGGTTCGTCAGCGTCCTGGACTACCCGGCCTTCTCATTCATTTACTACCTGCCAGCTGTCCTGCTGAGGCTCCCAGGCAACTTATGGGACTCCATAGTCCTCGGAGCAGCCCTAGTGGTGGTCTTCGCAAGGGCCAAGGGGGGCTCGAGGTGGCTGTTGTTGCCCCTGCTAGCCTCAGGCCTTCTCTACTTCATCACGGACCCAACAGTCTTTGACCCATTGACTGGCTGGTTGGCGCCTCTTGTGCTGGCGGTCTCGTTCGCTGAAAACCCAGTTGTCACGGGGGCCCTGCTGGGGCTGGCGACCTCATATAGGCAGTACGCCCTGGCCGCCGCCCTCGTCTACTTCCCCCTAGCCTACAGGAGGGGCTACGGGAACGTCTCCCTTGGCATTACGTCAATGATAGCTGTAATAGGTGCCCTGAACGTGCCGTTCCTCCTCCTTACAGGGCCGTCCTTCATGAGGTATGTAGTAGCGCCTGTGGCCTGGGGGCTTGACATAGAGGGCCTGGGCCTCGCCAGCGTCTACTTCCTAACAGGCAAGGCCTTACCGCGCCTTTACCTGATAGCCGCAGCCGCTTCGGTAGCCCTCATGACCCCGGCCTTAACGTACAGGCTGTATAGACAGCTTGGGGGCCTGAGTTACGCACTTCCCTCCATAGCGTTCCTCCTTTACCCCAGGCCTCTCTACTCTTACTGGCTCTGGTTCCCATTCATCGGCGTTATGGACCACATTGTAAACGGGCTCGATGACCACCTAGTGGTCTCCGAGGCTCGGTTCAGGGCCCTGGCCATGTCGCCTCTTGTCGCGATATCGGGGCTCCTTGCGGCTCTCGCCTCTATGGGCGGGCTGCAGGAAGCGATCATGCTGACCGCTGCAGGGCTTGGGCTTGCGCTCTCCATGGCAATGGTTCTGCTATTTAGACCAGGTAAGGCCTTCAGCTCGCTCGCGGGGGCCTCTGTTTTAGCTGGCCTTGCGGCCTCGGCGCTATCAGCGGATCTCTACGCTAGGTCGCCAAGGGTTGTCGTTACCCTGCCCCTCTTACAGAGAGTTCTCCAGGCGGTTCGAACGGGCCCAAGGCCTTACGACCTCTATTTAGGGGCTGCCGCCTCTGGGTCGCTCTCCATGATGGAGGTGCGTCTGATATTGCCTTATGGCAGTATGCCCTTCCAACCGGTTAATACCATGATTAGGTCTTTACCTCAGCTCTCCCCTTCAGCCTCCCAGTTGTGGGTCTCGTTAGCCCTTGCCGTGCCGCTGTTGGTCATGGCGATCTATGAAGCATCAGGCCTTGACCTGTTACTATTCTCGGAGGCCCTGGGGGTCATAGTGTTCGCAGGGCCAAGCCTGGCGGGCGGGCTAGCGCTGGCGGCCCTCCTCTCTAGCGTCGTACTGGCAAAAGGGTCTAAGGGAGTGGCATCGGCGCTTAAGGGCATAGCGGCGTCGCTGAGCCTCGTGGGCCTGCTGGGGCTCCTCTCAGCCCCTGAGGCCTGGAGGAGGCGGACGGCGATTACTGCTATGGTATGCCTAGCGATGACCCTTGCCGTCCTTAGGGGTGGTTACCTGTTGGCCTACATAACCGAGGCCGCTAGGTACCTGTTTACGTACAGTGGCTTAGCCCGCGCCGAGGTAGAGCTAGGGGCGCTTCTGGTGGCCGCGGCGCTTGGGGCTCCTCTCTTGGCCTCGCTCGTCGGGTCCAGGAAATCAGGCCCCCTCATGGGGTGGGCCTTAGCTAGCCCGCTATTGTCGCTCTCAGCCCTTGTGGCCCTAGGGCTCGCCAGTGACGACTACTACCTAGGTTACGTCATCTTCACGTTGGCGGCAGCGCTAGAGGTTGCCAGAGAGCACCAGGGCCAGGTCGACAACCCTTACTCCATCGAGCCTCGCGGCGGCCCGGGAGAGGTTGGAGGCGCAGATGGGGCACATGGTAACTACGACCTTTGAGTACCTAGCAAGCTCCCTCAGCCTCTCCTCAGCCACCCTTCTCGACATGAACGGCGACAGGGCCTCGACAGGGCCTCCGCAACACGAGGTCCTCCTGCCTGACCTCCTGGCCTCTGAGACCTGGACTAGGGCGCTGGCCAGCAGATTCCTTGACCTCTCCCATAGGTCAAGGTCCCTCGCGTAGATGCAGGAGTCGTGGACCGTGACCGTAAAGCCCTCTGTCCTCAGCACAGCGACAGGGCTCACGAGCTCAAGGTAGCTCCTCACGGAGGGCCTCAGGAGCCCCCTTCTCCTCATGATAGTGAGCGTAAGAGCGGTATGTGGGTCAACGGTTATTACTTCACTGACATTCAGAGAGTTGATGGCCTTGGAGACCCTCATTGCGTGCGCCTCAAAGGCGTCAACGGCTCCTAGGTCCAGCAGGAGCGCCCCGCTGTAGAGGTCTGAGACCTCAGGCACGTACATGAAGTCGACCCCTGATCTCCTCAGCAGGGCAGCGATGGACCTAAGGATAAGCTCGCTGGCCCTGACCTCCTCGCTGTCGGGCCTTATGAGGCCTGCTAGGGCCCAGGGCCTCTGCCTGGCCAGAAGCGTCAGGGACTTCAGGGCCGCCCTAGGGAGGCCGCCGAGGCCCTCCACCAGCCTGACTACAGCGTTTAAGTAAGGCATGAGCTGGTAGAGCGCCCCGGTGAAGAGGAGCCTTTCCGAGCCGCCCCTGGGCAGGTCAAGGCCCTCAGACCACCTTGAGGCGAAGCCTGAAGGCGCCGGCACAGGGTAGCCTGTCTCCTCAGTCATAGCTGATAGGAACTCTATGACGCCCTTTACGTCAAGGCCTTCCTTCACCTGCTCACCACCCTTATGCCCTCAGGCAGGCCCTGGCTCCACAGAAGGGCCCTGGCGTCCCTCACCAGGTCACCTACCCTTATCCTGGCGGGGCACACAGTTGAGCAGGCGTTGCAGAGGAGACAGCTATAGATGCTCGCGAGCCCCTCCTCAGTGATCTCGCTCTCGCCCCTCAGCCACGTCCTTAGGATTATCACCCTGCCCCTGGGCCCATAGCCCCTGTGGGGTCCAAACGCTATGGTCGGGCAGACGCTCTCGCAGAAGCCGCACGAGAAGCACTTCTCAGCGTCCTTTAGGATGAGCTTTGGTATTTCATCACTGTCCAAGCTGTTTGGGCCCTCTTACACTTGCCGCCTAAGGTGAAAAAGGCTTGGTCTTAATGCCCTACTTATGTACAGACCTAGATCTGCTTCCCCAGCTAATCCTAAACTCCTCGCGAAACGCCTTAATTTAGCTTAGAGAAGAGGCTCGAATTGAAGAGGGCGGAGGGCAGTATCTATGGTTGATATTAAGAAGGGCTTAAAGGACGTAACCGAGAAGGCCAAGGAGATAGGCAAAGAGGCCGCTGAGAAGACCCTGGACGTGACTGGGAAGGCCGCTAAGAAGACAGCTGAGGCCGCTGAGAAGGCCAAGGAAAAGGTCAAATAAACGCTTTCTTGAAATCATTAACCTACCTTTAGTTCTTCTTCCTCGACTAGCTAACCCTACTAGCTAACCTGGTCATCACGTATCTATTACGAGAAGTGGAAGCCCGCGCAGAGTGCCGCGGCCGGGATTTGAACCCGGGTCACGGGCTCGAGAGGCCCGCATACTGGGCCGGGCTATACTACCGCGGCACCAAGAGCACATCACAGAAGGGAGCTATATAAGTTTAGGCCTTCTCCCTGTCCTCTTTTCCCTCCCTTTTTATCTATGAACTTCTTATAGACCAGGTACTCCTCCTTCGCCTTGAGCAAGGCCTCATAGAAGGCCCTCTCCCCTCCCCTCATGAGGCTCTCCATTACCTTCTTAGCCGACCTTGGCCCGACGCCCTGATTCATGAGGGCCTCCACGACGTACCTTCCAAGGCCCTGCATGGCGTAATTTATGTAGAGCTCCGCCCTCTCCCTGACCTCATTTATCAAGCGCCTCTCGTCTTTGCTCAGCTTTCCCGCAGACCCCCTCTTCCACCTTGAGTAGAGGGAGGCCACCGACTCGCCCCACTGGGAGGAGGGCAGCGGGGCCACCATGGCGGCCCCGCACTTAGGGCACCTGACTGGGTGGCTTAGGCCCGCTGCCTCGGCCCGCCATGTGGTGCCGCAGGACGCGCAGACGAACACGACCTCTTTCCTGAGGGCAGCCCTGCGAAGCCCCTCAATTACGTACTCCATGGCCACCTCCTTCAGGTTGACGGCGACCTCTCTCCTCAGGTACGGGTTCTTTATGACATCCTGGACGAGGGGGCTCGGCCCCTCGCTCCTTACAACCCTGACGTCCTTGAGGTTGCCGAGGAACTCCCTTAGGGCCTCGGGGTCCAGCTTGTCAAAGGAGAGCTCCCTTAGCGTCTCCTCCTCTACCACCGAGCCCCTGTAGGCGTCAAGTATCCTCTTGCCCTGCTCGAGGGAGACCCTGGCGTCGGGGTCAAGGACGCCAAGCCTCTTAGCGACCTGAAGGAACCTGACCACGTATAGGGGCGTCTCCTTGATGGCGTCGTAGGCTAGCGCCATCAGCTCAGGGAGATCCATGTTCTTGGCCTTAAGCAAAGCCTCCCTTATGTCGTCGCCTCTGACTCCATAAGGGGCTGAGAAAACTACGGCGTAAGGTATGTAGTCAAACCAGGCCTTAACCTTGGGCTCCAGGAGCTTAGAGATTACTAGGGCCAGGAGGAGGTTGCCTTTGCTGCCAAGACAGGTGAGCAGTATGCTGGCGCCCTTGAGCTCCTCTACGATAGGCTCCAGGGGGGTTAGCGGGGCGCCCCACCTCTTAGCGCTCTCAGCGATCACATTTGTAATCCTTTCTGCCAGCTCCCTGTCGAGGCCTCTCTGGAGGAGCGCGTGAAGGGCCCTCTGAGGGTCAATGGAGGCCAGGCTTACAAGGCCACAGACCTCCCTGGCCACCTTATAGCTGACGGGTATAAGCTCGCCCTCCCAGGACGGGACCACCCCCTCAGCCTCGCCAAGGGGCTCGGCGTCTATCCTAAGTTCCTCATAATCCACGTTGACGATTCTCCAAGCCCTGCCAGCTAGCACGAAGACGGGCTTCTGCTCGCGGCTGGCCAGGAGGGCGGCCTCTACGAACCTCTCGCCGACCTCGCCTACCTGGGAGCCGCTGGCTACGTCATAAACCCTGAACGTGGCCTCATCGGGTATCATTGAGACCTTATAGAGATAAGTTAGTGACCTCCTGCCCCTCGCCAGCTTCCCCGTCTCAGGCTCGTACTTCAGCACCCCCACCGAGTCGAGATGAGAGGCGACCTTTTCGAGCTCGCTTAGCGTCATATCTGAGAAGGGCGCAGAGCGAGTAAGGACCTCGTGTGCTTTCCCTATGTCGCTGGCCAGGCCCTCTATAACCATAGCTACTAACTGGTGGGCTGCTGCGTCGAGGGGCTTCCTGTGATAGGCCAGGTCCTCTAGGTCCTCTCTTCTGGTTCTTGCAGCTATGACTGCTGACTCCAAGAGCTCAAACACGTTATTAAAAGTGACTATGGTCGCCCTGCTAACGCCGCCGTAGCGGTGTTCAGCCCTTCCAGCCCTCTGCGACATCGCCATGACCTCCCTAGGTGACATAAACTGTACGACCCTGTCTATATGACCTATGTCTATGCCAAGCTCCATGCTTGAGGTAGCGACCAGCACCTTGAGCTCGCCTTCCCTGAACTTCCTCTCAGCTTCCTCCCTTACCTCCCTTGAGAGGCTGCCATGGTGCACCATAACCTTGTTGGCTAAGCGTTTGGACAGCAGGACGCCAAGCCTCTCAGCCACGGATCGAGTGTTCGTGAAGAGCAGCACTGAGCCCTTCTCGCGTGAAGCTATAGAAGCTATAGCATCGGACGCCTTCTGAAGACCCTCGTCCTCAGGCACAGCCACTATCTCTATTTCATAGGCCCTTTCCCCCTTGTCCTCGATCACCTCAACTTTACGCCCGTAGGCTAGGAGGGAGGCGGCGGCCCGCTTCGACTTGTCAGAGAGCGTAGCTGAAAGGCCTATGCGCTGTATCCTGTTCCTCGACCTCTCCTGAAGCCTCTCAAGGACTACTGAGAGCTCCGAGCCCCTCTCGCTCTCTATGAGCTCCTGGACCTCGTCAACTATGACGTAGCTCACAGAGTTCCACATGTCAGCCTTTGCCTGCACGGTTAACAACAGGTTGAGGGTCTCAGGCGTCGTTATCATGAAGTCAGGCGGGCTCTCGAGGAACCTCCTCCTAATTGACGAGGTGGAGTCGCCATGCCTCAAGGCTATCGAGATACCAACGCCCTCGACAAGCCTTGAGATCCTGACCATCAGGTCCCTGTTCAACGCCCTTAGCGGGGTCACGTAAATGACCTTAATCCTGCCGTCGTTCAGCTCATGGGAACCTAGCATGAGCGACAGGACAGGGAACAGGGCCGCCTCGGTCTTGCCGCTGCCCGTTGGCGATACTATAAGGGTATGGGAGCCCCTGAGGACAACAGGTATGGCCTTCTCCTGAATGGGGTATAGCCTCGTGTAGCCGAGCCTTGCTATGACCTCTCTGAGCCTTGGGTGAAGCATGGAAATAACGTAGTCCTGCATGCTTCCGGGCAAAAATAGGAAGGTACGAGGGCTATTTAGGCGAAGAGTTCTAGGTTTAGCTGCTCGGGAGGCCCTTCTCCTCCTTCTCCTCGCCTTCCTTGCCCTTCTTCTCCTCCTTCTTAGGCGGCGCCGCCGCGATCAGGTCGTCTATCTTTAGCAGCGCTATGGCGGCCTCGGCCGCGCCCTTTATCACCTGTTTCTTAACCAGCAGGGGCTCGTAGACGTTCACTGAGATCATGTCATCAGCTGTCTTGCCGTTAAGCACGTCAACGCCCGCGAACTTCAGGCCCTTGCTGTGGAGGGACCTGAGCTGCATGACTGCGTCCAGCGGGTCCATGCCTGCGCTCTCGGCCAGCACGCTGGGTATGGTCTCGAGCGCGTCGGCGAAGGCCTCTATGGCCAGCTGCTCCTTCCCGCCTACCGTGGCCGCGAACTCCCTCAGTCTGAGGGCCAGCTCAACCTCGGGCGCGCCTCCGCCGCCCAGTATCTTGGGCTCCCTCATTATGTTCCTGAGGCCGTGGAGGACGTCGTTGAGGTTCCTCTCAGCCTCGTCGAGCAACATGTCGTTAGCGCCCCTTATCAGTATGGTCACGCTCCTCGGGTTCTTGGCGCCCTCTATGAAGACCATCTTGTCATTGCCCACCTTCCTCTCCTCAACGAGGTCGGCGTAGCCCAGGCTCTCAGGCTTGAGGTCCCTGATGCTTGTCACTATCTTTGCGCCGGTGGCCCTGGCGAGCTTCTCTACGTCACTCCTCTTGACCCTCCTCACGGCGAGTATGCCCTTCTTGGCCAGGAAGTGCTGGGCGACGTCGTCAATTCCCTTCTGGGTTATTACGACGTTGGCGCCCGTCGCGGCTATCTGCTCAACCATGTCCTTAAGGATCTTGGTCTCCTCCTCCAGGAACGAGTCAAGCTGCTCAACGTCGGTGACTCTTATCTTGGTGGTTATGTCGGGCTTCTGTATCTCAAGGGGCGCGTCTAGGACAGCTATCTTGGCGTTGGTCACCCTCTTCGGCATACCAGGGTGTACGACCTCCTTGTCAAGGACTATGCCCCTCACCAGCATTGAGTCCATAAGGCCTCCTCCCTTCTTCTTCTCTATCTTGACGTTATCGAGGTCAACGTTGTAGCCCCCCTCAGGCTTGGGCTCAGCTATTATCTTTATGGCGTTAACCGCGAGCTCTACAAGCTTCTCCCTCTCAGGTCCCTGGCCAGAGTACTTGCTGCCTATGGTAGTGGTGGCTATCTTCCTGAGGTTCTCATCATTGTTTACGTCAACGGGGACTGCTATCTTGTCAAGCAGCTCGAGGGCCTTGTTCATGGCCTTGGTATAGCCCTCTATGATGAGCGTTGGGTGTATATTCTGCTCGAGCAGGGCCTCGGCCTTGTCGAGCAGGGCTCCAGCAAGCACGACAACGCTCGTCGTGCCGTCGCCGACCTCGGCGTCCTGGGCTTTGGCTATCTCAACCAGGAGCTTCGCGGCAGGGTGCTGAACCTCCATCTCCTTAACTATGGTGGCTCCATCGTTTGTCACCGTTACGTCGCCAAAGGAGTCTATTAACATCTTGTCAAGGCCGCGGGGTCCAAGGCTTGTCTTAAGCATCTCAGCCAGAACTTTAGCCGCCAGTATGTTATTCCTTAGGGCCTCCCTTCCGTAAGACCTCTGCGTGCCCTCCTTCAATATGAGCACAGGTATGCCTCCACCAGATGCCATTCTTTACACCCTCCTTGAGTCTCCTTATCCATAAGGGCCTGGTAGGACTGCCTCTATAAAAGTCTTACTAACGATTTCCTCCTTGGACTTTAGCACCCTTACGGTAAGTCCTATGCTCGCCTACCGACCTTATGAGCTCCTCGTTAGGTTCGACAGTCCTCCTCCTAAGCGGGACCCTCTGGACCCCTTCCCCGCAGACGAGCCCCCTTCCCTCAAGGAGGGCCCTGCAGAAAGGACACACGGCAGCCAGCCTGCCGTTGAGCCTGCAGGTTGTCGTAGCGACCCTCCTCTGACATATGTCACAGATCTCCCAAGAGAGCGTTGATCGCACGGCGCCTCTCCCCTATGTGATGCGGCCAGGGCCTTAAATGGGGGAGCGGCCGCCCTTCTTCTCCTCCTTAATTGCGTAGATGCCTATTACCCTCTTAGGCCCTCCGCCTGGACACTGGCCGCTTACGAGCCCTACGTAGTCGCCCTCCCTGTAGTCCCTCGTCGTGGTTTTCCCGTCGCACTCCTCTACGGTAACGACCCTTGGCCTCTTCTTCAGCTCCTGCAGCCTCCTGATTTCGTTCATCTGCTTCATGGTCATAGCCGTGGTCGCTACGAGCATCACTACGAGCAACAGGAGGAGGTAAAGCTGGTACGTGTTCATCACTGCCCCACCCCGACAGTGTTGCCAACGCCTATAACGACAACTGTGTCGCCCTCGCGGCTCTCCGACCTTATTATCTGCTTCACCCTCTCAACAGCGTTCTCAACCCCCTTGTAGATGTGCTGATTCATGGCGAGTATAGCCTCATCCATGCCCATCTTCACGATGACCGCCCTCAGCGGTATGCTGTACTCCGTCGCAACCCTCTCGAACCTTATCTTCTCAGGGCCTGGGTCGCCTATGGCGGCGCCGACGCCTTCTGCCACCTCACCTGTATCCTCGCCCTCGAGCTTCAGGGCCGCGTCAACAGTTACCATGAGTGAGACTTTCCTCCCTTGGGCTATGGCCTCCCTGATCACCTTTTCAGCCGCCTCGCCGGGCCTGCCGACCGTTGAGCCAGGCCCCCTGGCCTTGATTATCAGCAGCCTCCTTCCCTCGAACTCGCTCTCCGCTACCACAGTGTCCTCCGTTACCTCCCTCCACTCGGCCCCGAAGCCGGCCAGCCTCAGGGCTACGAGGGGCCCAGCCCCATCGCCTACGGGCACCTTGTAGAGGAAATCGTCAAGGGCCTTCCTGTACATCTGGGCTATCTGAATTATCTGCGGCATGAAGATCGCAAGCTGCAAAATGAGGTACCAGTTCTTGGTCTTCTCAGCGAAGAGCAGGACGTGCCTCACGTACTTATATATGAAGTAAAGGGCTGAAGCTATTTCGGCGGCTGTCGAGGCCACGCTCCTCGTGACTTCGTCGCTGTCAGACATGACCTGATTAAAGACGTCCTTAAACCTGGCATCACGGATGTTTATGAGGTGCCTCAGCCTGTTGATGATATCCGTGGGCTCTATATTGACAGGCTCTATCACGAAGAAGTCAAGTAGCCTGTTTAGCAGTGACGAGGCGTCCTTGGCCTTGTTCCTGTTCATGTAGTCAAGGGTCTCCTTCCTCGCCTCGTCGGCCAATCCCCCCAGTATGGCAAGCTTAGATCGTATGTCAGCTCTATACCAGTACACCTGTATCCAGTTACCTAGGCCTGTGAGCCAAAGGAGCAGCAGCGCGACCCATAGTATGTTGACTATCAGCGTCGCCAGCGTTGATATTTCTGAGCCTGACGTCATTCTGGCCTTCTCTCCAATAGGGTTCAGCCTTAAGGCGAGCTTTTAAATTATAAATCTGAATACGCGTGATAGCGCCACAGAGGCGTTAACGCTCGGCCCTCGTGGTAACTATTACCTTATCCTTGTCTACGAAGAACGTGTGCTCAAACTGGGCCACTGGAGCACCTGAGGCCTCTACTAGGACTGGGTACCTGACGAGCGCCTTAAGCCTCGTCAGCTCATCAAGGGCCCTACTTATCTCGCTCTCCTTCCACTCAGGGTAAAGCCACCTCATTGCGAAGGGGAGCGTGTTGAACCTCTTAAGTATGTAATCCAGCAATGACCTTGAGGCCTCCGAGGCTCCCTTGGGCTCTCTTCCCGTAGCTGAGTAGATGAACGCCCTAGGGGCGTCCACGACGAGTCCCCTCCCGCTCGTGCTGAAGGGCTCTACGGCCACAAGAACTGGGGGCCTGAGCCTGCGGTAGAACGTAGACCTGTCCGCGAAGTTAGGTATTGACTCACCCGCGTGAAGCAGGTAGCGGGACATTGTATGTCCTGTGAGGTTCTTGACGGGGCGGAAGCCCCTGCCCGCTATGGCCCTCTCTATAGCCTTACCTATGTCATAAATCCTCACGTTTGGGGCCATTATGGCTATGACCGCGTCCAGGGCCTCCTTGGCGGACTCCGCTAGCGCCCTCAGCCTCTCATCATCGCCTACTACGACGCTTACCGCAGTGTCGGCAAGGTAGCCGTCGACCGAGGCGCCTACGTCGACCTTGACTACGGCCTTGTCAGGCACCCTTACGTCATCCGAGATGCCAGGAGTGTAGTGAGCCGCCACCTCGTTTATTGAGAAGTTGCAGGGGAAGGCAGGCCTCGCCCCCCTCTTTACGATCAGGGACTCCACCTCCTCACAGACCTCCCTAGCGCTGGCGCCCGGCTTCACCAGCGAGGCGCCGTAGTCCCTGGCCTCCGCGGCTATGGCACCAGCGGTCAGGGTCTTCTTCAGCTCCTCCTCGCTCATGGGCTTCCCGCTCCCTAGCACAGGCAGGCTTGAAACAAATTCGTAAATATAGATATGTGATTATGGTCGTGAAAAGGCGTTATATACGACTTCCTGACTAGACTGCTGGGAAGGGCCTATGGGCTACCTTTTGTATTATGGGCACTCGGCCTTTGAGCTCGACGTCTCAGGCAGGAAGGTCCTTATAGACCCCTGGCTGAGCAACCCGCTGTCACCCGTTAAGCCTGAGGCGGCCACAGGCGTTGACTATGTACTGGTGACCCACGACCACGACGATCACCTGGGCGACGCCGTTGAGATAATGAAGAGGAACCCCAAGGCCAAGCTCGTGGCGACCTTCGAGCTAGCTAACTATGTCGGGGAGCTGATAAGGGACGAGGGCCGCGTGATAGGCGGCAACATGGGCGGCCCCATAGTGCTGGAGCCTGGCCTTCGCGTGGCGCTGGTCCCGGCAAATCACACCAGCTCGAGGGGAGCGCCGACGGGCGTCGTAGTCATGTCAAACGAGGGCGTCGTGTACCATGCGGGCGACACCGGCATAACGGCGGAGATGGCGCTCATAGGTGAGATTTACAGGCCTGACATAGCCCTGCTGCCGATAGGGGGCCACTTCACCATGGATCACAACGAGGCGGCCAAGGCCGTGGAGCTCCTGAGGCCCCGCGTCGCGATACCGATGCATTATGGCACGTTCCCTGTCCTCTACGGCGACCCCAACGAGTTCGCGAGGATCGTGACGTCAAGAGGCCTCCCCACAAAGGTCGTCATACTGAGGCCCGGCGAGAGGTTCGAGTTCAAGTTTTAAGCCCTCTTTTTAGGCTATGGCCTAAGGGCCCAGGAGCACTTGGTAAGGGTAGCAGTAATAGACGACGACCTGTGCAAGCCCAAGCGATGCAGCTACCAGTGCATATCGGTCTGCCCTGTCAACAAGAGCAAGAAGGGCGTAGCCATAGAGGCCGACACGAAGGCCCGCGCTAAGCCAGTGATCCACGAGGACGTCTGCATAGGGTGCGGGATATGTGTGAGGGCCTGCCCGTTTGACGCGATCTCAATAGTCAACCTGCCTGAGGAGCTCAACGAGGAGGCCGTTCACAGGTACAGCGTCAACGGCTTCAAGCTCTTCAGGCTCCCGATACCGAGGGAGGGGCAGGTAGTCGGCGTAATAGGCAAGAACGGCGCAGGCAAGACCACGGCTATCAGGATCCTGGCAGGGGAGCTGAAACCTAACCTAGGCAACCCTGACAGGCCAGCGGAGGTTGACGCCATTCTAAGACACTTCAGGGGAAGCGAGCTTCAGACGTACCTTGAGAGGCTCTATGACGGGAAGCTGAGGGTGGCCCATAAGATCCAGTACATAGACCTCGCGCCGAGGTACCTCAAGGGGACTGTGGGGGAGCTACTGAAGAAGGCGGACGAGACGGGCTCCTCGAGGGACCTGGCCCAGCAGGTGGACCTCGACAGGGCTTGGGACAAGGACGTGAGGAGCCTGAGCGGCGGCGAGCTGCAGAAGCTGTTGATAGTGGCCACCCTAAGTAAGGACGCCTCCGTCTACATATTTGACGAGCCCAGCAGCTACCTCGACGTCAGGGAGAGGGTGAGGGTCTCAAGGCTTATAAGGTACCAGGTCAAGGCCTCAAGGTACTTCATAGTGGTAGAGCACGACCTGGCGGTGCTTGACTACCTCAGCGACCACGTTCACGTGATCTACGGGGAGCCAGGGGTATACGGGATAGTGTCGCAGCCCTACGGCGTGAGGGTCGGCATAAACGCATTCCTTGACGGCTACCTGCAGGGCGAGAACGTAAGGATAAGGAGCACCCCCATAGCTTTCTCGAAGTCTCTCTCAGGCCAGCAGGCGGAGGCCGAGTTCAAGTACCTCGAGTGGTCAAGGGCTAAGGTCAGGCTTAACGGCTTCACCCTTGACGTGGAGCCGGGCTACATAAATGGGGGAGAGGTGGTGACCATAGTGGGCCCCAACGCCATAGGTAAGACGACGTTCATAAGGTTCCTCGCAGGCGAGGTCAAGGCTGAGGAGGGGGGACCATTCACTTACAGGGAACTCAAGGTCAGCTACAAGCCCCAGTACGTGGGGCCCGAGTTCTTCCCTGAGGGGATGACAGTAGCCGACGTCCTGAAGGCCTCCAACCCGGAGGCGGTCACGCCCGGCACCTGGCTTTACGTGGAGCTCACTGAGAAGCTCGGCCTCGTCAAGCTCTTCGACCGAGTAGCCAGGGAGCTGAGCGGGGGCGAGATGCAGAAGCTGGCCATAGCCTCAGCGTTAAGCCGTGAAGCTGACCTCTACCTGCTCGACGAGCCCTCCGCCCACCTGGACGTTGAGGAGAGGCTGGCCGTGGGCAGGATAGTGAAGAGGCTCACCGAGAACAGGAAGGCCGCTGCCTTCGTGGCCGAGCATGACGTGATGATGATAGCGATGATAAGCGACCGCACCATGGTCTTCTCGGGTGAGCCAGGCCTCCACGGCGTAGCTGGAAGCCCTAAGAGGGTCAGGGAGGCCATGAACGACCTCCTGGCAGAGCTCGGGATAACCATGAGGCAGGACAAGGAGTCAGGCAGGCCCAGGATCAACAAGGAGGGCTCCTACCTGGACCGCCTTCAGAAGGCTAAGGGGGTCTACTTCGAGGTCTAGGCCCCCGACGGGCCCCTTCAGGCAGGCCTTCAGCCCCCAACCCTACTCTTGGCGCCCTCGCTTTCCTCATGGACGTCCATATATACCGCTCTGAGGGCAAGGACCCAGCTGACGTGGTGAGGGTCGAGGTGCGCCCCAGGGAGGGAGTGGCCAGGCGCTACGACCCCCTGGAGTTCCTGGACCTGGCTAAGGGCTACATCTACAAGGTCTGTAGCGCTGCTATGGGCGCGGTGGAGGCCGACTCAAATGGGCTACGTGCATAGCCCTTGACGTAGTTCCTACAACACCTGGGGCAGGGCTCGAGAGGGCTGCCGTAGGGCCTCCAGGCCGAACGCAGACCGCGACCTCACCTCGTTTTCCACAAGCTTGTGGAAAACGCCTAAAGTGCTTCAGGCGACAGCATGACCTTACGAGGGCCCCTGCCCCTTAGCACCTTTTACGTAAGCTTACGGAAAACGTCAAGAGGGCCCCCAGGCACCTCCCCCTCTCCCTCCTCCCTCCCCCGCCGCTGCGCCCCCGACCCGCCTCCCACACACTCCACGAGCTGGGCTGGCCCGCGCCTCGAGGGGCCCGCGACCGACCACGTTTCCCCAGAAGCCTGTGGGAAAAGACCTGAGCTTTCCCCCATAACGCCCTGGGAGCCCTCGGTACTGGGGAAACTGACGGCTTTTCCACAGAAGCTTCTGGGGAAACGACCTGGCTGGCCCCCTAGCGGGCCTGACCCCCTGTTACCTTATGCTGCCCGTAAGGTAACCGCCAGGCCCTCGCATGGTAAGGAGGGGATGGGACTCAGGCCTTGACTTCGAGGAGGCCTATAGGCGGATACTAAACCACATGCTGGGCTCAGGGGGCCCCTACGACGTGATCCTCCTGGTTCAGCTGCGCAACGGCAGCCGTGTAGGGGAGGCAGTTGAGGCCGTCAGGCAGTTCTGCGAGACTGGCCAGAACCTCATGCTCGTAAGGGTTGAGAAGCACAAGGACAATGATGTGCGCCTCATGGTCCTTCCAGAGGAGCTCAGGTCAGTCGAGGGCAGGCAATTGCTAAGCGAGGCCTGCTCAAGGCTGTCAGCCCTGAGGAGCCCAAAGGCCGTCGTCAAGGTGTACTGTAGGAGGACGTATGGGTTCAACACATACAGCCTTCGCTACGCCTTCGTGTCGTACCTTCTGAAAAAGGGCGTGTCGCCCTCCATAGTCGCCAAGATAACTGGCTACAGGTCCCTCGACCACATCCTTCACTACACTGAGGTCAAGCTGGCTGAGGAGGTACTGGCTGGCCTAAGGGGCTGGGGCGCCTCGCCAGCTGAGGGCCAGGCGCCTTGACCTTAGGCCGCAAAGCTATTTTTATTTCAAAGCGCAAAGAATCTTGAGGTGCGGTCCTCTTGAGGGCGGCCAGGGCCCTGGCCCTCGTCATTGCCGTCATCGTCTCGGCCTCCCTGCTCGCTGGGCTGTCCTACCTGGTGCCCAGCCTGTTCCACAGGGGGAGAATCATAATAAGGGCATACGCTATGGAGGGCGACAGCGGCCCGACCCAGCTCACCAACGCCTCGTTCTCAGTGTGGGCCTGGGCCCCGACCCCCAACGGGACAGAGTTCATACCCGTCTTCAACGGCACAGGGCCCCAGGCCGTGATAAACCTGGCCAGGCTCGTAGGCTGGGCCGAGGACTGGATACACGCATACGGCAAAGCCGCCATAAGGTCATTTGAGCCCTCGATAATCATATGGGTCTCTTACCCCATAGCCCTGCCCAACGGAAGCGTTGAGCTCGTGACCCAGCCCTCCTTCCAGCCCCTTAACCTGAGCCTGCCGCTGAGCGGCAGCGGGGCAGTGATAGACGTTATGGTGAGTCACCCGTTCAGGACGCTGCTGAACCCTGGCGAGGGCGCTGGGGCAGCCGTGAGGGGCCTCGCTAAGGTGTCGCCAGAGCAGACCACAACGACGACGGTCACCACCACAATAACTAATAGCACGTCTTTTTTCGCATGCTACTACACCTGCGCGGCATATATCTTTGTGCCTCACGTCATTAAGTGGTACCCCAACAACGAGAGCATGGCACCCATAAGCCTCGCCATTGCCTTAGCGCAGCCCAGTTCTGTTAGCGGAGGCTCTGTAGGCTTGGATATACTTATATCGGCGGCCTCTAATCAGACCAAGCAGTTCAGTATAAACGGCCTCATGATAGCTGGCGCCGCGTTCGACGCCGCTGTGGATGACGCCGAGGTTGGGGACCTGTTCCAGGCTATCAGCCAGCTTTCCCCAGCGCTGGGGGCCACGTTCACGTTCACGACTGAGGGGGAGGTCGCAGTATCTAACATCACATACGCCGACATCCCAACGAGTTTTGACGACATAGGCCAGCTCTACATGGTTGGCCAGGCGGCGCTGGTAAACTGGACCGAGTATGACATTGCCTGGGGCCTCGGTGAAACCCCGACGGGGAACTGGTACCTCGGCCTCCAGCTGACGGAGTTTAAGGCCGTGGAGAACAGCAGCGCAGTGGCCCCCGTGATCTATCATTGGTGGGCCTACGACCCGTGCGTTAACCTGAACGAGTGGGCCAACGAGCAACAGGTCCTCATGCAGGACCCAGGCGACTTCTTTGCGTTTGGCATGAACGCCACGTGCCCGCTCCCTAACACGCCAGCGCCCGTCATATGGCAGGACTACGCCAAGAACCTGACGTATTACGCTAATGTGAGCCCTAACTCGGCGTCCTTAATATACTACTTGAAACTCTCCGTTAACGGGGGCGAGTCGCCCCTGGGCATAGGCCTTGACCTGGGCTCTGCCATAGCGTCGGTTATAGGTATGGGCCTTATGGTGCTGCCAGGGGGACAGGCAGCAGGCGCTGTTGTAGAGGTGATAGGGGCTCTCCTCGGCGCCTTCCAGTACACGACAACCTCAGCGGCACAGAGCGCAAACTATATTTCGATACATAACGATCTCCCACCTCCATATTACGTTAACGTATACTTCAGCAACCTGACACCCGTGTATACCGTCAGCGGCCAGAGCTTCACCCTGCCCAACGAGCTGATACTTATAAACGTGACCTCATAGCCTGAAGGCCAAAGGGCCCCTAAGCGCCCTAGTAAAATCTTTTTCTTCGCTTTCCCTTTTCGGCATGAACCTCTAAACCTCCTGGCCTCAGCCCGCAGAGGCAGAGGTGCCAGGAATCTTACGCATGGGGAGCGCCGTGAATGGGGCCCTGCGGGCGAGGCGGAGGTCCCTGGGCGCGACTAGTGATCATAAGCTGACGAGAATGAGCGCCCAGGGACAGACGGCTGGGCGGGCCCTCGAGGCGCCTGTTGAGCTCTACGCACAATTTTATGCGTACGGCGTAAGGTTCTAGGCGCCTAGCGAGCCGTCCTGGGCCTTCCTGAACTCCCTCAGCGCCTCCTGGATCCTCCTGACCTCCCTATCTATGTCCTCAGGCGTCTGCTGGGGCTGCGCGGTCTGGGGCTGCGATGTTGTTGAAGGCGCCTCGATGGGCTGGGGCCTGGCCACTGTCTCTTTAGGGGCAGCCAGGGCGGCAGCCCCCTGAGGCGTACTCGTTGAGCTCCCTAGCGAGCTCCTTGAGCTCCTCACTGAAGCGGGAGAGCACGGCGGCGAGCTCCCTGGCCCCCTCCGCCGTCAGCCTGCCGCCCCTAATCCTGTCCCTCACGGACCTCACGAGCGCCTCCATGTAGTCCCTCTCCCGCCCTTCCTCTATGAGCCCCTTCAGGGTCAGCCCAAGGTCGGCGTGTAGCTTGCTGACCTCTATGTAGGCTTCAGGGCCAAGGTAACACCTCTTGACCTTCTTATGAATCCTGTCGTCGGGGCCCCGTTCATAGCCGAGGTAATGGACCGCATAATAATAGACCTGGTTTCCGCGCCTCTGCCTCTCAATGTAACTTATGGGCTGGCCGCACCTCGGGCAAATCATAACCTCCCTGGGCTGGGCCTCCAAGCCCCCACTGCCCTTAGGGAGGCCGCCAGGGGTTAACCACTTTTCCCCACAAGCTTGTGGGGAAAAGTGGTTAAGTACTTTTCCCAGACGGTTCTGGGGAAAGGCGGTCAGGGACGCCATAGGGGGCACGCGCGGGTTTCCTAGTAGGAAATAGGGGCGCTGACGCTTCAAGCGGACACCCTGCCGTGTCCCGCGGACAAGTCAGCTGTGTCCCTAGGGTCAAGGCGCCTGGCCGAAGGCGCGTCCGAGGGGAGCGTCCCAGGTACAACGGCGTGTCCTAGGGCCTGGCCAGGCTGGTGATTAGGCCAAGCTGAAGAGAGAGGCTGTTCTAACTAAGCTCCGCCAACAGCTCCTCAGCCCTTCCCTTGCAGCCAAGGGCTGCGCAGGCCCTGCTGAGGACCCTCAGTACTGCTGAGGCCTCAGCCGAGGAGGCCCTTGAGACGAGCTTCCTGAGGGCCAGGCCTACCTCCTCGCTTGGCCCCCTGGACAGGTGCTCATAGAGGGCCCGGGCGTAGGCCTCCGTCAGCCTGACGACGTCCTTGGACGGCGGCTCCGCCAGCCGCCTCTGCGACCTCGCGGCCTTGTAGAGCTCATAAAGCACTATAGCGGCGGCGTTGCTCACGTTAAGGGCCGTGTACCTGGACGACGCAGGTATTGTGCAGAGGAGGTCGCAGAGGGACAGTTCATCCCTGGTCAGGCCGACGCTCTCCCTCCCGAGGACCACTGCGACCCTTCCCCTCCTGGCGGCCTCCGCGGCTGCCTCCTCGGGCGTCACGGCCGTCCTGAGTACGTCCCTCGCCGAGCTCTCGTCAGAGGTGCATATGGAGAGGTCCACGTCCTTAAGCGCCTCGGAGAGGGAGGGGTACACGGCCACATCGAGGAGCCTTGAGGAGCCCCTCGCCGCCCACCTGAGGGACTCGGCTATGCTGGCCTGCGGGGAGACCAGGGCCAGCTCGTCAACCTCGAAGTTCTCCGCCAGCCTCGCCACGTAGCCCAGGTTTACTGGCCCCTCGGGGCCCACCATGACGAGCCTCAGCCACATCAGCCTCTCCCTAAAGCTCTATGTTGGCGTGCCTGTTCCTCATCTCGTCCTCTGTGACGTTAAGCTTTATCATCAGGTAGTAGATCACGCCGTCCAGGAGCAGCATGGCAGTGTCCTCGAACAGCGTTCCCAAAGGGGCGAGGGGCTCGTGAAGGCCAAGTATCTGCCTGGCGAAGTAGTCGTCCATCTTGCTGACCTTGGACCTGCCCGGGACCATCACGACAAGGTCTGCGAGCTGCCCAAGAGGGCTCTCGGGGTAGGTGGTTATGGCTATGACGTAGGCCCCCACCTTCTTGGCGGCGTCAGCGGCCTCAACTATGAGGCCTGTCCTGCCTGAGCCGGATATCGCGACTGCCACGTCGCCCCTTGATATGCTGGGGACTATGGTCTCGCCGAGCACGTACGAGTTGAAGCCAAGGTGCAGGAGCCGCATGGCAAAGGCCTTGCCGACGAGGCCGCTCCTCCCGGCGCCCATGACGAGGACCTTCCCCTTCCTGTGATACAGGTCCACGAGGACCTCGGCCATACGATCGACCTGGCCCGCGTTGATGAGCTCTGAGGCCTTGGCGGCGAACTCCGCTATCTCCCTCATGGCCCTGAGGGCAGGATGCTCGGCCTCCAACTAGAGCTCCTATACCGACCTTTGGGAGCCCGAAACTTAAAGCTTATCAGCCTTCATGATGGAAAAGGTTTTCCCCTCGCCCAGGACTATAATCAAGGCCCCGCCGGTCTCACGTTGTCCGAGACCCCTGAGGGGGATGAAGATGAAGGACAAACGGTAAGGCGGGGCACATAAAAGGAGGGTTGCCTAGGGTCAGTTGGAGGGCGCGCGAAGTGAAGGGCAACGAGCCCCTAGGGCCGCCCCAAGGGCTTATAGAGATCGAGGGCCTCGCCATGAACGGGCTGCTGGAGTCCTTTGAGCTGAAGGACTGCAAGAAGCCCAAGGGGTACAAGTACATAGAGGCCAGGTCGAAGGGCGGTCGAACCCTTAGGACCGGCTGCATGAGTGACGAGGATGCGAGGAGGCAGGCAGCCGTGCTTAACCTATATATGCGCCAATGGAGCTCCCTTATCGTCCAGGGCGGCGAGGGCCAGTGATGACTGGTATTACCGCTGAGAGGTGAGGAGACTTGTCCCCCCCTGAGGCCCCTCAGTGCGATGGCGCTTCAGGAGGCTCCCCGGAGGTCGTCCTGGCCTCAAGGCTGATAAGGGGCATCAGGTCAGGGCTTGAGGCCTTCATCCTCGACAAGAGGGAGGACAGCTATGACGCCCTGACGAGGGTCCTCAACGCGTCAGGGGTCAGGGGGCTCCTTTTGGTCAAGGACCTAGGCCCCTACGTAGTGGTTTACCTGGACAGGGGAGCCCTCGAGAGGAGGTGCATGTATGAGAGGTGCTCAACGGCTCAGAACTCCTATGAGAGGAAGCTGTGCGCTAGGAAGTGCGTAACGGAGCTGCTCCCTGATGTAATTAACGAGGTCAGTAAGAGTCTGTGCGAGGCCGCGCGGTCAATAGGGTCGTCCGTTGGCGGAGCCAGCTAAGGACTCTAGGCACTTGGCCAGGACGCTCGGAGCGCCATCGGTCCTCTGCAGGTCGATCAGGAGCTCAGTTCCTAGGAGGTTAGCTATGGAAGGGTCCTTGGCAATAACGCTCAACAGGTAGCCTCTCAGCGCCTCCCTTATTATGGAGCTCTTAGACAGGCGGCACAGCGACGAAAGCCTTTCCAGGGCGAGGAACTCCAGCGGGGATATCTTGGCGCTCACGGTTACTATCTTAGAGCCCTTTAGGTCTATGGTCATCAGCTCGTTGATAGCGTTGCTGGTCTCTTCGTTTTCGAGCACCGTGAAGACCCGCTGTGCTTTGACATAGGGGGTTAAATAAATCTAAACAGTCGTACGCGAGGCCTAAGACCTTATATCTCCAACCTTAGGCCGCCCTGCGCCACAGCTCTGCCCAGATCCTTTCAAACATGAAGGCCCTGTTAAACAATGTCGCTACCTTTGAGAAGCCCATCGAAGTTAGACAGCTGTCCACGTCAAGTGTCGAGAGGGAGGACCTGACTATGACTACCCAGCTGCCAAGGTCCCCGGCTGCTCGACACAGGACCTCGTGGCCGGCCTCCTCAGACCACGCCATGTCTAAGAGCCCCTCGCAGGCCTTAACCCCGTTAGCCCCTGCAGGAAGGTAAGGTGGGTTTAAGATGACCAGGTCCCAGCGACCTCTCAGGCACCTCCCCCCGTTGCACTGCGCCACCAGCGCGTCAGGCCCCAGCGTGAGCCTTGTAGCCCTGGCTGCGTAGGGCGAGAGGTCAACAGCGGCCACCAGGGAGGGGTTGAAAAGGGCCCTTGCGACGGCCGCCAGGACGCCTGTCCCTGAGCCCAGGTCCAGCACGCTCTCGAACCTGTAGCCGAGGGCCTTAAGCCTCTCGAGCGCCTCCACGGCGATCCATGTGTCGTCAGAGGGCTCGTATACGCAGGGGTCGCAGGCGAACCTCACTGGACCCCTAGAGGTCAGGACCTCGCGCCAGCCTTCGCGGCAAGCCATTTTGACGCCTCCACCAGCTCGTCAGGCGTCAGGTCCCTGACCCTTCTATTATTGCTGGCCGCCAGCAGGGCCGGCCCCTCGTCGCCGATGCACCTCTTAGCTACCTTAGCTAACAGCCTGTTCTTCTGGGAGAAGAGGCACCTGGTCAGGCCTTCAAGGGCTTCTCCTTCAGGCCCCCACTCCCTCCTCCTCTCCATGAGCACCAGGGCGGCGTTGACCTTCGGCCTGGGCCTGAACCACTCGGCAGGCATGTAGCCCTTAATTGTTGCCAAGAAGTAAGCCTGCGATATCACGCTCAGCCTGCCGTACTCCTCGCTTCCAGGCCTCGCGACTATCCTCTCGGCGACCTCCTTCTGGCACCCCAGGACTAGCCACCTTACGTTGTTGTTCCTGGCGGCCGCCGCTATCATTCTTCCTACCAGGTAAAATGGGGCGTTTGAGAACACCACAGGGGTCCTCACTGAGGCCACGAAGAGGGCCCCGTCACCTATCACCACGGAGGAGTTCAGGGGGAGCCTGGAGCTGAGCTTCTTGGCCAACGACTCGTCAATTTCAACGGCCACAAGCCTCCCTGCCAGTTCTGAGGCCCTTAACGTAAGCGCCCCTAGCCCTGGGCCGACCTCAAGGAAGTCGAGGCCCTTGAACCTCTCTAAAACCCCTGTGAACAGATTCACTCCTCCTTCATCAACGAGGAAGTGCTGACCCAGCCTCCTTCGCCTGCTCACCTCTGACGCCCTTCAGGCCTCAGCACAGACAGGTAATCAAGGAAGGGGACTGAAGGGCTCTCGGGCTCGATGAAGAGGTTATATGTTGACTGGCCGCTGAGCTCCTCTACGACCTTGTCAGCGAGCACGTCAACAGGGTCGTCCTTGAGGAGCTTCTTTATCTCGTCAAAGCTCTGGAAAGGCTTCCTCTCCCTCGCGTCAAGGATAGCCTTAAGGGTCTTCTTGCCGACCCCCCTCAGGAGCTCGATTGCGTGGAGCCTGATGTTGATGGGGGCTGCCTTATTGAAGAACTCAACGAACTCCTTCTCACGCGACCTTACTATGATCTTGACAGCATCCTTGAGGTTCCTCTTGGCGAGCTCCGTCAGGTCAGAGAACTTCAGGGGGCTCTTAGGCGCCGCCAGCAGCTTAGGGGGCAAGCCCTTTGACTCCGCCGTCTTGCTGAGCTCAGCCGGGGAGCCGAGCAGCTCCACCTCATCCCCTAGGGCTATCCTAAGCAGGTCAAGGACCCTCTGCTCAACGTGTTGAAGGGGCGTACAGGTCTTCTTGCCGATCTCCTCAAGGCATACGAGGGAGACCTCCAGCTTCCTGGTCCTCCTCCCGGTCGGGTCAAGCGGCTCCTCTATTGGCATCAGGGACTCCTTAACCACCGTTACCTCCTCTAGGGGCTCCACCCTCTGAAGAGGGATACCATCAAGCAGGGTGAACCTGTTAAGGCCTATCGCCTGGGCGACAGTCCTGCTCCTGTGCCATCTATGGGGGTCGAGGTAATAGCCCCCCTCTATGTAGTCAAGCACTATGGCCCTTCTCTCGACAGCGGTGACGTCTATTGGCTCCCTCCTCGGGGGACCTCTACTCGCCATGTTAGCTCTCTCCTACCTTTTGAGACTTCTTCGCAGCCTAAATTTAGTAGTGCCTCCTCAGGGGGCCCTAACACCATCAGGCCAAGGCAGTAGTAAGACAGATAAATTCTCAAGAGATATTGGTCCTAGAGCGCTAAATGAGCGAGCAGCAAAGCGGAAGGAGACGTATGGAGCTGCCGAAGAAGAAGGAGGACCTAGAGAAGATAGTTGAGGAGGTAGAGGAGAGGGAGCACGAACACTATCACGAACATGAGCACTATCATGAACACGTCCATGAGGAGATAGAGGACGTAGTCTCTGTTCTCGAGCTGCTGGTGGACTCCCTTAACGCTAACTACAAGTCATTAGAGTCTACGGTCAAGGTACACTCCGATGAGATAGTGAGGCTCTACAAGGTCCTAGCCAAGGTAGTTGAGGCCTGCGGGGCCTCTAGCGAGGAGGAGAAGGTCAAGGCCTTAAGGGAGGCCCTCTCAATAATATCAGCGAGCTGACTCAAAACGTGTTATAGCCTCTTGTCTATCACCGTGAACTCCCTGCTCCTGATCTTCATTATGCCGTAGAAGAACCCAAGGCCCTCTATTAGCCAGAACGCAGGTATTGTAAATATGTAAATTAGTTTCTTAGACTTGAGGGCCCCGTAGGCGTAGACTCCCCAGTATACAATGCCTGTCACCAGGCCAACGATGAGTATCAGGACGGAGTTAGTCAGGGGCAAGAGGGCCCAGAGAGCTACCAGGCCCAGGGTCCTCATGAAGGACTTAACTAACGTAGCAACCCTCATGCTGACTGGGACCTTTGGCAGGCTCTCTAGTATGCCTGAGTGCCACCTCCCTCTCTGCTTAACGAGGTCCCTTAGGGAGTTAGGGCTTAGTACGCTGACCCTTGTCCTGCTCTGCCAGGTCCTCCCTCTCGCCCTGACGATCTTTGAGGCCAAGACGTAGTCCTCGACCTTGCTTGGCTCGTTGAAGGCATCTATCTTCAGGAGGAGGTCCCCTTTGACTCCGAGGAGCTCGCCGTGCATGCCGACAAGCGGCCTCTTAAGGAGCCCCGTGAAGAACCTGAAGAACGACAGGTCGTCGATGAGCCTAGCGAGGTCAATTATGTAGGCTAGGTGTGAACGGCCTCTCCTTGGCACCAGGACCGGGTTAAAGGCCACGTAACCCTTTTGCTCATAATAAGGTATTTCATAGAGGAAATGGTCGTCAAGGACCAGGTTATCGTCATCAAGGAAGACATACCACATATCAGGCCTTTTTGCGACATAGTTTTCAACAAAGTACCTCAGGGCCCTTCCCTTGCCAAAAAGGTCAGGGCGATATTTCCTGGGAACAACTACAAGTCTCACCCAGTTCAGTTTTTCGAGCTCCCGCTGAAGGGGCGCCCCTTCATCAATTACTAAGTAAATGGGCACTCCCAGGAACCTGTTGTGGTGAAGCGCCGCGAACAACGACTCTCTGACTTTCTCGTTGGCCACGGAGGGTATCACAAGGACTACGTTAGAGGCCTTCCTCGGGGACCTCTTAGTGTTATATGCTGCAACGGCGACAACTAAAACGAACAGGTAAATGCTTAGGATCGTCCAGTCAGTTACGGCAGCGGCCTCTGTATATCCGCTGTGCGGAAGTGCTAGGGTCTCTTGAAGGCCCGTCAGCTGTAACGGAACCTCGCCCAAGTAACCCCCCAGGTAGTTAGCGTTAGTACTATAATAAGCTGAAAGGCCTTAGGTTACTAAAGGGGTAGAACGTCGGTCTTCACGTCCCCTTAGGCGTACTCCCTCCACGTATATCCGCACTTTGTACACCTGTAGAACCTTGTTGGGGGCTCATCGGCTGCCCTCGTCTGCATCATCCAGGCAAGGACCTCATCGTTGCCACACCTTGGACATCTGACGCTCCCCTTCAGCACCTGGGCGGTAGGCGGCGGGGCCGTAGTGTCCACGACCACGATCTTCTCCTTAGGCGTGTGGAGGACCCTGTGGGTGTGACTCAGCTCATTCTTGGATTGGGGCTGTAGCTCCTCCCTGTAGCCGCACTTAGGGCATTCGAGGTAAGCCTTGCCATTTATGACCCTTGGTCTCATCAGCGTCCCACACCTTGGGCAGAACTTTGGCCTCTGGGCCAAGCCCTCTACACCTTTAGCTTCCATATGGTTTTTGTCACGGGTTAAATACCTTCTTAACGTATAGGAAGCTCACTTTAGCTCAAGGGAGGCCCTCCTCAGGGCGTCCTCAAGATCCTTAATGTTGACGCCCGCCTTAAGCCTACCCGAAGCTATGTTCTCATGTCCTCCTACGTCCTCTATAACACCCATCGTGTAAAGCTTCTCCATCAACTTTATGGCATTGCCCTGCGATCCCCTAACTATGAGTATCGAGGACCCATCCTCCTTCGTGACAAGAAGGGCTGTAGTCATCTTAGTCATCTTGTAAATTGAGGAAGCCAGGGCTGAGGCGCCGCTCTTATTCCACTTACCCCTTGCGTCAACGAACTTGACAAAGCCTACGGTCCTGGCCTCCATGGCTAGCTCCCTCGCCACGTCCTTTATCTCGGCATCGCTCTCCCTGGACACCTGGAGGCCGTGGGTCACTATGTCCTCGCCTTGACCTATAGGGGACTGCTCAAAGGGGAGGATACTGGAGGCCCACCTGACGTACCTTCTCCACAGGTCTGGGTCCTTGCTCTGATTGGTGTTCTTAGATATAGATGCGGCGATCTTTATCATGCCCTCAGAGGGGCTTCTGTCCTTCCTGGCGAGCCAGCCGCTGCCGCCCTCAAGGACGGCGACGCTTGCCACTAGCTCCTTCAGCCTTGGCGTGAGCCTGACCCCAATGCTCTCTAGGAAGGCCTTGACAAGGGACGACGTAGGGGACAGTCCAACGAACGCCTCAACATTGAACTTCTCCTCCAGGTACGAGGCTTTGTCAAGCGTTGACTTGTGGTGATCAAAGTAGTAGATCTTAGGCTTGCAAGGCCCTTTAAGTAACGTCTCAAGGCCTATCTCAACGTCCTGGGTGAAAGGTATGTCAAGGATTATGACATAGTCCCAGCAGCCATTTGAAACGACAGAGCTGAACGTCCTGGGCCCCGCAGGCCTGAGCTCTATTGCGGCCTTGCCCTTCACAGGGAAGACGCCCAGTACCTCCTGGGCGTAAACTATCTCAGCAGACGCAACGACGCCGTCTGCGTCCCAGTCACCTACTATCAGCACCTTTGCCGCGTTGCCTTGCTGCATGGGGTCCTTAGGCTCCTTCTTTATCATAGGTCTACGCCACTTAATAGTTTTTTATTAACATATGTCAAAGACCTCTGTTACAGATGGGCTTGAGCAGGTACACCTCCCCATCGCTGGCCCTGACACTCATGACAAGCCCTTCGTCATACGCCATGGCAACGATGGCCGCTATAAGGGAGTCCACCTCGTCCTTTACCCTAGGCTTCTCATGTATGGTGATGCCGAGGGCTTCAGCCAGGTCGGCGTAGCCACTGCAACGGCTTGACTTCAGGGCTGACAGCGGGTGCGTCTCGATGACCTTGGCGCCGGCCTCTGAGAGCCTGGAGGAGATAACTAGGGCCCTCCTGTAGAGGGCCTTCATTGACGGCCAGGCGGCCGGGAACACCTTATACCCCATCCTAAGGAGGGTCCTATCCACGTCCCTGTGCCATCCATGTCTAGGCTGGCTGAGGGGTGAGTCTATGGCCACTATTGAGGCGCCCTTCAACGCACCGAGGATCTCGTCGTCAGTCCTGTAGAGGCCTGTCGTGATGGCGCTTGAAGCTATGACCGTGACTGCGCTGGCCCTGTTGGGGCTCGCGGTGAGGTCAAGGCCCCCGTAGGGCCCGCTCAAGGCACCAGCCTCTCGGGGTCCCTCGGCAGCAGCCTGGCCTCCCTAACGTTCTCCAGTCCTAGGAACTGCTTCACTATCCTCTCCAGGCCCAGGCCGGCCCCTCCGTGAGGTGGAGCGCCGTGCTTGAAGAAGTTGAGGTAGAACTGGAACTTGCTGGGGTCCAGCCCCTTGTCCCTCAGGTTCTTCAGAAGGTGGTCGTACCTGTGCTCCCTCTGGCTCCCAGTAGCTATCTCAAGCCCTCTGAACAACAGGTCAAAGCCGTAGGTCCAGTCCTCATCCCCTTCCTTCCTCATCGTGTAGAACGGCCTGACCTTCCAGGGGTACTCCGTCACAAAGACGAAGTCGCTGTCGTACTCCTCGCGTGCGTAGTCGCCCAGGAGCCTCTCCGCCTGAGGGTCCAGGTCCTCGCCGGGCGGGAGCTCCTTCTTGTACCGCTCGCGGAGGATCTCGTAGGCCTGCCTTATGGTGATCCTCGGGACTTTGCCGGGCACCCTGACCGAGAGGTCGAAGAACTCCCTAACAGCCCTCAGCTCCTCAGCTGCCTGGGCCTCAGAGGCGAGCCTCCTGAAGAACCCCTCAAGCTCGCTCATGACGTCCTCGGGGCCCTCTATGAAGCCCATCTCTATGTCGAGGCCGTGGAACTCAGTAAGGTGCTTCACAGTATGGTGAGCCTCGGCCCTGAAAACGGGGCCTACCTCAAAGACCCTCTCAAGGCCCGCTATCACGGCCATCTGCTTATAGAACTGAGGGCTCTGGGCCAGGTACGCCTCTCTTCCAAAGTATATGACTGGGAAGACCTCAGCTCCTCCCTCGGTACCCGCTGCGACTATTTTAGGCGTGAACACCTCAACAAAGCCCCTCCCCCTGAAGTGCTCCCTGAACATGTGGGCCACCCATGACTCAAAGACGAAGACCGCTGAGACCTTCCTATTCCTCACGTCGAGCCATCTGTAGTCAAGCCTTACGTTGAGCTGGGCGTCCAGGCTTGTGGCGGGCTCAAGCGGTATCGGTTCGACAGGCTTAGATAAAGGCTGGACCTTAGTGGCGTGAAGTTCATACTTGAGCTTGCTCGGCCCCTCTGACAGCGTGCCCTCAAAGCAGGCCACGCTCTCCTTTACTAACTGGTACGAGGCGTCTATGGCGTCCTGGGGCGTAAGCCCTTTCTTCACGACTACCTGCATGACGCCTGTCCTGTCCCTGACCAGGACGAACCTCACGCCCCCGAGGTCCCTTATGTTGTCAACCCAGCCGCACACTCTGACCTGGCTGCCAACGAGCTTACCGGCTTCACCGTAGATGTCAGCTATGAACCTGTCTTTAAGCAATGGAGGCCCCTGGCTCTGCTGGGGACGGGACTTTAAAACGCTGGCCCCCATAGACTAGCGTTAAGTGTAGGATTTTTATAGTAGGACATAATGAAAAGGTAGGGGGCTGGTAATGCCTTCCTCCAAGCTCATGAAAGTACCCGAAGCTATTGAGCTGGTTAAGGACGGCGATGAGCTGACCATAAGCGGCATGACGTTCTTTAGGAACCCCATGATGTTTATAGCGGCGCTGCTGAAGGGAGGCCGCAAGGGGCTTTCCTTTGTCGACAGGGAGCCCGGCTTTGGGCTTGACGTCTTAGTGGCAGGGGGCGCCTTATCAAGGGTCAGGGCTGCCATGGCTACGTTTGAGCACTACGGTCTCTCGCCGAGCGTCAGAAGGGCCGCCGAGAAGGGCGAGGTGGAGTACATAGAGGACACCTGCGGGGCCATCATAGCTGGCCTGAGGGCTGGAGCACAGGGGGTTCCCTTCATGCCCGTGAGGGGAATAATAGGATCTGACCTGCTGCCGCTTCATGAGAAGCGGGGCAACTGGAAGGTAATAAAGGACCCATTTAGCGGCGAGGACTTAGTTGTCGTTAAGGCCATAGAGCCTGACGTCGCGGTCATACACGTCCAGGTCAGCGACGAGTACGGCAACGCGCTGATAAGGGGACCAAGATATGAGGACGAGCTTAAGATAAGGGCCTCAAAAAGGGTCGTAATCACCGCAGAGAAGGTAGTCCCCAGCGACGTTATGAGGGAGATAGCGAAGAACGAGGGCGTGACCTTATCAGCGTCATCTGTTCACGTGACGGCCGTCGTTGAGGCCCCTGGGGGCGCCTGGCCGACGGGCGTCTACGGGCTTTACGAGCCTGACTATGCAGCCATAAAGGAGTACTACGAGATGGCCAAGGCAGGGAGGGCCTACGAGTGGATAGCCTCAAGGCTCCTGACGAGGTGGCCTTTATGACGTCATCAAGGCCCACCGACCTGATGATAAAGTGCATGGCGTCATTCGTTGAAGACGGTGACTACGTCTATCACGGCCTTGATAGCGCCCTCCCCGTGTTGGCCATGGTCTATGCAGCAAGGTACCTGAGGAGGGACTTCACGTGGCATAGCGTCGCTGAGCCCTTCACGCCTGACCCGTCAAGGGTCGTCCTCAGGCCGTCAACGGGCGACCCATCCCTAGAGCCTGAGTCCCTTGGCTTCCTGACGACCATAGACGCCTTTGACGTAGCGGCGAAGGGCCGTATGGACCTCATGTTCTTTGGGGCCGCCCAGGTTGACGAGGAGGGCAACATAAACCTAACTGCTATAGGCAGCTACGAGAGGCCTAAGGTAAAACTTCCGGGCGGCGCCGCGACGGCCTACCTGTTCCCGCTGGTGAGGAAAATAGTCGTGTGGGCAAGGCACGAGAGGAGGGTCCTAGTGCCAAGGGTCGACTTCGTCACGGGCAGCGGCAGGGCGAGAATAGAGAGGGGGCTTAAGCACTACCTATGCACTAACAGGGCGCTCATAGAGTTCACCAGGGAAGGGCCAGTCCTCAGGGCCGTTCTATCGGGCTTCACAATAGATGACGTTCTACAGGGCTCGTCGATGAGGATCATCGTGCCAGGCCACGTGGACACCATAACCCCCTTGTCTGATGAGGAGCTCAGGGTTATAGATCAGGCAGACCCTGAGGGGCTCAGGTACGAGGAGGGCTACGGCTAGGCGTAAAGGCGACCTCGAAGGAGAACTCTCTGGTCTCGTCTGGCCTAATTATTACAAGGCCTAGGCCGTTATGGAAGGCGTCAGGTGCCCCGCTCATGGGCTCCACCGCGACAGCTCCCTTGACTCCAGTGTAGACCTGGAAGAACTTCATATTATCACTCTTGATTGACGTGACCCCAAGCTTGCTCTTGAGCTCAACGTGACCGCTCTGTATAAGGAAGCAGTCATCGTATTCGCCGTCCTCGCCGAAGGAGTAGGGCACGAGCCTGCCCGTTGGTATTTTGTTCTCACTTTCGCAGCGAAGGGCTGTCCCCTCAGGGATAAGCCTCCATTGTCCAACCACTGCGAAGTATGGATGCCAGCCCACGACGAGGGGGGCATTTCTCTTGCCGACATTTGTGAAAGCAGCCGTAGCCCTAAGTGAGCCCACGACCTCGTACTTGACCTTAACCAGGAGCTCTGTGGGATACCCCGTGTGCCTTAACGTGGTCCTGAGGACTATGCGTCTCTCGTCCATGTCCTCGACCTCAAAGGGCTCTGTTAGGAGGAGCCCATGAATGGCGTGTCCCTCGCTGTTCCTTGGCAGCTCATACCTGGCGCCCTCGAACTCGTAGGACGCTCCCCTGACCCTGTTTGCGTAGGGCGCCAGGAAGGCCATCCCTGCCTTTGTTGGCCTTGAGGGGTCCCCTTTGACTACCCATTCAACGCCCGTGATGTCATAGACGACGGCAACGTAAGCGCCCGCTTCATGCACCTCAACGACGAGGTTTCCGTCAGACAGGGCTATCAAGTCGGGTCAGGGTTTTTACCCTGGCAGAGAATAAAAGCAGGGCGATGAGGAAAACTTACCCGTCTTAGCCTTGGTGCTGAGGGGACAGGGTTTCCGAGCCCTCCTTTAAGGCTATAGCCTTCCTCCTGAGTAAGGTCACGGGTTGAAGCCCGCAAGGGTACTGATAGTTGACGGCTATAACGACGAGCCCGGGGGCCTCGGAGTCCCTCCCTACATTGACGTATATCCGCGCTACATAGCTGGGGCCGCCTGGGCCGCGAGAAAGGACGTCACCGTTCATTACGTCACGGTCGACGAGTACAGGTCAAGTCCGCTGTGGCTAATGAGGAGCACGACCTATGACGTCGTGGTCTTCATAGCAGGCGTCGTCGTTCCAGGCAAGTACATAGGGGGCAGGCCGGCAGAGGCCCCTGAGCTGGCCCGGTGGGCCTCAGCTATAGAGGGCCCCCTCAAGGTTTTGGTGGGCCCAGCTGCCAGGTGGGGCATGGGCCCCCTTGGCGGCACGAGCGGCTTCCCTCCGTCGTTCTTCAAGGGGAGGGGCTTTGACGTACTAGTCACCGGCGACCCAGAGGAGTACGTCTATGAGCTGATCCTTGAGGGCGAGGAGAGGGCTGACCCAAGGAGGGTGAGGGAGGACTACACTAAGGTTGACAGGTTTGCGGTGCTAGGGGCCAGGATAGTGCGATATCATCCTAACTACGGGAAGAACCTGATAGCCGAGATTGAGACCTATAGGGGGTGTGCCAGGTGGGTCACAGGCGGCTGCTCGTTCTGTGTGGAGCCCCTGAGGGGGAGGCCTATACAGAGGGACCCGGCCTCCATAGCCCGCGAGGTGGAGGCCCTTTTCAATAATGGCGTCAGGAACTTCAGGCTTGGAAGGCAGGCCGACATACTTGTTTACGGCTCGCCCGACCTAGGCCTTGAGGAGTGGCCAAGGCCTAGCGCTGAGGCGCTAGAGAAGCTCTTCATGGGAATAAGGTCAGCGGCCCCCACGCTTGAGGTGCTTCACATAGATAACGTGAACCCGGGCACGATATCAAGGTACCCTGCGGAGTCCGAGAAGGCGCTAAAGGTGATAGTGAACTACCACACGCCTGGCGACGTGGCGGCGTTAGGCATAGAGACCGTGGACCCCAAGGTCGTCAAGGTGAACAACCTCAAGGTGACGTCAGAGGAGGCGCTGAGGGCCGTTGAGGTAATCAACAAGGTCGGGGCCTCGCGGGGCCATAACGGCATGCCGGAGCTCCTCCCAGGAATCAACTTCATCCTGGGCCTGCCTGGCGAGACCGCTGAGACCTATCGGTTGAGCAGGGAGTTCCTCGAGGAGATACTTAGGAGGAACCTCATGGTGAGGAGGGTTAACGTGAGGAAGCTCCTGGCCCTTGAGTCCACGAGGGTCTTCAGGATGGACTGGGGAATAAAGAAGAGGCACGAAGGACACGCCAAGGCCTTTATGCACTTCGTGCGTCAGATCTTTGACGTCAAGATGCTGCAGAGGATAACGCCTCCGGGGACCGTTCTTAGGGGCCTGTGGGCTGAGGAGTGCAGCGGGGGCCTCTGCTACGCGAGGCAGGCCGGAAGCTACCCCCTCATGGTGGTCCTAAAGGGGCCACTACCAAGGCTTCAGTACCTGCCGGAGGTAAGGGTCACGGGCGTTCACTCGTCAAGGTCGTTAAGAGGGGAGGTAATAGGGGAGGTCCCCATAGGCGCCTGAGGGCAACCTATATTAGGTCTAATTAGTCTATATAGATAGGGCCTTGACTTGTCAAGCCATAACGATAATATGCCGCTGCTGGTCAAGCGAAGGGTTCAGGTGACGGGAGGCTCTACCTACATAATTTCAATACCAAAGGAGTGGGCTAAGCTCCTTAACATCAACAGGGGGTCAGAGGTCGTCCTGGAGCTCTCAAAGGAGGGCTGGATAAGGATAACCTCAGCCACCACGGGCAGGAGAGGGCAGAGGGCCATTGATATAGAGCTGAACGACGGCCTGAGCGAGGCCGCCTCCCTGATGCAGATAATAGCGGCCTACCTGGCAGGCTATGACGTAATTAGGGTCAGGTTCAGCCCCTTGCTGTCAGAGGCAGCGGAGAGAGTCGTAAGCCAGGTCAGGTCTAAGGTGCTGGGTCTTGAGCTCCTTGAGGAGTCGGGCGAGCAGATGACGCTAAGGAACGTGGTGGACCTAACGTCAATGACTGTGGAGTCCGTCATCGACGACTTAGTCAGGGTGGTGGGCGGCATGATTAAGGAAATTGTAGACGTCGTGAGCGGGCTGAAGGGCCCTGAGGTCTTGGAGGGGGTTATAAGAAGAGACGACATAGTTGATAAGCTTTACCTCTACATATTCAAGCAGCTCAACCTAGCGCTCCAGGGCCTGATGAGCCCTGGGGAGCTCGGGATGAAGGGCCTCGCGGAGGTCATAGGCCTGTACACAATGGTTAAGAGCCTTGAGAGGATAGCTGACCAGGTGGTCTCTATAGCTCAGGGCCTCTCCCTGTCGCTGGGAGGGATGAACCCGGAGCTCAGGGACCTCTTCAAGGCGGTCAGTGAGTCTGTTGGCAGGATTCTCGGCTTAGTCAGAAGCCGCAACAGAGGCGCGATACTGACGTCCTATGAGGAGCTTCACTTGCTAGCCGTTAAGCTCTCTAACTACACCAAGGCGAAGTCAGTTGCCTGTGAAGGGGCGTGCTATTTAGTGATGGATGGGCTGAAGAGGATAGTGGCCCAGGGCATCGACTTACTTGAGGCCCTGATGGGCCTTGAGTTCCTTAAGCAGCTGGAGATGCAAGGGTAGCCTGTGCACGCTTATAAGCTGGGCCTTTAGACCTTCCTTCGGCAAGGGAGGGCAGAGGCCTTGGGGAACAGGTAGGGTCTTGCACTGGTGAGGAGCTCGAGCAGCTCCTGCGGCTCGTAAGGCTCTCCAGGTTATCCTTCTCTGATGAGGAGCTCTCAAGGCTCTGCGTAGAGGTCAGGAGCGTCAGGCAGCTGCTATCGAGGGTCTCCAAGTTTAAGGACGCCTCCATTCAGCCCCTTTACAACGTGTGGGACGAAGCCCTTGACCCCCCTCACAGGGTTGATGAGGGCGACAGAGGGGTCTCCCTGTCATGGCTGCCTGAGGACAGGGTAAGCGAGGGAAGGGTGAGAGTGCCTTGGCGCGGGGGCTAGCTAGGCAGGCCGTCGAGACGCTGAGGCTCATAAGCGAGGGCTCCCTGACGCCAACAGAGCACGTAAGCGAGGTTCTTGAAGTAGTTAGGGACCGCGAGCCCCAGGTGAGGGCATACATAACCTTAAGGTCGCCAGAAAGGCTTGAGGCTGAAGCAAAGGAAGTTGAGAGGAGACTGAGGCAGGGCGAGAGGCTCAGGCTTGCAGGGCTGCTGGTCGCCGTTAAGGATAACATATCGACCTCCTTCATGCCTACGACAGCAGGCTCGAGGATCCTTAGCGACTACGTCCCGCCCTACAACGCCACCGTGGTCGAGAGGGTCATCAGGGAGGGGGGCATAGTGATTGGGAAGACCAACATGGACGAGTTCGCCATGGGGAGCACGACAGAGCTCAGCGCCTACTGGCCTACGAGGAACCCGTGGGACCTCACTAGGGTCCCAGGGGGCAGCAGCGGGGGCTCAGCGGCAGCGTTGGCATACGGAGGGGCTGACCTGGCGCTAGGGAGCGACACAGGGGGCTCCGTGAGGCTCCCGGCAGCCTACACCGCCACCGTGGGCCTCAAGCCGACTTATGGCCTAGTCAGCCGCTACGGCCTGATACCCTACGCGAACAGCTTGGAGCAGATAAGCCCTATGGCCCGCTCCGTGGAGGACCTGGCCCTGCTACTTGACGTTATAAGCGGTCATGACGCCCGGGACGCCACCAGCCTAAGCGTAAAGCCTGACGGCATTTACCCTCCCCCGGAGCCTGACCCGCGCAGGCTCAGGGTCTGCCTCCCAAGGGAGATGTTAGAGGGCTCCGAGGAGCCCATAAGGGACGCAATAGAGAGGACCCTCGACAGGCTGAGCTCGCAGGGGGTCGAAGTAGACTATGACGCATCAATCCCGTCGCTCTCGGAGGCGCTCCCCATCTACTACACCATAGCCCTGGCCGAGGCTGCGAGCAACCTGGCCAGGTATGACGGCAAGCTCTACCCGTTCATAGTGGGCGGGCCAACGTACACGGAGACAGCGTCAGGGACCAGGGCCCAGGGCTTCGGGTGGGAGGTAAAGAGAAGGATAGTGCTTGGCGTCATGGCCCTGAGCGAGGGCTACAGGGACGAGTATTACTTGGCGGCTGCGAGGGGCAGGAGGATAATAAGGGACGAGATACTTAAGCTCACCTCAAGGTGCTTTATAGCCGGCTCGGTGAGCCCCGTCCTGCCCCCAAGGCTTGGCGAGAGGATCACGGACCCCCTGAAGCTCTACGCCCTTGACATCTATACCGTGGTGGCTAACCTGGCAGGGGTGCCCTCGCTAGCGCTCCCTGTAGGGTTCCACAGAGGGCTACCAATAGGCATGCAGGTCATGGGACCTCCTCTCAGCGAGCCCCAGCTGCTCTCGCTTGGCCTTCTCATTGAGGAGGTCACAGGACTCAGGGGGCTGACAGCACCATGACCCAGTTCAAGATAGGCCTAGAGATCCACGTCCAGCTGACCGACGCCGGCACGAAGCTGTTCTGCGACTGCAAGTCAAACTACAGGGGCATGAGGCCTAACACCAACGTGTGCCCTGTCTGCCTGGGCCTCCCCGGCGCATTGCCCGTGCCTAAGAGGCGTCCCCTCGTGCTGGCCACGGCGGCAGCGCTCGCGATGGACTGCGAGGTGCCAGATTTTCTGGTGTTCACAAGAAAGCACTACTTCTACCCTGACCTGCCGAAGAACTACCAGATAACCCAGTACCAGGGCGGAGGCGGGGCCCCCATATGCCTCAGGGGCAGGCTTAGGTACTACGTACCTGACGCGGATGAGTGGAGGGAGGTGAGGATAAGGAGGATCAACATAGAGGAGGACCCCGGCAGGACAGAGTATGACGGCAGCATATATTCAAGCGAGTACGCCTATGTTGACTACAACAGGAGCGGCGTTCCTCTGATAGAGGTTGTGACGGAGCCCGAGGTCAGGGGGCCAAGGGACGCCAGGAGGCTTGTCGAATACCTTCTCCTCACGCTGTACTACATAGGGGCCACGGACCCAAGGCTTGAGGGTTCTTTCAGGATTGACGCAAACATAAGCGTGGCGGGCGGCGAGAGGGTCGAGGTGAAGAACATAGGCAGTACCCTTGACCTAGAGAAGGCGCTCTTCTACGAGGCCTTCAGGCAGGAGAAGCTGGTATCGCAGGGAGGTGAGGTGAGGAGGGAGACGAGGGGCTGGGACCCCGTGAGGAAGGTAACGAAGCCCCTTAGGGGTAAGGAGACGGAGGAGGAGTACCTGTACTTCCCAGACCCCGACATACCTCCAGTATCCACGAAGCCCCTCATCAGGGAGGCCTTGCCCTTGACGCTTCTGACCTCAGACAAGCAGATGGCGAAGGTCGAGGGCTATGGGGTGTCGAGGAGGACCGCGTGGTCCCTCATCACCGTGAGGCCTGCCCTAACACTCTTCCTCAGCTCTGTGTTAGAGGGCGCAGAGCCGCAGATCACTGCCCGCATGCTAGCGATTGACTTAAAGGGGCTCCTGAGGAAGCTTGGCAAGGATGTCCATTCATGGAGCTCATGGCCGCCGCCCTCTACAATAAGGGTTATCTCAGAAATGGTCAAGGAGGGCGTCTACACCTATGACGAAGTTAAGTACAATATCTTGCCCAGACTCGCGGAGGACCCTAACACGAACATTAATGTAATTATGCCGAGAAGAGCCTCAAACATTGAGGAGACGATTTCAGCGGTCCTCTCACGCGAGAAGAAGGCGGTGGCCGACTTCCTTAGCGGCAAGGAGAAGGCGCTGGACTACCTGGTTGGAGCTGTCCTCAAGGCCAGAAGAGGCGAGGCCGTGGACCCAAAGAGCGTGAGGGAGCTAATACTCAAGGTCCTTGCCTCTACGACAGGCGATCCTTAGAATCGGTTAAAAAGCTCCTAGCTAAGCTGGCCTGGGCAAGAAGCTTGGCCCAGGACCTAAACGCAGGAGGCTTTGTGCTGCCTGACTACTCGTCAGAGCGCTCGCTCTACGCCATCTCGTGCGGGCTTGCCTCGTTCTTCGGCGTCAAGAGGTCCTGCATAGGGCGTCAGTTCCCGGTAAGCGGCAGGAGGCTTGTCTTCATATACCTGGACGCCCTCGGGTGGGACCTCTTCCAGGAGGCCAAGGCAGAGGTGGGAGGCCTCGTAGAGAGGGGCGTGACGGTCTTTCCCTCAACGACTTCGACTGCGCTCTCAACGCTTATGAGCGCCCAGACGCCAGGCGAGCACGGCCTCCTGGGCTACATGATTTACAACAAGGTGTTAGGAGGCGTCATAAATGGCATAAAGTACTCCTACATGGGCGAGGCCGGCTCAGGCACCATCGTGAGGAGGCTCACGCAGGCCTTCCCTGTAAGGCCCTGGCTCGCTGAGACGGAGGCTAAGGTCCTCGCGCTTATGTCATCAGATGCTGCAAGCGGCGAGCTTACTAGGGCCTACATGATGGACAGGCCAGCCCAGAACCTTACTACAATTAGGTCCCACGCCACGCCTTACGAGCTTGTGGCCTCACTTGTCGAAGCCCTGCAGGGCGACCCCTATGACATGATCTACGTATACTATAACAACCCTGATCACTTAGGTCACGTCTACGGGCTGACAGGCAGTTACAGGGAGATAGCGATAGCTGAGCTTAGGACCCTGCTGAGCTATATAAATGACCTTGCCATGAGGTACAGGGGGAAGTACTCCTTCCTGTTAACGTCGGATCACGGCCAGGTAACCATTTCAAAGGTATACCTCTTCAATGAAGACCAGGAGCTGCTCTCGCTGCTTGAGGTTCCGCCCTACGGCGACTCCAGGGCTGTGTGGTTCAGGTCAAGAAGCGACGTGAGGCAGCTGCTCAAGGAGAAGTACCGCATGATAGTGATGGATAAGGCTGAGGTGGAGGCGACGGGCCTGCTTGGGAGGGTGGGGCAGTTCGTGAGGGATAACGTCATGGGCGACTACCTCGGCGTGGCCCCAGACCCTTTAACTAAATACCATTACGCCTACAGGGAGGACGATCCGTCACTGAAGCTGCGCGGGCACCACAGCGGGCTGACGCCTCAGGAGATGCTCATACCCATAGTCTACTGGGAGTAAGAGCCCGCTACTTTTTAAGGTCCTAATGTTGACCATGAGAGACCGAGGGTCAACGCTTGATAACGATAACTAACGCGAGCTCGGCTTCCTTAGCAAATAATCTGCACGTACCCCAAATTCAGTACCTCCTGTTGGCTATTGCGGTAGGCGCGGTAGTAGGCCTGGTCAACGAGTACAGGAAGATAACGGGGGCCAGGATCTTCCTCGGTCTCAGGACGTCTATCTTCACATCAATGTTGGGCTTCGTCTTTGCGGTCCTGTATGAGCTAGAAGGAGGCTACCTAGTGTTTGTAACGGCGTTCATAGTTATAACGATCATAGCGGCGACCATCTATGTAGAGAGGGCCAGGGTCCTGAAGAGCCTGGGCGCCACCACATACATCAGCATGCTCCTGGTGTTCGCCTCGGGTATGTTGGTAGGGCTCGGCCTATACCTCTATGGCATCGTTATATCTGTGATCGTGGCTGTGCTCAGCTTCTACAAGACGCAGTTCCTCAACGCGATATCGAGGATAAGGCGCGAGGAGCTCTTAGCTCTGCTCAACCTGCTGCTCATATCGGCCGTCATCCTGCCTCTCCTGCCCGACAGGTTCATAGGGCCCTACGATTTCTTTAACCCGTTCGAGTTCTGGCTCATTGTCGTTATAGTCTCACTGATATTCTTTGCCCAGTACGTGGCCCTGAGGGTCTCAAGAAGGGGTCTGTTAGCCTTTACTATAATTGGAGGGCTGGTCTCAAGCACGACGGTCACCCTGAGCATAATAGACCTAAGCAACAGGAGCACTAAGGAGCATCAGAGACCGCTGGCCATAAACGTCCTGCTGTCGAACGTGCCTCTCGCCCTAGTTCAGGTCGGGGCAGCCCTCTACATAACGGCTGGGTCGGCGGCCCCGCTGGCCTACCTCTGGCTCTCCCTGACTGTGATCACGCTCTCCCTGGCGGCGCTTGCAATAATAGAGAGGGAAAGGGTCAGTCCAGCAGGGCTTGAGCCTCCCTCAACGCCTTTGCCCTTCCGCAGGATCCTGGAGTTCGCAACGCTTCTCTTCCTGATAACGGCCATAGCTAAGGTTGTAAGCGTGGCAGCCCCCTCGTACCTGCCTCTCATGATAGGGGTCGGCGCCCTCGGCAACGCGTTAAGCGCTGTCATAGCGGTTGGCCTGCTTTATTCCAGGCACCTGATAAGTGCGCAGGCCGCTAGCCAGCTGTCGGCGATGTCGCTTGCCGTGGGCATTGTAGAGAAGGCCCCCCTCTCATTAATGTCAAGGGACAGCGAGTTCCGGAAGATCGTCAGCGTCGGCTCACTAGCATTAGCTGCCGCCGCTATCTTGCTCACGGCAGTCCCGCTTTAGGTCCGGTGCCCCTTTTGGTCATTCGGCCAGGGGAGAGGATCTCATAGGTAATAATAACGAGCAGCAGATAGGGCGTTAGGGTCCTCAGCGACCTTGCTTGAGGATATAGGCTCCGCAGCAACTAGGTACTAGGGAGCGAGTGTGGCGCAGGAGAACCGCAAGCCTAAGGACATAACTGAGCTGCCAGGGGTCGGTCCGACTACGGCAGAGAAGCTTGTAGAGAGCGGCTTCTCGACAATAGAGGCCATAGCGGTGGCGACGCCTCAGGAGATAGCCCAGGCGGCAGGCATACCGCTGCAGACGGCCCAGAAGATAGTTGAGGCAGCCAGGCAGGCCCTTGACATACGGTTCAAAACGGCCCTTGAGCTTAAGAAGGAGAGGATGACCATAAGGAAGATAACCACGGGAAGCAAGGCCCTGGACGACCTCCTGGGCGGAGGGGTGGAGACAAAGCAGATCACGGAGTTCTTCGGCGAGTACGGCACAGGCAAGACGCAGGTGTGCCACCAGCTGGCCGTCAACGTGCAGCTGCCTGAGGACAAGGGAGGGCTGGGCGCTAAGGCCGTCTTCATAGACACAGAGGGCACGTTCAGGTGGGAGAGGATAGACCAGATGGCGAGGGGGCTCGGGCTCGACCCAGATAAGGTCATGGATAACATCTACTGGATAAGGGCCATCAACAGCCACCACCAGATGGCCATAGTGGACTCCCTCTTTGACCTGCTCAGCAAGGACAATGTTAAGCTTGTGGTCATAGACTCCCTGACGAGCCACTTCAGGGCCGAGTTCCCAGGGAGGGAGAACCTGGCCGCCAGGCAGCAGCTGCTGAACAGGCACCTGCACCAGCTCATGAGGCTGGCCGAGGTCTATGACGCGGCCGTGGTGGTGACGAACCAGGTGATGTCAAGGCCTGACGTGTTCTACGGCGATCCCACGGCTGCCGTGGGAGGTAACGTCGTCGCTCACGCCCCAGGGATAAGGGTTCAGCTCAAGAAGAGCAGGGGCAACAAGAGGATAGCCAGGATCGTTGACGCGCCTCACCTGCCTGAGGGGGAGACAGTATTCGCTATAACTGAGTACGGTATAAGGGACGCAGAGGAGGAGTAATGGGGTCTCAGGGCTGGGTCCTCGCCCTCCCCTGGCTTGTAGCTGTGGCTATGACCATATGGCCAACCATACTTGACATAAAGTACAGGGAGGTGCCGGAGCACTTCTGGGTCATAGGGTCAAAGCTCGGGCTCGCCGTCTCCCTCGTGACTTACCTTGAGCTTTACCCGCCACGTCTCCTGGCAGCCTACTACGGCCTGAGCCTCCTAGGGGCTGGCGTGGTAGGCCTCGCCTCACTCCTTGGCCTCATGGGTCCGGGGGACTTCTGGGCCGCTTTAGCGCTGTCGTTAACGCTGCCCGCGCCCCTGCCAGGCTCCCTCGTTATTCCGCCCATATACATAATGTTGTTCGTGGCCTCCCTCGCCGAGCTTGCGTCGAGGGCTATAATATCGTATAGGGTCTGCGGGTCGCTGAGCTGTCTTGACGGGGCAGTGGTGCCCTGCGGCATGCTGCTGAGGAAGCTGAAGTGGTGGTTCCCAGTCACGTCAAGGGCAGTCTCAGACGTGCCCAGCGAGGCTGTCATAAGGGCGTGCCCTAATGCCAACGGTCAGGTCAAGGCGAGGCCGGGGCTCCCCTACGTCGCATTTATTCTACTCGCCTTACCTGCGTCGCTGGCCGTAGAGGCCCTCGTGAGGGTGCCCTGAATGGACTGGCCAAGGCCGTGGTACTCGATACTGTGGGCCCCGTGGAGGATGAGCTATATCACGAACGTGGTTGAGAAGAAGGAGGGAGGCTGCTTTCTCTGCGAGTCCCCTAAGATGGGCGACGACAGGAAGGCGCTGATAGTTTACCGCGGAAGGCAGGCATTCATTATACTTAACAGGTACCCGTATAACACCGGCCACCTCATGGTGGCGCCCTATAGGCACGTGTCAAGCCTTGAAGACCTGACGGACGAAGAGCTCCTTGAGATGATAAGGCTCGTGAAGGCCTCTATGGAGGCCCTGAGGCAGGCCTATAGGCCAGAGGGCTTCAACATAGGCGTAAACATAGGCGACGTGGCTGGCGCTGGGGTCCCAGGACACGTCCACATACACGTGGTGCCGAGGTGGAAGGGGGACGCGAACTACATAACTGTGATAGGCGGGACCAAGGTCATTTCACAGGCCCTTGAGGAGACTTATGACTTACTTAGGCCAAAGCTTGAGGAGGCCGCGAGGAGGTATGGGCTCAGCTAGTCAGAGGCTAATACTTATAGCCCACAACGACCTCGATGGCGAGGCCTCGGCAGCGGCCTACCTTAGGATAGCCTCAGCGGACCTGGCGGACTCGTTAGTTTTCTTCGCGGAGCCCTATAACCTTCACGAGACAATGGAGGAGGTGAGGGGCGCGGCCTCTAAGGGCGATAAAGTAGTCATAATGGACATAGGCTTCAACAACGACTCAACCCCGAAGGCGTTGTCCATACTGTCAGAGCTCGTGAGTAGGGGCGTAGCCGTGGAGTGGTACGACCACCACGTTTGGGACAAGGAAGAGGTCGAGCTGGTGACCAAGAGCGGGGTGAAGCTCTTCGTTGACAGAAGCACGTGCGGGGCTGGCGTAGTTGTTCACTACGCTTCAAAGGTCTATGGAGTCCAACCTGATGACTTCCTCTTAAGGCTTGAGAGCGCTGTGTGCTCAGCTGACCTGTGGACTTGGCAGGACCCCCTTGCCCCAAAGCTGGTCAGGGCCGCAAGCAGTATGGCTGAGCCCACGAGGCAGCCCTGGAGGCTGAGGCTAATAGAGAAGCTCCGCTCAGGCGTCCTATGGGACGAGGAGCTTGAGAGCAGGCTTAAGACATATCTCGCGGCCGAGCTGAGGAACTCTGCTGACGACCTGTCCACGATGAGCGTCTTCGAGGAGGGGAGCTGCAGGGTCGCTGCCGTATTAAGGCGGCTTGAACCCCCATCGGATAGCATAATTGGCTCCATGGTTACGTCAAGGTCCAACGCCAGCGTGTCTGTCATGGTTAAGAGGAGGGGCTTCGGAAAGGTTTCGCTCTCGCTGAGGAGCAGAGGATCGGCGAACGTCCAGGTCATAGCTAAAAGCCTTGGAGGTGGGGGTCATCCGAAGGCCTCTGGAGCATCGCTGAGGGTGAACGCACTCATTTACCTGCTGAGCTACCTGGCACCAAGGCTTTTGACTGGGTACGTTTCAAGAAAGGTCGCAGAGATCGCCATAAGGCTTGGCGCCTGTAAGGGAGGCCAAGGCGTTGGTCCTGAGGAGGTTTACACTTACTGAGGTGGTTTAGAGGCCTCCTCTTGGGGTTTGGAGGCTTCCCCTTCGGGCTTAGCCTCCTGCTGAGGCTGTTGAGCTGCTTGCTGGGCCTGGGCGGGCTTCTCTTCAGCCTTCTCCTTGGCCGCTCTCCTGGCCTCAGCCCTCTCCTTCTTACGCTTGGCCACCTCGGCGTCAACGTCTACTACATTTTTACAGCCCAGCTTTGAGACAACGTCATCGACCTGGGACGGGTCGACCTTAAGGGTATAAAGGTATCTCTTAGTCCTGAGCTTTACCTTCGCTTTGCCATCTCTTGTGGTCCTCTTCACGCGACACTCTATAGCCTTCGGCGCTACCTTAAGGGCCTCGTCCAGGCTGTAAAGCTCGACAGGCATCGCGGACCCGGCTTTACGCCTCTAAGAGGGGTTTTTAAGTTATGGGCCCCGCTCGCTGAACGTCTTCATCTTTAAAATAGAGAACCTGACCTTGTCACCCTCCTTTGGCTTAAAGTTCGAGAACCCCCTTATCTCCTCACCCTTAAAGTCAATATGCACTAGGTACTTGCCCATTATGAACTCAACACCCTCAACAGTGCCTTCGTAAGGCCCCTCGCCGATTGCCACGTCCTCCGCCCTAAGGCCCACGTACCCATCCACGCCGAAGACCTTGCCGTTTACTATGGCCATTGGCGGGTCGCCAACAAACGATGCGACGTACTTGTTCGCCGGGTCATTGTAAAGTTCTTCGGGGCTCCCAACCTGTAAGATCTTGCCGTCCATCATCACGGCCATGCGGTCAGCCTCAGCCATGGCCTCTATCTGGTCATGGGTCACGTAGATGGTCGTTATCCTCTCCCTCCGCTGAAGGTCCTTGATGAACCTCCTCGCGGCTATCCTCTGGGGCGCGTCAATGTTGCTCAGCGGCTCGTCAAGGAGCAGCACGCGAGGCCTCTTGACCAGGGCCCTGGCCAGGGCGACCCTCTGCTGCTGTCCGCCAGACAGCTGTGAGGGCAGCCTGTTAAGCAGGTCCTTTATGCCAAGCTCCTCAGCGATATCAAGGACCCTCTTCCTTGCATCTGGCTCCCTCTCTATGGGCATCAATATGTTCTCAAATACTGTCTTGTGAGGGTAAAGGACGTAGTTCTGGAAAAGCATAGAAACGGACCTCTTAGCTGGAGGCAGGTCAGTCACGTCGACACCGTCTATATAGATCCTGCCTGAGTCGACCTTCTCAAGCCCCGCTATGCAACGGAGTAGCGTGGTCTTGCCAGAGCCTGAGTAGCCGAGTATAACGAAGAGCTCGCCGTCCTTTATCTCGAGATTTACCCCTTTCAGGACCAGATGACTGCCATAGCTCTTGTACAGATCCTTGATCAGTACGCCCAAAGTTACCCCTTTGGACGACGCAGAAGAGGGTTTTTAGTGCTTATCAACGCCTAAGGCGTCTTCAGAAGCATTCGCGGAACGCACTAGCGCCCGGCCCCGGCTTGGAGGGGCCTGCGAGGCCTTTCGGACCTCACTGGCCCCTCCAACGCGGCCGGCTTAACTTCCGGGTTCGAAATGAGTCCGGGTGTTGCCCGACCGCTATGGCCGGGCCGGGCATGAATGTGAGTTTAGTCTGACGGTAAATAAGCGTTTATGGCGCTTAGCCCTTGACCTCCGCGTGCGCCCTTCTAGCGGCCTCAAGGAACTCGTCATAGGTCAGCGGCAGCCACTTCCTCAGCTCCTCATAGAGGTCCCTCGTTACGTAGCTTCTCCCCTTCTCTCTAAGATCCCTTGTTATCTCCCTGTAGGCCCTCGCGACCCTGTCCTTCTTAGTCATAGTAGTTATTATGGCCCTCTCAATGTCACCATTGTAGACATACCTTGACTTGAGGACGACCTCTATGATCCTGTTTATCCTCTCGGGCACCCCAATAACGGACCCCCTCAGCTCTATTTTCCTTGGAACCCCCCACGGCACAAGGCTGTCAAGCATCCTGCTGAGGCCCGGCCTCGGGATCTTGTCGACTATGCCGCCTATCAAGAAGGCGTCAGCGGTATTGACGTCATCAGGCCTCAGGGGCGTTGTGGCGTCAGGCCTCAGTATTATTACCTTATCCGCGTCGTAGCCCCACAGGATCTCGCTGGGCCTCGCGTTGACTATAGAGACCTTGTTGACTCCCATTACCTCATTTAGCCACCTCGCGGTCTCCTCATCAGCCCCCGTTATTGAGAGGTGGGCGTCCCATAGATACTCCCTTATCACGGACAGCGCCACCGCCAGCTGAAGCCTCAGCTTTGACAGCTCCTCCGGCGTGTGAAGGAACTTCATGCTGAGGTCAACAACTAAGAGTGGCAGGGGCGGCTGAGGGAGATAATCAAGGAGTCCCCTCCAGGGAATCGTCCTCTCGGTAGGCTCAGGCTTCTTGATGAGGACAACGTCAGACTTGACGTCACCTTTTCCGTAGACTATTGACTTCTTGGAGCCCTTCCACTCGACCTCAAATACCTTCTTTCCTCTCCAGTCCTCCTCAGCCAGGAAGTACTCCCGTACTAGCGTCTCGACCGCCACGTACTGAAAGCCTAGCCTGTAGAGCTTGTCACCTTCAAGCCACTCCCTGGAGCCAAGCACATTGTACCCATAGTTATCCATTAGCCTGAGGAGGGCCTCGGACGGCCTTGTCCCGACCTGCCCCTTATCGCCCGTGCTTGGCACCCCTATACCATGAAGTCCTCAAGTGTCTTACGGGGTCTTTTAACCTTCTTCACAAAGGCCTCTGTTCCCTCCAACGTGGACCAGGAGTACCTAATTATTGGAAGCCTGAGCCCCTTGTTCAGGACCTCCATGACCCAGCTCACGGTCTCGGGGTCCGCTGGGTACCCGCTTCCCCTGACGCCATACATTAACCTCAGCACGTCAAGCCTTCGGTCCCTGATCACCTTAGCGATTATGCTAGCGGCCGACACGACGGCGTACTTAGAGTCAGCCTTAGGCTCAACCACCAGGTTGCCCCTGTAGCCAAGGTCCCGTAACCTCCTGGGCAGTTCCCTGAGCTCGCCAAACTTATCAATGTAAATAGCCTTTACGGCCCTGGGCCCCTTCAGCCTGTTGAATATTATCTTGAGGAGGTCACCGGCCCTCCTCTCCTCAAGACTGTTTATGTTCTCAGAGTCTATCTCCTTCGGGGATATGGGCAGGACGGCGAAGACCCCTATCTTAATGAGCTCGCTGTAGAGCTCCTCACGCTGACCCCTGCGGAGCTCCTTGCTGTCCCTCACGCCCATCTTCTTAAGCAGGGACTCCTTAGAGTCCTCGATAGCGAAGGCGGCTATCATGAGCTCTCCAACTAGGCTACCCCTGCCAGCCTCATCTATTCCCACTACCCACAAAGCGGCCACTGCCTTCAGGCCCGCTGTAGGAAGCGAAGTTCAAGAGCCCTGCGCCTGGCCCTCGCTCGAAGTCTCCTGGTACTGCTCGCTCATCCTCTTCTTCCACTCCTCCACCACGTCATAGCCGTAGAGCTCCTTTAGAGCCTCTCTCCCCACCTCGCTGACCATGTCAGGGCTCCATGGGGGGTCAAAGGTGACCTCTATCTCAAGGTTCTCCTCGCTTAGCCCTGCTATCTTATCAAGCAGGGCCTGCTCAACATAGGCGAGTATGGACCCCGTGACTGGGCACCCAATGGCGGTAAGCGTCATCAATATCGCCACCTTTGGCTTTCCATTAACTCTCCTAGCGTCTATCGCGTAGATCAACCCAAGGTCATAAACATTAACGGGTATCTCGGGGTCGTAGACCTCCCTGAGGGCTTCCTCGGCTAGCTGTATCAGGTCCTCGTCACCGCTCACCTTAAGGAACGGCGGCCTCTTGGCAGTGCTCAACCTGCTCACCTTCACCTGCGTTATAGTCTAGAACTAAGGATTATAACGCTTGGTTACTTACGCCTTCTTGTCCTCGTCTTCCTCGTCATAGGTTAGGACCTTTTCCCTGTAGAGCTTAAGCACGATGACGTATGAGATCCAGGGGGAGGCAAGCATCACGGCCGAGCCCACCCAGAGGAGGACACGTCCTAGCCTCGGGCTCAGACCAACGAGGACTCCCCCAATTAAGGCGATCGTAAACGTGATTATCAGCTTATTCCTGACAGCCTTCCTCAGTAATCTCTCCACCGAGCGACCTTGCCCCACCCTTTACCACCTCAAGGGCCCTGAGCGCGAGCTCCCTCGCCTCGTCCCTCGTGCGTGCTGAGGCAAGCACCCTTATCTCAAGCACGGGCCCCCTTATCTCGTGGCCCTTGGGGTGACTCTTGACGTAACAGCCAGGGTTCTTCCGCTCAGCCTCCTCAACGTAGGGGGCAAGGGACGACTCAGGCACCCCCACCACTATGAAGCCGCAGTCGATGACCTCAAGGGGCGGGGCCAGCTGCTTAAGCCTCGGCATAAGCTCCTCGAACATGGCCTGCATTTCAGCTGGGACGCCGGGGAGCGACGCTATGAGCGCCTCGCCAGCCGCGACGAGGGACCCCGGCGCCGTCCCGACAGGGTTCCGTATAGGCTCAGCCCCCTCGGGCAGGTAGGCCATCTTCTCCCTCTCCTTGGTCATCTGCATGCCGCCGCTCTCGTACTTCTGCCTCACCCACTGCAGGGCCTGCTCATTAAGCCTGAGGGGCCTGTTGATGGCCCGGGCCACGGCCTCAAGGGTCCTGTCGTCATATGTTGGCCCAAGACCCCCTGTCGTTATTACGACCTTTACGTCGTCCCTTGAGAGGGCCCTCCTTATCTCCTCCGCTACCTCGGCCGGCTCGTCAGGCGTAACTATTATTCTCTCAACGCTGAAGCCTAGGAAGGTCAACTTTCTGGCAAGCCATGAAGCGTTGGTGTTAACGATCCTCCCTATCAGTAACTCATTACCTATTGTGAGGATCCACGCCTTAGGCTTCCCCATTATGGCCAACTTAAACACCATGGCTGAAGGGCTGCGGGCGCTTTAAGGTATTACTGGCTTAGCCCCCTTACACGTCCTCAGGACCAATAGGATGCAGGGATCAGGGGGTGACCCTTGAAGCTCTACAGGAGGCTGTTAGCCAGCTGTTCGGCCACATAGGGCCTACGAGCTTCACGGGTGTAGGCTATGCCTTAGTTTTGACGGGCCTCGCGCTGCTGCTCGGCATTATAGTGATAGGGTCTGCAGTGCTCATAGCCAGAGGCGTTAAGGCCATGGGTAACATGACCCCTGGCAGGTTCGTCGCTGCGCTCATAGCTGTGGCGGTAGCCTTCATTATTGCTGGGGCGCTCTTCCCGTAGCCGCCACGACCTTTTCTTCCTCGGCCGCAGCAAGCCTTCTTTTAAGGTGCTTCAACCTCACGAAGTCCTCCCTGGCCCTCTCATCAAGCACCATAGATATGAACTTGAGGGCCTTCTCATAGCTTGGCAGTATGACGTAGTCCAGCGCATTTATCAGCCTCTGGGTGTCCTTGAGCTCCTCTATCAGCCTCTTCACGGTCTCCTCGTACTGGGCGAGCCTGAGGATGGCCGGCAGCTCCTCCCTTAGCATTACAAAGCCCTCAACTAGATCGGGGGAGGCGCCTGGAGGTATGGCAGGGCTGGCGAGGGACTCGGGCACCAGCTGGAACACCGGGGTCTTGACAGAGAACAGCACCATGGTTGACGCCCTGACCCTCAGGCTCTCCCTGGCGGCCTCGGCTATGGCCCACGTCCTGTCGATGCCCTCTGCGGCCTCCCCCCTGTAAAAGGTCGTGAACAGCTCCTCAAGCACTCCGTAGACCTCCTTCTGATAACGGTTATACTCCTCAGCCACGCTCCTTATGTAGTGAAGGAGTACCTCCCTCTTCTCCTCCATAACCCTCCTTATCCTTCTTATCGTCGCGTACTCCCTTCTCAGCCTTATCAGGTTTATCTTCGTTGGCAGCGTTGACCTGACGTCTATGGCCAAGCGGGCTCCCGTGGGCGCGGGGCGGGGCTAGCTTAAAGCTCTAGCAGGCCCAGCTACGCGTGAGCGATGGAGCTAAGGGTGCTGGACTCTAAGAAGAGGACAATACAGGTCGTGCCGAGGAGCGAGGAGGACCTCTGGACTTTAGCAATGTATATCAGGGAGGGTGATAGGGTCAGGACCGTCGTGCTCAGGGACGTGGCGGGGAGGGATGCCAAGCAGAAGGAGAGGAGGCCTATTGAGGTAACCCTTCGGGTCGAGTCCGTCGAGTTCCAGCCGTTCTCAGGCTCCCTGAGGGTCTTCGGCGTGATAGAGGAGGGCCCTGAGAGGTTCGGGGTCAGGGGCAGACACCAGTCGGCTTACATAACGCTCAACCAGCCCATAATCCTGATAAGGGATGAGGGCTGGAGCGATAAGGTCCTGAAGAAGTTTATGGAGAGCGGGCCAAGAGGGCGGGCCGTCCTGGTGGCTGTAGACTATGAAAGCGCTGCCGTGGCCATCATGACCCCAACTGGCCTCAGGACCGTGCTCGAGCAGGACCTCTCGCTGGGCCCTAAGGACGACCCCGCAAGGGAGAGGAGGCTTGAGGAGGCCTTGGCCCAGCTCGCCGAGGCCTCGGTTAAGGAGGCCTCGCAGGCTGGCGCCTCGGTAATAGTTATAGCCAGCCCGGGCCAGATCAGGGAGGTCCTGGCCGAGAAGGTCAGGTCCTTAGCTCCACACCTGCATATAATCACCGATAGCGTCTCAGGCGGCGGCCTCGAGGGGATACACGAAGTTGTGAGGAGGGACTCGGTACTGAAGGCCCTGAGGGAGATGGATTCCGTCGCGGCACAGGAGGTCGTCGAGGAGTTTCTGAGGAGGGTTTCGAGCGACCCGTCGTTAGTGGCCTACACCTTAGATGACGTGACTTTCGCTGCTGAGGCCGGCGCCGTGGAGAGGGCCGTAATCATTGACGAGTACCTCTACGCCAGTGATGACGAGCAGAGGGAGAGGTTCAGGAGGCTGATGGAGATCATAGAGCAGAAGGGGGGCAGAGTGATAATAATAACCCGGGACTCGCCGGCGGCCTCAATGGTATTCAACATGGGAGGCGTCGTAGCCATCCTAAGGTATCGGCTCCAGAGGACAAGCGGTTAGGAGAGGGCCCTGAGGACAAGGTTTAGGTCGCCTTCATGCGCCACTATCAGGTCACCTAGGGGCCTCACATCGGATATCTCAACGTCGACGTCATTACCACTGGCGTCGACGGCCCTGGCGCCGCACTCCCTTGCAAGACCTATGGCGGCAGCGGCGTCGACGTTCCTCAGCTTCTTCCTGAGGTCTACGTAGGCGAGCCCTCGCCCTAGGCCCACCATGGCTATCTCGAGCGCGGCGCTCCCGAGGCTCCTTAACTTAAGGCCCTTTATCGAGTTGAACAGCCTCGCTACCCTTATTGCGTCCTCCAGGGACTCAACGTAGGTGAACACTATCCTCCTGGGGTGGGGCCTCGGGCTGACCCTCTCATCATTTACATAGCAGCCCTGCCCTCTGGCGAAGGAGAGCGTGGGCCCGCCAAGCTGGGATATGGCGCCTGCCACCACCTCGCTTAACCTACTGGAGCCCGGCCTCGCTATGGCCACTGAGACCGAGGACCACGGTATGCAGTGTTCATAATTTAGGCTTCCGTCGAGGGGGTCCACCACAAATACATAGCCGCCCGAGCCCGTGCGGCCGCTCTCCTCAGAGACCAGCGTGTACTCCTTGAGCCTTGACCTAAGCCTCTCAGCTATTATCTCTTCAGCCTTCAGGTCAGCCCTAATGGTATCACCCTTGACCACCTCCGTTAGCTCGCTACACCACACGCTCATGAGGAACCTGGAGGCCTCCTCGGCCAGCTCAACAGCTAACCTTCTGAGCTCCTCCGGCTCCACTTAACGTCCCTCTAGTAGGCTGACCCGTCGCTATTTCAGCTTAAGCGTATGACGCGATCATTGAAGCCAGGGCCAAGGGAACGGCCACCACGTAGAGGGCTTCAAGCCCCCAGCCGGTTATGACTAGTCCAGCGAGCATGGGTGACAGGACTTCAGCTACGCCTGATGAGAGGGAGAAGACGTAGTTAGCCTTGACCTCTGACCGTGAGGATGTCATGGCTTGATAGAGCGTCGTAGGGTACACCAGGGCGTGAGGCACGGAAAACAGAAGCAGGCCTATTACGCTCAGTATCTCACTTCTGGTAGTCAGCAGGGCCACCGAGATTACAAGTGTTGTCACGGCCAGCTTCTGCGACCCTTCAACGCTTCTGAGGCCTATCGAGACCCCCCTTATAGTGCCTGACACGAGGAACAGCGCGGAGAGGAGGGCAAAGGAGGTAGCGACAGGCAGGTAAATCACCTTGGAGGAGTAAAGGGGCCAATAGGAAAGGACTAGAGGCAATATCAGGGAGTAGGCGAAGTTTGAGGTGAAGGCCTTCGCGAACGGCTTCACTTTGAACATCATAACTGCGTCGTCTACGGAGGGCAGCTCAACCCTCACACGGGGCAGCTCAACCCTGTAGGCTACAAGGAAGACCGCTATCGACACGGAGACGACCGCAGCGCCCAGGAAGGCCATCGTGAGGCCTCTAAGCGACAGGATTGACGTAAAGGCCATGGCTGTGACCAGGCCTATAGAGAGGGCCAGCGAGTAGCTCGCGACCCCCTCAAAGGGTCTTTCGACAGATGACATTTTGTGAAGCAGCGGTGCGAGAACGGAGCTAGCTATGCCGGACCCTATGCCAGAGAGGGGTACAGCTAACATTGCGGCGGAGGGGGATACGTAAAGCAGCAAGAGGCCTATGCCCAGCAGGACTAGCCCTACGAAACCAACGTAGTTCGGCTCCCTGATCAGGGCAGCCGCTATGGACCCCACAGCGATTGAGGCCCACAGGATGACGGTGAACAGGGCCACATTGGCCAGCTTGAACCCAGTTAGGGCCAGGAAAAGCGGCGTGACCGCCTGAAGTATGGCCGTTGAGAACCTTATGGAGGCCGTTGAGGCAGTTAAGGCCAGGGCCTCCTTCCTCAAGAGGCTTTAGTCCTCCTCGAGCGCCCTCCTGTAGACCTCTAAAAGCCTGTAACCGATAACCTCGGGGTTGTGCCTCTCCTTCACTATCTCTACTGCCCTCCTCGACAGTTTACCCCTCAGCTTGTCATCAAATAGGAGGGCTTCAAGGGACTTCGTGACCGAGCTGACGTCATCGATTTCTGTCACGAAGCCGCTGTCAGAGACCAGCTCAGGTAGGCCTCCTGCGCTCGAAACCACTGGAACAGCGCCATGCGCCATGGCCTCAAGAACCGTGAGGTTGTAGGCCTCAGAGCGGCTTGGTGCTAAGACTATGTCTATAGTTGGCATTATCGTGTCATGAAGTACATCATCATCAACACGCGTCAGAACCCTCGCGTTCCTGGGCAGGCCTGAGGACTTAAGTGGGCCTATTACTGTCAGCCTGGCGTCCTCTACGCCCCTTGAGGCCTTCATGAAGGCCTCTAAAGCTATGTCAAGGCCCTTCCTGTACGGGTCCCTTGCAACGATGAGCACGTTAATGCCCCTGTGACCCTTTGCAGCCATGGCCTCAAGCGGAGGGGGCACCACGTATACTCTTGACCTGTCGAACCCGTCGGCTATGAAGCCCTTAGCGGCCCATGAAGTCCACGTAATTACCGCCCTACAGGTTCTAAGCTTCACCTTGATAAGCTCTGACAACAGCTTCCTGGCCGCGCCGTTGACCTTGAGGTAGCCCTCTAGGTATTGTCCTGGGCTTTGGTCAGCCTCATGGACGCATGGTATTGTAAACCTCGTGAAGTCCACAAAGAACGTGTGGGCTAAGTCTAGGCCCTTCCCAATGGGCTCTCTTAGAAGCCGGGCTGCCTGCCTTACAAGGGCCCTGAGGCTGTCCAGCGGTGATAAGGCCTCATAGCTGGGGGGCGCCATGTAAAGCCTCGTTATGTTGTTAGGGAGGTAGTACTTCACGGTCGCAGGGGCGTACTTGACTCTGAGCTGTGGCCCCCTCCTGAGGCCCCTGATCCTAGGATCAACCTCGGCTACCAGCAGGACCTTAAGGTGTCCGTCAAGGCCTTGGCCAACTGACAAGCTCAGCTCGTCACGCGTTAGTTCTCGCTCGGCCTCGCTTCGTAGTCCTACGAAGGTCAATTGCCTTCAGTTTGACATAAATAAGGTTAAAGTTATTTTAAGACGTGTGGACTCGCGGTCCATGCTTAACGAGCTAGGCCTCTACAACCTCTCCTGGGGTGCACCTGTTCACGTAATCTGAGTCTACAGAGAGATCTGACTTTATCAGGCCTGCGTAGTAAGCGACGGTTGATGACATAAAGGCCTTGAAGTTGCCTCTGCTGAAGGAGAACATGGCATAATATTTTTCATTGACCTGTGGGTGCTCCTCAAGGCATGCAAGGGAGACGCTAGCCGACCTGGGGTCAACGACCATTGCTAGGAGGTTCAGGGCGCCCTTAGTTGCGTTGGCCTTCATAACGATCTCCCTCAGCCTCTCGACAAGCTCGGCGGCGCTGCTGAAGTCAACCTTAGAGGCCGCGAGCGCCAGTAGCTCGGAGTCTGTGACGTAGCTCAGGTCAACTCTAAACCCCAGCCATTCAGCCAGCTTCGCCTTGTTGACGCTTCCGTTATGGGCCAGCGCTACATACCTTTCATTAACCTGCACAAGGAATGGCTGCGAGAACAGCGGGCTCCCCTTGGGCTCGCCTCTCGAGGCCATCCTTGCGTGCACTATCAGCGCCTTGAAGCTGCCTGCTGTCTTAGCTGTGAGGGCGTAGGTGGGGTCCTCCCACGCAGGGGTCAGGGACCTGTAGTGAAGCGCCCCTTGATCGCTTATGGCGTAAACACCCCAGCCGTCGGCGTGAGAGCTCATGTTGTCGAAGACGTCATGTTGAGCAGCCTTGGCCAGGGCCTCAAGTAATAAACTTACTTCCTCCGGGCCATCACGCTTTATGGCTAACATCCTGCACAAGGCAGCTCCTAGAGGGAGAGTCCAAAGCCCCTTAAGAAGTAATCCATCCTCTTGAGCTCCCTCAGGAAGTCCCTTCCCTGTTCTGTCAGGACCAGGTAGTTGCCGTCCTCGCTCCTCTCCTCAATCACGAGCCCCCTCTCCTCAAGCTCGGCTAGGTAGGCCAGGAACCTCTCGTAGGGCACGTTCGACTCAGACAGCACGTGGGAGAACCTGGCCCTTCCGCCCTCCTTCTCTATGCTCCTGAGCACGTCAAAGTATATCCTAAGCCTGCTCCTTGGGGGCGCTCTACTCAACCCTGTACCACCTTATCAGGAACGCCAGCAAGAGTGAGAACGACGCGAACTGCACCAGCTCGCCAACTATGTAGTAAAACGGAGTCATGGTGGCCGAGGCGTAGAGCATCGTGACGTGAGCTAACAGCAGTACGGTGAAGGCCAGGAGGACCAGCCTTGAGAACGAGCTGCCGGACCTTGTAGAGAGCAGGAAGCCCTCGAACAGAATTATCATGAGGAGGAGTATAGAGAGGACCTGAGAGGCGTCAAAGACGAGGTGCCCCAGGAGGAAGTACCTCCTCAGCTGACTTGGCGTTATTATTATGAGCGGCGCAAGGGACGAGGCCCCCCTCCAGAAGGTCTCGCGGGTGTAGCCGATGACCAGTAACAGGTAGGCCAAGTTCTCCACCATGAGGTACGTGACGCCCATGAAGTCCGCCAGCCTGGCGTCCTCATAGACGTTCCCGAGCCTGAGCCCCAGTATCAGGCTCATAGCGCCCTGTAGCATAAGGCCGACCCCGAGGAACGTGAAGCTGAGGCTGATGTAGGTGAGGAGGCCCACGTCTCCGATCTTAAGGTAGCGGTAGGCCGCGAAGCTCACGGCTAAGGCTATTAGGCCGCTGACTACACTGAGAGCGCCGCCGACCGCTATGAAGCCCAAGGAAGCCAAGGGCCTTATACCACCTTTGTCAAGTCAGCCTTGGCTTAAAAAGGCTCGCGACCTCAGGGTCGCCGCCTCCTCGACGATCTTCATGAAGAGCTCCTGTGAGGCCTCGTAGGCTTCCTCAAGGGCCAGGCCCTCAGCTATGTAGTAATGCGACACCAGCGCCGTTATGATGTCACCAGCCCCTGTCCTGTCCTTAAGTCTTGGCCCTCTGGCAGGCATCGCCGTGGCCACACCGCCAGAGAAGAGCACCGTCCCTCCGGGGCCCACTGTGTACATCACCGCCTCAAACGCCTGGGAGAGCCTCCTCGCGACTGGCAGGGGACCATCGTCATCGGACATGTGAACAAGCCTGGCCGACCCCGGCGGTATCCTGTCCCACCAGCCCTCGCCCAGCGACCTGGCGTAGCCCTGGACGTCAAGGACGGTGATCAGGGGTGAGCCTATAACGCTGAGCGCCTCAAGGGGCACTTCGTCAAAGTTCGGCGAGACTAAGACCAGGTCAGGTCTACACCTAAGGACAGCTGACCTCACTTCCTCAGCAGAGAGCGGGGAGGCCCTGGAGGCCACCTTTGTCCTCCTTTCACCGCTGGCCGTATACGTGTGGTGCATCACGTAGCCTTCGTCAGGTCTCTCGCAGCAGACGCGGGTTATGCCGAGGGACTGCTCAAAGAAGATGCTGTCTTTGACCCTCAGGCCGAAGGGGCCAACACAGCAGACTTCATAGCCCAGCCTTCTCAGCGCGAGCCCAGCAAACAGGGCAGGCCCTCCTGGCAGCTTAACCGTTCTCCTCTCCACCTCGAACTCTATCTCGTCGAGTGTTGGAGCAGATACGATGAGAGCCCTCAACTATGTTACACCCCCTTGAGCGCAGCCTCTCGGCATGGGGGCTTGGGGTCGTCCAGCATAATCCAGCATAATCCTGTAGGGCCCAGGCCTTGAGGCCAGCGTCTGGCCGTCAGAGATCACTACGTGCTCTACGCCATGCTTTCCAGGCCTATATATGACCTCTGACCTGTCGGTCGACATTACTGCATATTCGCTCACGTGCGAGACCCTCCGCCGGCCCTGGCGTCTGTAGCGTTCGTAACTACATATTTTAATCACTTCTAATCCCCTTAACGCTATTAAGTAAGCCGAGGCCGTACGCCTAGTCAATTTCTATAAGCTTTTACGCTAACGTCAAGTCGGAGGGCGCCACCGTGAAGTCGACGAGCAGTCACGAGGTGGAGGAGGGCGCCCAGTGAAAACTCCACGTCGTGGCGGGGAGCCCATGCTCCCTAACCTAGGCGTGGGGAGGGGAGGAGTGATGAGGCCAAGTAAGTAATGGTCACGATGAAGGCCGAACTCTTCCTTGTTTTTACCTATTCTGAGAGCCGCAGAGCTGCTGCGGGTCTCTGATAACGAACTCCTCTAGGACCCTTCCGTCATGGTCAAACCTTACCCCCTCCTCCTTCAGCAGGGCCCTCTTGACCTCAGGCCCCCTGGGCGTGTAGCCCCCTATGCTCCTGTCCGACCTGATCACCCTGTGGCAAGGTATCTCAATAGGCCTCGGGTTCCTCTTGAGGGCCATGGCCACGACGCGGGGATGCGTACCCACGCAGGAGGCTATGACAGCATACGTAGTTACCTTGCCCCTGGGTATGCGGGAGACCACTTCATACACTTTCTCGAATATCTTAGCCTCCTTCATGATGCTCAGGAATTAATATTGGTCCTGGCCTTAAAGCAAACGGGGATCCCAGGCTTGTCAGCGGGATCAGGGGGAAGCCGTGGGGAGCTGGAGGAGGCCGCAAGGGCCCTCGGATCCTCAATAGGCGTCTTCATAGCTTCGCTCATTGAGGCCATGCCTCAGGTCCTCAGGGCCCTCTCGTCACAGGGCAGCGAAGTCCCCTACTCAAAGCTCGTTGACTGGGCGAACAGGACCATGCAGGCGGTCAGCGACACGATAGTGAAGGAGCTGCCCCCTGAGGAGGTCGCAAGGATGACAGAGGACGCCATTAGGTCGCTTAAGGGCATCGCTGCAGTAGCGCTAGAGGTCTCGAAGGCCCTCGGGGACCCGCAGATTCTTGACATCATAAGGAAGACCGTAGAGGGGTTCAGGAAGGGGCTTCAGGCAGTCACGTCACCCAACCTCTCTGACCTCATGAGGGCCATGTCAGACCCTGACGTGATATACGCGGGCGTCGTGCTTCTGACCCTGCTTAAGGCCCTCGGCGAGGCCGTGAGGGCCTCCTCAGCCGCCTCCGGAGGAATCGCTGAAACGAAGCCGTAACGCCCTCGCGTAGTTAGCTGTCGCTCTTTGTCATAGTGATATGAAAATTTGACAACGTACCTGCAGTGGTCATAGGGGCTTGATAAGTACCGCCGAGGCCCTCCTGGCGAAGAACACGGTAGCGCCGAAGATAACAGCCACTATGGGCACAATGCTTAGTATTGTGGCCTGGTAGCCGGCGGCGGTGACCATAGCTCCAAGGGCGGCCGGCAGCACAGAGCCTATAATCGTCATTATCGAGAAGAAGTAGCTGTTAGCGGCGTTGAGGCTCCTTAGGTCGAAGGTCCTAGATATTGATATGACGCTCAGCGTGTACGTAAGCCCATGCGGAATTCCAAGGATGAGCAGGGCAACAATGTAAACCAGTATGGTAGGCGAGGCCCAGGCGGCTACGAGGCCTATCAGCGTGAGGGTTGAGGAGAGCACCATGAGCCTCACTATGTTGTAGGGCGGCCTTATAGCTAGTACGAGCCTGCCTAAGAACGATGTTGAGTAGAAAAGCGAGTATAGCAGAAGCGCCAAGGAGCTGCTTATGTGGAACCTGTACTCGGCGTAGAGGCCAGCGAAGCTCGTTATGAAGGCGAAGGGGACGGAGTACGTCAGATTGTTAAGCAAGGCTGCGAGGAACCCGTTGTTGGTAAGTATTGAGGTCACCTTGGGCCTGGCCGAGCCATCGATAGGGCGCCCTTCCTCGGGGAACCTGACCAGGGGCGCAGCGACGGCAACGAGGGCCGCTATGGGCTCAAAGAAGATAAAGGAGGCCTTGAGTCCAACGTATTTAACTATTACAGAGTCTATGGCAGGGCCGATGAGGAGGGAGGTGCTAAGGGCAAGGGTGTATATCGTGAGCAGCCTCTCCCTTTGCCTTGGGTCGCTGATCGCGCCTGCCGATGTCATTATATTAGGCATTATCGGCCCAAGCACAGCCCCTGCGGCCACGGCCAGCGCCCATATCGTAATTGGGTTGGACTTTGAGTAGAACGGAAAGAGGACGGCGTAGGCCATAGCTGATGCTATGAAGAACCTCCTCCTGCTTCTCGCGGGCAGCCTTGCGTTTATGATGCTGGTTGATATGAAGGTGCTGCCCATGAACGCCATGGCGAGTAGCCCTACCTCGAGGCCGTTAAAGTTGAAGAGGTGATGTGCCAGAAGGGGCATGGTCGTCGCTATCATGTTGTTCGAGGCCCTGGCCCCAAAGGTGGCTAGGGTCACCACTGCAGCCGTCACTGCAAACGACGTTGACTTCTTGGCCGCGCTCAAGTATCTCACTTATTAGCTAACTACCTTATTAGTTAACGGTCTTACGTATTATTGAGCGCAGACCATAAACTTTTATCTATGCTTGGTCCTAGTGATGTGCTCCTTCAGCGCCCTGTTCAACTTCTTAAACCTCACGCCCTCAGGCTTCAGGAGCCCCCTCTTCACCTCAGGCTCACTGAAGGGTAGCCGCCCAGCCCGCTGTTGACGTTACGACCCTCTGACATGGATCTCTATCAGCCTTGGGTTCTCGCTAGGCGCCCTGGTCACAGCCAAGGGCGATACGCCGAGGGCCTTGGCTATGGCCCCGTAGGTGGTGACCCTGACTGCCATCTCTTAAGGCCCTCGGCGTTGCGGTCAGAGCCTTGTCAGAGAGCCCTAAGCGGGAGCTCGGGGGCAGAGAGGCAAGCCCTCAGGCGCTATAAAACACGTCATTAGTTCATGGTAAGCAGGTCATTTGTGGCGATTTACGGGTTAGCTTTAGGAGAGCTGCCTCAGTGTGACCCCTTAGAACCCTGATAGTGAATTATCTGGGTCGGGCAGCTGTTAGCGGCCGCCTCGATGCAGTCCTCATAGTCATCGGGCGGGTCGCCCTCACTTCTGCTTCCCTGCTGCTTGTTATCGGGGTCAGCCCTCCACTTGGGGACTATCTCGGCCTTGCCGTCAAGCTCGTTCATCTCGAACACGTCGGGGCATAGGCTGACGCACACCATGTCAGCTATGCAGTTCTCGCGGGGTTCAATCCAGACCTTTACTGTCACTTTTCCACCTCACGTTTGAGGCTTCCAGAAGAAAGCTATAAAGTCCCGTAAATATGTAGAAAAAAGGAGGTTTCAGGTTCAAAGTATGAACTTGGGCGCGTTGAGCGCCTTCTGGTACCTGGCCTCCACGTCGTCCCAGTTGACTAGGCTCCACCAGCTGTCAACGTACTTGGCCCTGTCGTTCCTGTAGTCTATATAGTAAGCGTGCTCAAAGACGTCGACTATTAGGAGCGGTATCAGGTTCGTCGTGACGACGTTGTTGTGCTTCTCCACCTGGAGTATCCTCAGCTCGCCAGTGACGGGGTCGTAGGCCAGTATGGCCCACCCGACGCCCTCAACGTTCTTGGCCGCGTCGCCGAAGAGCTTCTGGAACTTCTCGAAGCCGCCGAAGTACTTATTTATGGCATCTGCTATGGCGCCGCCAGGCTTCCCTCCGCCCTTCCCCCTGGGGGCCATGTTAAGCCAGTAGAGCGTGTGAAGCAGGTGCCCCCCGTAGTTGAACTCGAAGTCCCTTAGGAGGGCCCTGACGTCAAGGCTTTCGACCTGCCCGTTCAGGTACTTCTCGAGCTTGTCAAGGGCTGCGTTGGCGCCGTTCACGTAGGCCAGGTGGTGCTTATCATGGTGATAGGTCAGTGTCTCCTTGCTTATCACGGGCTCCAACGCGTCGTAGGGGTAAGGCAGAGGAGGAAGCTCATACCTCTTGAAAGACACCATTCCAGGTCCCAAAGGGGCTGTGGCAGAAAACCCTTTATAAGCTTAGGTACGTTTCAAAGAGAACGGCTTACGCAGAACGCTTCCCTAAGCCTCCAGCAGCGTCTTCGCATCAACGCTGTAGGCCTTGCTGAGGGCCTCCACGAGTCCCTCCCCGGGCTGGCCGGCGAACGTAACGACGCCCCTGCTGAGGACCAGCACCCTGTCGGCTTGGCCTGCGCGCCTAACGTCGTGCGTTGCAATTATCACCAGGGCGCCTTTGTTGACCAGCCCCCTGAAAAGCGCAAAGACCTTAGCGCGGTTGCTGACGTCAAGGAACTCCGTTGGTTCATCAGCTATTATCACGTCACCTCCCCTCGAAAGCGCCGCCGCTATGGTGGCCAGCCTCTGCTCGCCGCTGCTCAGCGTGCTGAACCTCCTCTCGGCGGCCCACTCTATCCCAAGGGCTGACAGGTACTCCCTTAGGCGCTTACGCCATGACCCGTCCTTGCCGTAGTTAATGGCCTCAGCTAGGTCAACGAGTCTAGTCATGGGGTCCAGGGAAAGCTGGGCAGGCACATATGAGATGCGGGCCCTGACCTTGTCTGGGGGCGCGCCGTCAATGAGCACGGAACCTTGCGTGGGCCTGAGGACGCCGGCGAAGAGCCTCAACAGCGTGGTCTTGCCAGCGCCGTTGGGGCCCAGCACCACATTAAGGCCCCCGCACAGCTCGGCTGAGACGTCCTCAACTATCACCTTACCCTTGACCTTAAACGTGAGCCCTTTTGCCGCTATGCACGGCAAGCTACTCCCCCCTTGACTTAATCAAGATGTAGACCAGCAGAGGGGCCCCGAAGACGCTCGTGACGGCCGTCAGTGGGGCCTCGGATGGGAACAGGACGAGCCTGGCAATCACATCACTTAGGACGGCTATCTCGGCCCCCATGGCAGCCGAGGCCCAGAGAACTGTTGAGAACCTGACGCCGAAGGACCTCTTGGCGAGCCACGGCGCCACCAGGCCTATGAAGCCCACGGGCCCCGCCATTGAGACCAGGGCTGCTGTTATCAGCGAGGCGAGCGCGAAGGAGCCGAGCCTCACGAGCCTCACCCTGACGCCTATGGCCCTCGCTACCTCATCACCTAAGAGCAGGGAGTTAAGGGGACGTGACAGCGCGGCCAGCGCAGCCGCTGCGGGGACCAAGATGACGAGGGTCCTCTCAACAAGGGGCAGTGTCACGAAGGCCACGCTGCCGAACATCCAGTAGAGCGCTCCTGGCAGCCTGGGCCCAAGCATTATCATGAAGAACATCGTGAGCCCGCTCATCACGTATGAGAAGGCCACCCCGACCACGAGGAGGGTGACCGCACCCCCGCCCGCCAGGCCCGATATCGTGATCACGGCCGAGAGGGTCAGGAGGCCCCCAGCTATGGCGGCAGCGTAGAGGTCCCAGAACGAGGCCCTCCCCCAGAGGAGCGCCAGAGTTACCCCGAGGAGTGAGCCGCTGGCCACTCCTGCCAGGTATGGGTCAGCGAGGGGGTTCCTGAGTGTGAACTGAAGCGTCGAGCCTGAGACTGCGAGGCCAGCGCCCAGGACGCCGGCTGCCAGGGTCCTGACGGCCCTGTAGGTAAGGACGTCAAGGCTGAGCCTGCTAACCGGCAGGCCCACGAGGGCGGCTATGACCACAGGGAAGTCGACCGACCTGTACGGGCCTATAGATAAAGAAAGCAGGACTGAGAGGGGCAAGGAAATAGCGATCAGCGTCAGAGTGAGGCGCTCAGCCCTCAAAGCCTACCCCTGGTTTGCGAGGAGCGATGGGCTGAGGGTTGAAGGCGTTATCAGCTGAGGAACCGACGTCAGGTTGAAGGCCTGCGGGTGAAGTATAATTGCCAGGAGCTTAACAGCCATGGGTGTCAGAACGGCGGGCTCGCTCATCGCGCTCTCGTACCAGCCCCCTATAACGTAGACCCTGCCGTACTTGATCGCCGCTATGTTGACGTAGGCTGGCCCTATGGTTGAGTTGAGCCACTGGTAGAGCGAGCTGGCGTTGAAGAGGCCTCCGTTGCTCACGAGTATTATGACGCTGGGGTTCGCCTGAAGCAGGTCCTCAGAGCTTATGACTGGCCAGCCACTGAGGTTCTGGAACACGTTAACTCCCCCGGCCAGCGTCATCATGTCATTTATGAACGTGCCTCCCCCAGCTACATAGGTGGGGTTTATCCAGAGGATCACAGTAGCGTTAACGTAGCTTACGTTCTCAAGGGATCTCTCGACAGCTGTTATCTGAGCCGACATGGACTCGACGAGCTTTACCGCGTTGTTAACGTGGCCTGTCGCCTCGCCGACCATTATCACGGCCCTGTACACGTCCTCAAGGGACTCAGAAGACGGGAGGAGCAGGACAGGTATTCCGTAGCTGGCCAGGGTTGACGCTATGTAGTTGTTGTAGCCCCACCCCGCGGTGCCTATGACAAGGTCAGGGCTGAGGGCCATTATCTGCTCAATGTCAGGGGAGGAGTACGTGCTGCTGATGACCTTCAGGGAGCCGTTGGCCACCATCTCATGAACCGTGTCGTTAAACGGGGGCGGCAGGTACAGGACGCTGTCATTATCAACGGCTACAAGCTGGCCGCCGGCCCCCACTGCTAAGGCTATCTCGGTCGCAGCGGGGTCCAGGGTAACTATCTTCATGGGCATTGAGGGTATCACCACGGTCCTGTTAAGGGCGTCAACTATGGTTACAGGGAACCTAACTTCACTCTCAAGTTGCGTCAGCTGGCTCTCCAGCGAGGCTATGCGGCCTGACAGGGTCACGTTGAGCTCGGAGAGCTCCGAGCCAAGGGCTGAGGCCATCTCTGATAACCTATTGACATTAGCTATGGAGCCCTGGATAGTGGAATTTAGTGAGCTAACCCTTGAGCTGACGCCCTGGATCGTGGAGTTTAACGAGCCTACACTTGAGCTGACGCTCTTCACCTGCCTCTCAAGCTGGGCGAGCTGAACAGTATTGTAAGCAGAGAGCAAAATAGCTACTACTAAAAGCACCACAAGGGCTGCCGACAGGCCCCTTTGAACGGAGCTCAAAGCCGATCCCTGGATACGGTATCCGGGTCCGTTATTTAAAGGCTCTTGAGGTCCTTAGCCTGTAAAGGCCTTGAAGGGCCTTTGAAATGGCTTCCTGCTTAACGCAGTTATAGACCTTAATGTGACTTATCTTGGGGGGACCTTGCTCGAGTCGGTTAACGAGGCCGTGGCTCTTGTCTCCAGGGAACAGGTGAGGGGGGCCTCCTGGTCAGCCGAGACGCTGGCCAAGGCAGTGATCGATGATGCTAGTTCAGGGAGGGCCAGCTGTGAGCAAATCTACGAGCTAGAGGGCGTCCTGATGAGCGCTAACCCAACGATGGGAAGCATAGCCAGCCTCGTCTGGACTCTGAAGGAGGCGTGCATGTGGGGCGTCCCCCTTGACGTGGCGGCTGAGGCGTTCATCGAGTACACGAGGGTCTCGAAGTCCGAGGTGGCCTCCCACGCCAGGGACCTAGTGAAGGACGCGCCAATAACGGTTGTGACGCTTAGCTACAGCACGAACGTGATCAACGTCCTCCTGTCCCTGGGCCCCATGCTCAAGAAGGTCTACGTCCTTGAGAGCCTGCCTGGCGGCGAGGGGAGGCACGCCGCCGCTGAACTGAGGTCAAGGAGGGTCGACGTGGAGCTCCTCCCTGACACGGCGGCTAGCAGCGTGATAGGCCTTGTTGACGCCGTCCTGATAGGCGCTGATAACGTTACTCTGGACGGGTGTGTTTACAATAAGTTGGGCTCAAAGAACCTCGCCATACTTGCCGGCTACTTCGGCAAGCCGGTCGTGGCGGCCTTCGAGCCCTACAAGATATCACCTGAGGCCAGATGCGGAGGCGTCAGGCTACTTGAGAGGAGCTACCAGGCGGAGCCCTGGGGCGAGGTCACTTATAAGGTCTTTGACGAGCTGACGAGGGACCTCGTTGATGCGGTCCTAAGCGTGAGGGGACTTGGCGATAACACTCAGCCCAACCTGATGGCCCTGAGAAAGGAATTTGAGGAGTGGATGACGAGAAGGCTCGCTGGCGGGAGGTCGGCTTGACTCTCGTCATGAAGTTGGCCAGGCGAAGGACTGCCAGGGGAAGGGATGTAGAGTCGGAGGTGCTGGGGGTAAGGCAGCTGCTCGCTGGGTTCATCGTGAAGCTGCCCCTTATTCCTCTGCTTGGGGCCCATGGGCTCTCAAGGCTTCGCGAGGCCCTCCAGGACAAGCTGGTGGTACTTGACCTAAAGGTTGACGATGATCCTGAGGACCTTGAGGGGCTGGCCGACCTGGCAGGCTACGCTAACGCTGTCACAATCTCGTGGAGGGCGATCGCCAGCCCTAGGCGTGACCAGCTCGTTAAGGTCTTCGAGAGGTCAGGCGTGAGGCCCGTGATAGCGGTGACCAATAGCGACGTGACACTCATGGGGCTGGATGAGCTGAGGGGGACCCTCATCCCAGCCGTTAAGGGCCTTACGTCCCCCATGATATTGCTTCCTGGCTCAGCAAAGGGGGTAGTGAAGGACCTAGTATCGACTATCCCGGGGGCTCTGGTGCTAATTGATGGAGTGAGGCCAGGCGAGGGCCTCTGCGCCGGGGCCAGGTATGAGGTGATTGGACAGAACGTCCTTGACGCAGAGGACCCTGTGGGCCACATCAGGATGACCATTTATGCGCAAAAGAGGGCAGCCGAGGAGTGCGGCGTCAGAATATCATAACTCTCCTGCCTTGAAGCCAGCGGCCACCTAACTCTTCTTACGCAGACCTTGCCTCTAAGTCCTTCGCTGGGTAACCGGGCTTCACGAGCCTTAGGAGGTCCTTAACTAACACAACCTTGTCCTCAGGCACGCCGTGCCTTCTTAAGGCGTCCTCCAGGCTAACACCTCTGCTGACCTCCTCAGAGACGGCGGTAGCCAGGTCGTAACCTAGGAGAGGCGAGAAGACCGTTATTAGAGCCTGGCTTGACTCGGCGAGCCTCCTCATCCTCTCAGCGTTGGCCTTAAGCCTCCTGACGACCATGGTTTCGACCTTCCTGAGGGCCTCAGATATCAGGGACGCCTCTAGCTGAACGTCATAGCCCACCAGCGGTATGCCCATGTTCAGCTCCAGCTCGCCGAGCGAGGAGGCCCAGGAGACGGCGGCGTCAAGACCTATGACCTGGGCTATCGCCTGCATGGCCGCCTCCAGCGTCACGGGGTTCTTCTTGCCTGGCATTATGCTGCTCCCCGCTACCTCAGTTGGTATCTCTACCTCGCCGAGGCCCGTGTTGGGGCCTGAGCTCAGGAGCCTGAGGTCCTGGCTAAGCCTGTACAGGTCAAGCGCCAGCGACCTTATGGCGCCGCTCAGGGCTACTAGGTCGGTGAGGCTCCTCATGGCCCTCATCCTGTTGGCCTGCCTCAGCTGAAGGCCAGTAAGCGATGAGAGCTCTCTGATGGCGACCTCCGCGAACCTGGGATGAGCGTTAAGGCCTGTGCCCACGGCCGTGCCTCCAAGCGGGACCTCCAGGAGCCTCTCTGAGGCTCGCTCTATCATTGTGACGTCACCCTCTAGGGCGTCAGCGTAGGCCTCAAGCTCCATGCCGAAGGTCACTGGTAGGGCGTCCCGCAGATGCGTCCTCCCTGGCTTGACAAGGTCCATGTACTCTGAGGCCCTGGCCCTGAGTGACGAGGCCATAGATCTGGCCGCTGGGATGACGAGGTCAGAGACGGCCTTATAGGCTGCCACCCTAATGGCCGTTGGCACAACGTCGTTGCTTGACTGCCCCATGTTGACGTGGTCGTTTGGGTGGACCTCCCTATTGCACCTCTTCCTGGCGTGAGAAGCTATGACCTCATTGACGTTCATGTTCAGGCCGGTCCCAGACCCCGTCTGGAAGACGTCAACAGTCACCTCATAGTCATAGAGCCCCTGGGACAGCCTCAGGGCCTCCTCATATATGCATGAGGCCAACCCCTCGTCAAGGAGGCCCAGCTCAGCATTGGCCCTCGCTGCAGAGGCCTTCACGAGGCCTATGGCCCAGATTATGAGCCTTGGGAACCTGGTGCCCGTCTCAAGGTAATACTCCCTGGACCTCTCGGCGTAGCTCAAGGCTGTCACTGTTAGAAGAGTGTGGGACAGAGGTATTAGGGAAAGGTATTGAGGGCGTTCCTCAAAGTCACGGCAGGATATTACTTATGAGGTAGGCTTAGGGGAGGCCTCCAAGCTTCTCTTGATGTGCACAGACCTCTGGATTACTGTAACCGCGGAGAGGACGGCTATAATGAGCACGATGATGTTACAGGCTAGGAGGCTGCCGGCCGCCGCGGCTATTGAGGCGAGGAGGAGCAGTATCGCCCTCTCGCCCCTCTCCATGAGGCCCACGCCCTCCATCTTGACGCCCAGCAGCTCCCCCTTCGACCTGGCGTAGCTGACCAGGAAGGAGAACATGAGGGTTACAAGGGAGAGGTAGGCGTTAGCGCCAAGAACGGCTATGGCGGTTATGAACATGGCGTCAGAGGCCCTGTCGGTCACGGAGTCCAGGTAGGAGCCGAAGGGCGTGGTCCTGCCCGAGGCTCTGGCCACAGCGCCATCTATCACGTCCATAAGGCTTGAGAGCGCCACGAGGACTGGCACCGCCCAGCCCTCCCCTAGGGCCGCAACGACAGGGGCCAGGGCGGCTAGGGCCAGGCCCGTGTAAGTTATGTAGTCAGCCTTGACGCCTCGTCTGGCGAGCGCCTTGCCTATAGTTGACGGGGCCACCTTGTTGACCAGCTCCCTAAGCCTCCCCATCACCACACCTGATCACCAGGCCTCTGGCCTCCCTGAGCGTAATGACGTCATACCCTCGTTCCACGTAGGCTTTCACTATGCTCTTAAGCTTTAGGTAGAGGCTGGGACCTGTCCACAGCCAGATGTCAGGCCTCCAGTGCCTAAGCTTAACGAACTCCCAGGGATGGGCGAACAGCACGATGTAGCTGCTCCTTAGGGTCAGCCTAAGCAGCTCATGGGAGTGGGGGACCCTGAGGACGCTGCTGGTCACCGACACCGGTACCCTGAGGAGGCCCCCGTAGCAGAAGGGGTGCCTGATAAAGGGGGGCTTATACGAGGCCACGCTTGAGTCGACCTCTACCCCTAGGGTGACCAGGTCCTTCGACAGTGGCCAGGGAAGCTTGAGGTTAGGCGCCCTGAACGAGACGACTTCAGAGAACCGCCTAAGGGCCCTCAGGGACCTGTCGATAAGGCCCAGCGCCTCCTCCCTGCTGACCCTGTCAAGCCTAACGTGCCCGTACCCGTGGCTGCCGAGCTCGTGGCCTCTGTCAACGACTTCCTTGACAAGCCTTTCCCTCCCCTCGGCGACCTTCGCGTCGAAGAAGAAGGTTGCCCTGACCCTCAGCTCGTCAAGGAGGTCGAGCAGCCTGGGAAGGCCCTCGTCAACACCCCTGAGGGTGTTCAGGTAAGGGGGCGCGTCAGGCTCTACGTCGAACGATAGGGACAAGGCCCTCCTTGGCCCTTTCATGATACCTCCACTTCCTCTCATCACACCACTCGCCCAGCCTCACAGGGTCCCCTACTAGGCTACGATATAGCCTGTAAACTAGGAACCTCCTGTCATTCTGAGCGCATGAATACAAGGCCTCCCTGTAAACAGGTAGGACATAGCTGTCTATCACGACCTGGCAGTCGAAGAGCCTGGCCCTCTCAACCGACGCCCTTGAGGCAGAGCGGAACAGGGCCTGGTCCTCGTAGGCGTTGGCTATGGCCTCGGCCATAGAAGTCGTGTCATCAACCACGAAGCCGTTTTGTCCGTTTTCCACTAGGTCAAGTACGCCGGGTGACCTGTACACCACGGGGACTACGCCCAGGGCCATCGCCTCAAGGACCGCCAGCCCAAAGGACTCCCTGTAGCTGGTCAGGGCGAAGAAGTCGGCGCCCGACAGCATTTTAGCAACCTCATGCCTGGGCCTCGTGCCAAGGAGCCTTACGTGGCCTTCTAGCCCCCTGCTAGCTATGAGCTCTCTCAGGTCTGCTGAGAGGACCCCGTCCCCTATAACATAGAACACCGCCCTAGGCAGCCTCCTGAGGACCAGCTCAGCGACCCTGGCTATCTCAAGGGGGTTCTTCCTCCTCGAGAGCCTTGACGTTATTATGATGGCCGGGTTCCCCTCAAGCCTTTGAGAGGAGGCGGCCTCGCGCCACCTATCAACGTCTATGCAGTTGGGCGTCAGCCTCGAATTTCTCCCGCTGATGACCTCGACGTCATGCGAGGCGGCCCTCGAGACGCCGGTAAGCACTGTTGGCCACCTAAGCCCGTACTTGAGCAGCCTCCTTACGCCAGGCTACAGGTCATTAGATACCAGGGAGTGATTAGTCAGGACGCTGGGCACGCCGACGCCGCCGCTCGCGACCATGCTTGTCATAAGGCTCAGGACGGAGGAGATCCCGTGTGAGTGCACAAGGTCAAAGGCGTTACGCTTAATGAATAGAACAGACCTCACGACAGCTAACGGGTCCAGAGTCACATCGTCCTTTACATTGATAAGCGAGGGAACCCTGTAGACAAGATAGTGATCTCCGTCCTCAAGGACGTATGAGCCCTTCGTGGTCATGCCGTTGTGCGTGACGACAAATACCTCATGCCCTCTTGTGCCGAGCGCGCGGGCCAGCTCATGTATGCTCACCTCGACGCCCCCGACTCGGGGAAGGAACCAGTCAGAAACCATGGCTATCCTAAGGCTTTCCAACCCTTCTCCTCCTCGCGGCCTCCAGAATCCTTAGGCCGCCTGAGGCGGCGAGGACCGCAGCGCCGACGCCAGCGGGCAGAAGGGTGTCAACGACCCTTATTGCAACTAGGTAGACTGTAGAGATCTCCGCTGGGCAGCCATAGCGGTAAGCACAGCTATGACTGTTAGGTCGAAGATGCCAGCGCCGGCGGGCGTTGGGGCCAGCGAGGACAACCTCAGGGCCACGTATAGTGCTATTAGCTCGGCCAGGCTCAAGTTGAAGCCCAGGACCTCCAACATGTAGCCCACCTTAAAGATGTCAAGCGCTAGTATGGCTACACTGACACCAATATAGATGACTAACATCTCCCTGTCTGAGGCCAACGCCTTAAGACCGCCGATGAAGTCACTAAGGGCCTTCCTTGCCTTAGCGCTGACGCCGCTCTCCTGCAGCTCCATAAGGTAAAGGCTTGCGGGCAGGAGGGTCAGGTACCTGGCGTACCTGAAAACCAGGAAGCCAAGGACGAAGGCCCCAAGCACTACTCCCTCGCTCACCCACTCCAGCGTAGTCGCGGATATGACCTTGGCCCTGTGCTCATTCGGCACGCTGAGGTACGCAATCCTGAACGCCTCCTGCGACGCCTTGTTCCCTGGCAGGAAGACGCCTATCGGGAAGCTTGATGCTATGGCCTCAAGGGCCCTCACGTATGAGACCTGAAGGCCAAGGCGCCTCAGGCCGCTCCTCCACCTCAGCCCCCAGAGGAGGGTCAGGACAAGGTTTATGGCAGAGCCTACAGCGATGGCATAGCCTGCCAGCTCAAAGTAATGTGCTAGGTTTAACATGTCTGTTAAGGGCGTCACTGCGACTGTGAAGCTGAGGTCTTCGCTTAAAAGCATTAAACAGCTTAGGCGGCGGGTGAGCTATGTATAACGCCCTCCGTTTACGTTTAGCACGTGCCCGGTTATGTTACCTGCTGTAAGAGGGTTAGCGAGGAAGTAAATGGCCTCAGCCACGTCCTCTGGCCTAGCTATCCTGTTCAGCGGGTGCAACGACAGGATCTGGGCCCTCCTGGCCTGGTCGGAGAGTAGCGAGGCCGTCATGTCAGTCTCCACGAAGCTGGGCGCCACGGCGTTCACCCTGATCCCGTACTTGGCCAGCTCTATGGCGAGCTTCTTGGTGAGGCCTATGAGGCCCGCCTTGGCGGCGGCGTAGGCGACGCCGGCCACCACGTTGCCCGTCTCGCCGGATATGCTGGTCACGTTAACTATGGCTGCCCAGGGGGCCTTCTTGAGAAGCGGCAGCAGGTGCTTTATGACGTAGAACTGGCCTGAGAGGTCCACCTTTATTACCTCGTCCCACCTCTCGGGGGTCAGCTCCTCCGCTGTGGAGTAGTCTATGATGCCAGCGTTGTTAACCAATACGTTGACGTAAGGCAGAACCGACGAGAGGGCCTGGGAGAACGCCTTAACTGAGGCGAGGTCTGAGACGTCAAGCTGGTAGTACATGGCTGAGGGGGAGCCCGCCGAGAGGGCGTCATTAATGACATGCTCCGCGGCCTCCCTGTTCGACCTATACGTTATGACGACTATGTAGCCCTCCCTGGCGAACCTAAGGGCTGTGGCCTTGCCAATGCCCCTGTCGCCTCCCGTTATCACTACGACCTTATCCTCGCCCTTCAAGGCGAACCCAAAGGGTTACCTAGCGGTCCCGTTATTTTTAGGTTAGAGGTGGAGCACGCGGAAGATCATGTAGATGCCAACTAGCACTATGATGACGCCATAGGCCCTCTGGAGGGTCTTCTTGGGCGCCTTCACGGCGAGGCCCGTGCCTAAGTAGCCGCCTGCGACACCACCTATGACGTAAAGGGCCGATATAAGGAACAGGGTGTCGCCGTAGACTGCATATTCAAGCCCACTCGCTACTCCGAAGGTGCCCACGCTTATCAGCGAGGTGCCTATGGCCCTAGCTATGCACAGCCCTGACGAGAACATGAGGGCTGGCACTATGAGGAAGCCGCCCCCTATGCCGAAGTAGCCGCTTATCAGCCCGACCAAGAAGCCAGAGGCCGCGACGATGGTAGCAACTCTTTTCGTCAGCCTTGGACACCTTGAGACGGCCTCAAGGACCCTGTCGACCTCCTCCCTGGAGCCTGCTGAGGCCGAGTGCCGGAAGAATCCTATGTAGATGCCCAGGACTATCATGGCTATGGCGAAGTAGAGGAGGAGGCTCTCGCCAGGGGTTATGTGGCCCAGGTAGGTGCCGAGGAGGGCCCCTATGAGGCCGACGCCGGCGAACAGCGCCCCGACCCTTGGCGCGACGTTCCCCTTCCTCAGGTGCATGTAGGAGTTTATGTAGGCGTTAATTCCCACGGCCAGCGCCGTAGTGCCGAGGGCTACGTGGGCGGCGTTGGGAATCGAGCTAAGGCCCACAAGGTAAAGCAACAGGGGGACGGCAAGTATAGAGCCCCCGCCGCCTATGAGGCCCAGGGAGAACCCCACTATCACGCCTGAGACCACGGAGAGGCCGTACTGCAGCGGGGTCAGGTACATTCTTTATCGCCTTAACGGTCCTTTGACAGATTAAGCGTTATTAAGAGGTTTTAAGTCACTATATCTAATAATTAGATATATAGATTTACTAACGTTAAGCTATGTCGAGGTTCCCGAGCTCCTTAAGAAGGTCGTAGTAGGCGACTATCCTGCTCACGTTCTTGGTCCCCCTAGGGCCGGGCATCTTCATGAAGAACCTGTTAGTTGGTGCGTGTGTGCCGCGGACGCCCCTGTCGATCAGGGCCTTTGATATTGGTATAACTGACGCCATCAGCCCAGCCAGGTTAGACTTATCGTTAATCCTGGCGTTAACTATTATCTCGTCCCTGAACCCGCCGAACCCTATGTACTCTATGTGCATGGAGACGAACTTCCTGTCCCCAAGGGGCTCAAGGTAGCCCGTGGGCTTTATGTAGTGCGGTGCGTCATAGCCTAGTATGTCATCGACTATGCTGCTCTTGGTTATCTCCTTTGAGTGGTTCCTCTCAGGCTCTGTCAGGCTCAGGAAGTCCGTATTGCCCCCTATGTTGAACTGGGCTATCGAGGTCACCCTGCGCCCCCTCTCAGCTATGTGCTCCAGCAGGTCAGCAGTCAGCGGCGTGGCCCCCGTCGCCGCGTCGTCTCCGAGGACCAGGGCGCCCACCTTCTCAAAGTGGCTGACCACCCCTGGGCTGTTGGCGACAGGCGGCGGCGTGAAGTTGACGAAGGCCACCCTACGCCCGCTCCTCCTGCTGTACTCCGCGGCGGCGTAGGCATAGGTCATCGAGGCCCCCAGTTTACACCTTGGGGCGAGCTTGATGAAGTCCAGCTCGCTCTCGGCGTAGCTGTAGGGCTCTGTGGTTATGACGTTAACTATCACGTCGGGCTGAAGCTTCTGAAGGGTGTTGACGACCTGCTCCACGGCGGCCATCGGGTCGCCTAGAAGCTCATCAAGGCCCAGCGCTGTCACGGGCAGGCCCCTCAGGCTGCCGCAGTGGACGCCTCGCTCAACCACTATGTCCTTAAGCGCCCTCGGGATCTGTCCATAGGGGACGAGCTTGCTGGCTATCTCGTACATGTCCTTACCGACCTTAGAGGCGTCAACGTCAAGGACTCCCACGACCTTAATGTCCTCAGGCCTGTAGGCCTTCAGGTTGTTCAGGAAGGGTATGCCCAGGGGCTCCACCTCCTTGGACTTTATCTTCTCAAGGCCTGCGAGGAAGTACGAAGCGCCCGCCCCTGCGCCTATCAGCAGCGCCCTCACGGAGTTCATCGGCAACACTTCCAAATTTGTTGGCACGGCAGGTGTTATTTATACTTTCACTTCTTGAAAGGAGTTCCTAGATCACTTCAGCTCCACTTCAGGCGCCGCTACCTCTGGCGTGAAGCTTATGTACTGGATCATACTGCCGCGTATCAGGACCTTTCCGAGCTTGGCCACCACCTGCCTGCCGTCCTTGACCTCAACGGAGTTCTCGAGCAGGAGGTTCATTGTGGAGTCAGTGACCTTTAGCTGACCTATGTACTCCGTTCCATCCTTCAGCTTGACGTATATGTTGGTATTAACGGCCTCCCTCAGGTACCTCAGGGGGTTCATGACCTTATGCGACTGGTTGCTTGACACCACGGACCCCTCACGTTGTTCGTTTCATGCTAAGGGCTTTAGGACTTTAAAAGGTTAGCCTGAGGCCCTGAGAGGGACCAAAGGTGTTAGCTGATCTCGCCAGCGTGAGGTATGGGGACGGTATAGTGCTGGCCAGAGTCGAGAAGGGTGGTCTTTACCTGCTCAGGGACCCCAAGGGGGACCCGATAACGCCCTTGCGGCTGTTCGAGGGGTTACCTAGCTCGATTAGGCTGCTGGAGGGCGCTCAGGCCTCAGAGCCTATAGGAGACCTGAGGCGTCAGCTTGAGCCCCCCGTGCCCAGTCCCTCAAAGGTAATTGGCATAGGGAAGAACTTCAGGGAACATGCAATCGAGATGAAGTCGGAGGCGAGGCCCGTCTACTTCATGAAGGCCCCCAGCGCCTTGGTAGGACACCTTCACGTAATTGACGTGCCCGCCTTCGTTCAGAAGCCCGACTACGAGGGCGAGGTGGTCATAGTTATAGGCAGGAAGGTTAAGCTGGCCGGAGTTAAGGAGGCCAAGGAGTCAATACTGGGCTTCATGGCTGGAAATGATGTTACTGCCAGGGACCTTCAGTACGACGTGTGCATGCCCTGGTGCCTCTCGAAGAGCCTTGACACCTTCTCCCCGACGGGGCCTTACCTGAGGCTGATAAGCGACTACTCGGAGCTGGAGGGCCTCTGCTTAGAGACCTACCTCAACGGTGAGAGGGTCCAGAGGGGCTGCGCTAGCGATATGTCGCTCAGCTTCGCCGAGATAGTGGCTGACCTCTCTAGGTACATGACGCTCCTCCCTGGGGACCTGATATTCACAGGCACGCCGCCAGGCGTCGGCCACCCAAGGGGGCGTTACCTGAGGGACGGGGACCTGCTGGAGGTAGCTGTAAGCGGCCTCGACAGGCTCGTTAACCCAGTAAAGAGGGCTAGCCTCCGACCGTGACGCTTATTTAAAAGGCCCACGCCGCAGACAAGGCTGGTGCCAAGGTTGGAGTACGTAAAGCTTGGGAAGACCGAGGAGAGGGTCTCAAGGGTCGGGCTCGGCGCCTGGCAGTTCAGCGACGCGTGGGGCCTGACGGACTATGAGAGGGCCAAGGAGGTCATCAGGAAGGCCTATGAGCTAGGGATAACGCTCATCGACACAGCTATGGTCTATGGGGCAGGGATGAGCGAGAGGTTCATAGGCCAGGCGCTCAGGGACCTCCAGATAAAGAGGGACGAGATGTTCATAGTGACGAAGATACCTGGGGAGTACCTCAACAGGGACGACGTATTCAGGGCTGTCAGGGGGTCCCTGTCGAGGCTTCAGTCGGACCACATAGACGCGCTCCTGGCCCACTGGCCACCGGCCTGGCATAACTACCCGACCTGTGAGTACGCCAAGGCCTTTGAGGCCCTGGTCAGGATGGGCAAGGTCAGATACATAGGCCTGAGTAACTTCCCCATAGCGCTGGTAGAGGAGTTCAGGTCATGCCTGGCGAAGCACGACATAGAGATCTTTGAGATAAGGTACAACATCGTTGAGAGGAAGGCTGAGGAGGAGCACATACCGTACGCGGAGGCCAACGGGATAACTGTCCTCGCTTGGAGCCCCCTGGCCCAGGGCGCGGTCCTAGGCAAGTACAGGCCTGAGGACGTGAGCAAGCTGCAGGACGTAAGGAGGGGTAATCCGCTCTTCAGGCCTGAGAATTACAACCAGATACTGAAGCTCGTTGAGGCTATGAAGGAGATAGCTGAGAAGAGGGGAAAGACGCTGTCCCAGGTGGCCCTCAACTTCATCATGATGGCGAGCCCTGTGGTCGTCCCGATACCCGGCGCTAAGAGCCCGCAGCAGGTAGAGGAGAACGCGGGGGCTGCCGGCTGGTCGCTGACCTATGAGGAGTGGTCGAGGCTTGACGAGATAAGCAGGTCGCTCAGGATAAGCTACGTTACCATACCGGACTGACCTCCTTCAGCCCTGAGGGGAGAAGCTTCCACTCCCTTAGGCCCTACAGTGCAGGAGACGTGCTAGAGCTTTATAACTTGGACGCGTCGTCTTCTAGCGGGTGTTTGATTGTCTAGGCCAGTTCCGCTCTACGACGTTCATAAGGAGCTGGGCGCGACCTTCGGTGAGTTCGCTGGTTGGACAGTGCCTATGTCGTATACCTCTACCATAGAGGAGCACATGGCTGTCAGGCAGTCAGCGGGCATCTTTGACATAAGTCACATGGGGAGGCTGAGGCTAAGGGGCCCTGACGCCGCCCAGCTGCTGGATTACGCCTTCACTAAGATGGTCTCAGCTACCAAGGAGGGCTTCATGAGCGGCCCCACCCTAGCCCTAAACGAGCACGCCAGGGTCATAGACGACGAGATGTGGTACAGGCTGCCCTCAGGCGAGTGGCTGGCTGTGCCAAACGCCGCCGCGAGGGAGAGGATGAAGTCACACCTCTCCTGGCTCGCAGGCCTCAAGGGGCTCAAGGTAGAGATGGAGGACCTCACCGAGGCCTTCTCCATGCTTGCCCTGCAGGGCCCTAAGGCCGTTGAGGTCATGAGGGCCCTGGGGGCTGACTGGGCCGCCTCCCTCAGGCCCCTGGAGTTCAGGCTCAACGTAGCCTTAGCTGGAGCTAAGGCCTTCCTCGTGAGCAGGAGCGGGTGGACCGGCGAGGACGGCTTTGAGGTGTGGGCTGAGCACGCTGACGCCGAGAAGGTGCTCAGGGCTGCCATAGCTGCTGGGGCTAAGCCGGCCGGCATAGCGGCAAGGGACACCCTGAGGATAGAGATGGGCTTCGTCCTGGGCGGCAACGAGTACGGCGAGGACCCTGTCAAGTACCCCTGCGCCCTCAGCCTCAGGTACGGCATGGGCGCCATAGACTGGTCTAAGAGGGGCTTCTACGGGGAGGAGGCCCTGAGGGCTTGTCGCCGCGAGGGGCTGAGGTGGGTCAGGGTAGGGATCGAGATGAAGAAGTCGCACGCCAGGTTCGTGCCGAGGGGCAGCTATAAGGTGCTCGTTGACGACGTTGAGGTTGGGTGGGTCACAAGCGGCACCTTCAGCCCAGTCCTGGGCAGGGGCATAGGGCAGGCCTACGTTGACACCAGGTACGCGATATTCGGGGAGACCGTGACGATAGTTGATGAAAGGGGCAGGACTGGTGAAGGGAAGCTTGTGGACTTCCCGTTCATAAAGAAGTGAGCTAAGGTGGTCCAAATGGCGCAGGAGGCGAAGGTCAGGGCCTTCTTCGGCAACCTCTACCTCAGCTACCGGCCCCTGGTGAAGGCTGGCGCCCTCCTCTCCGTCAACGGCCTAGTAGTCATGGCCGGCGAGCCCAAGGCCGTCGAGGGGGCCTGCAAGGCCCTCAGCGGCTGTGAGGAGGTAGACCTCCCAGGGCGGGCGGCGGGGCCCGGCTTCATAGACTCACACCTTCACCTCACGGGCCTGGGCCTCCAGCTGAACACCCTTGACCTGAGAGGCGTGAGGAGCATAGCCGAGCTGAGGGACAAGCTCAGGGCGTTCCTGCAGGAGAGGAACCCCCCTGTGCTCATCGCGAGGGGCTGGGACCATGAGAGGATGGCGGAGAGGAGGTTCGTCACTAGGTTTGACGTAGACGACCTGGTCCCTGACAGGCCCGCTGTACTCGTCAGGATATGCGGTCACGTGGGGACCCTCAACACCTACGCCATGAGGCAGCTCGGGATAGATCGCCTAGGGAGCTCCCCAGACGTAGTTGTTGACGAGAGGGGCGAGCTAACGGGCGTCGTCAGGGAGGACGTGCTTCTTAAGGCGCTGAGGGCTCTCGAGCCTCCCCCCGAGCAGTACATGAGCTACGTGGCAGACGCCGCGAGGCTACTGCTCTCCCAGGGGGTCACGACCGTGGGCTTCATGAACGTGCCCCTGAGGCTCCTCACGGGCCTGCTTTCAGAGGCCAGGAGGATGATGCTGAGGATGAGGCTATACCTTGACGTTGACGCCCTCGGCCTGCTGGAGGGACTCGGCCTGGCAGGCGGCTTCGGAAATGAGTGGGTGAAGGTGATGGGGGTCAAGGTGTTCGCCGACGGCTCCCTTGGGGCCAGGACGGCGCTGCTCTCGGAGCCCTACGAGGACGCGCCTGGCGAGAAGGGGAAGCAGAATCTGAGCGTTGAGGAGTTGAGCAACATAATGTCCAGGGCTAGCAGGCTAGGGCTGGACGTCGCCGTCCACGCTATAGGCGACGGCGCCCTTGACGTCTTCCTCGCGGCCAGGGCGGCCTCAGGCGCTGACGCAAGGGTTGAGCACGCCTCAGTGGTCAGGGACGACCAGCTTCCAGGGCTCAGGGGAGTCAGGGTGAGCGTTCAGCCCATGTTCGTAATTGAGGACATGGGCTGGCTCAAGGGCAGGCTCGGGGCCAGGAGGCTGGGGCTGGCCTACAGGTTCCGCTCACTAGTGACCTCCGGCGCCATAGTTGGGCTCTCAACGGATGCGCCCGTCGAGCCCACAGACCCCTGGCTGACAGTCTACGCTGCCGTCACAAGGGGTCAGGGGGAGGGCTGTGAGCTGGCCAAGGTCACGCCCGAGGAGAGGCTCACAGTCCCTGAGGCGCTGCACCTCTACACCGCGGGCTCCGCGGCGGTGCTGAAGGACCCACTCATAGGGTCGCTGACGCCAGGGCACCTGGCCGACATAGCTGTCTTCTCCCAGGACCCCCTCGAGGCCTCAGAGCCTGCTGACTTAAGGACGATAAGGAACGTCGCGACCTTCGTTGGCGGCGAGAGGGCCTTCTGACCTCAGGGCCTCGAGGAGAGGACGACCCCGAGGCTGATCATAGCTATGAGGGCTACCTGGGGCAGAGTGAGGCCTTGGCCAAACACTAGGTAGGCCAATACCGAGGCGCCCGCGGGCTCGGCGGCCATCGCGACGGTCGCGGCCAGGACCTTGTTGCGGCCGAGCAGGTAGTTCATGGTCGTGTGGCCTCCTATCATGGGCACGATTGCTAGCGCTATCGTGAAGCCCCATGCCGTGAGGCCGGTTGGCATGAGGAGGGCCCTCGTAGTGGTTAGGGCCAGGAGGTTCACGAGGGCTCCTGAGGAGTAGGCGACGGCCGTGTAGGCGCTCGTCGACCACCTGGACCTGATTAACTTGCCCAGCAGCACGTAACCCACCATGGCTGCCATGCCGCCCAGGCTGAGGGCCACGCCCTCCAGGCCTCCTGGCGGGTCGAGCTCTGTTAACGCGAGGCTGACCACACCGGCTGTCGTCAGGAGGGCCCCAACCACCTCGGCTGCCTTGTACCTTTCGCCGAAGAGCGTAGCCCCCAGGGCCCAGATGAAGGCGGGGTATGAATCAACTATGGCGACGCTCACGCCGACGGGTATCAGGTACAGGCTGGTCATCCAGAGGTCAAAGTGGGCCGCGACCAGCGCCCCGCTAGCTATGGCAAGGCCTAACGTGGCCCTGTCGGACAGGCTCCTGCCCAGCTCTCTGCCATCGCTCAACGCGAAGGCCCACGTTATGGCAGCGCTGAGTAGGAGTCTCCAGGTGGCGGCGGAGGGACCGGGCAGGCCGCTAAGCAACACGAGTATGGACGCTGACGAGAAGCTCACGGCCATTAGGAGCACAAGTAGGTATATCTTAGCCCTCTCGGCCGTGGCCGTTCGTGACCAGCGCATTTTTACCTGGAACCTCTTGTTCAGAGGGGGAACATATTTGGCTGAGGTCAGGGTGATAGACGTAAGCCCCTATGACCTGAGGGGCTACATATCTTCGTTCGTCATAATAGATGAGAAGGTTGCCGTGGTGGACCCTGGGCCGGAGAGCTCATACAGTAAGCTCAAGGAGAGCCTGGAAGGGCTCGGCGTCAGGCCTGACCTGATCTTCGTAACTCACGTGCACCTTGACCACGCCGGCGCCGCGGCCCACCTGCTGGCTGACTACAACCGCTCGGTAGTTTACGTTCACCCAAGGGGCGTACCCCACGTAGTTGACCCAAGCAAGCTCTACGCGGCGGCCCTTGAGCTGACGCCGCTCCTCCCCCAGACCTACGGGAGGCCCCTCAACGCTGACCCGAGGAGGGTCGTCCAGGCCGAGGACGGGCTGGTCGTGAACCTCGGCTCATCCTCAATTAGGGTGCTTCACACCCCTGGCCATGCAAGCCATCACATGAGCCTGGTCCTGGAGCCCGAGGGCGTTCTCTTCACGGGGGACTCGGCAGGCGTCATCTTCAACTTCGGGGGGCTTGAGGTGCCTATGCCCACGAGCCCTCCGCCGTTCAAGCCGAAGATGTACCTTGAGAGCGTGGCCAAGATGGAGCGGCTGAGCCCCCGCAGGTTCGCGCCAACGCACTTCGGGGTCCACGACGATGCTCCCAGATGGCTTAAGCTGGCGAGAGAGCAGGTGGTGAGGTGGCTTGAGGCGATAAGGTCAGCCGGACCCTCAAGCGACATACAGGCGCTCGAAAACGTGATAGGGTCCATAGAGCCGTCTGTGGCCCAGTTGCTGAAGGGCAGTGAGGCCTTCGCCGTGAGGGGGTTCCTTGACACTACCATCATGGGCCTCAAGGACGCCCTTGAGAGAGGGGAGTGGCCTTAAGGCGCGGAGGACAACAGGTTAAGCAGTCCCTTCCTCAGGCCCTCAGCGAACTCCCTGTCCTTGATGACGACAGCTATTGCGTCACCTCCGTACGGGACGCCTATTATCACCGTGTCGCAGGCCACCATGAGGTCCAGGAAGGCCGCGTCGGACTCGACGACCCTGAGGCCGTAGCCGCTGAGCTCCTCGGCCTCCTGGCGGTACCTCTCAAGGTACCCCTTTGGGACCGCCACAAGGGTTCCTGGCCCTGAGGACCTTACGAGCTCCTTCAGCGCGGAGAGGAGGACGTTCAGCCTCTCAAAGACCTTGCGGGCGAGGAAGACAGGCCTCTCGTTACAGCTGGAGGCTGTGGCCAGGGCGGTCCCCATTACCGAGTCAAGCCCCCTTACCAGGGTCACCTCAGCTGGCCTGGCCCCAGGGGCGCTGCTGGAGAGATCCTTGGCCAGGGCGTCGATATCGCTCGCCCTCTCCAGGGCCCTCGCCACCTCTCTCTTGGCCAAAGCTCCGAGGGACTGCAGCGGGTTCACGGCCTCAAAGACCCCCTCCCTCTCAATGACGAGCCCCATCTCCTGCAGCGACCTAAGCGTGTCATAGATCCTCTGCACGGGGACCCCTGCCTGCTTAGCCACCTCCTGCGGCCTCATGGGGCCGGCCTTGAGGAGGACCAGGTAGGCGGAGGCCTGGTACTTGTTAAGGCCAAGTAAGGACCTCAGCCTCTGCTCCAGGTCCGCTGACAAGCCCTTCCTCTTACCTCATAGATCCCTTAACCTTAAAGCGTTACGGCTGCTGGCCACCCTTTGCCGCCTGGCCCTCCCTGACCGCCCTCACGGCCCTCATGACGGCCTTTATGACCTCGCTTCTGGTCGGCTCCTCCTTGATCGTCTTACAGACGGCGTCTACAGCTATCACATAGGTCGTCTGGGAGGTATCAAGGATCTGAACGGAGGGCTCCCTGACAACGAAGTCCAGCTTGGAGACCTCCCCCTTGACCCTCTGTATCACCAGGTCAGGGTCGAGGTCCTTCGGGACCTCGTATTTTGTCCTCACCACCCTGTACTCGGCGTCGGAGTGGACGAAGATAGCCGCCTGGGCCATGATGCTGTTCGGCACCTTCAGCGGGATATTGTCATCAGTTCGTATGACGGTATACATGAGCGTGATCTCCGTCACCACGCCCGTGTAGCCCGGCACCAGGAAGTCCTGGGAAAAGAACTTAGGTGGGTAGGCGGGGGCCAGCAGGCCGTACTGCCACGTCGTGAACGTTATCCTGTCGCCGACCCTGTAGGGCTTCGTGACGATTATTGTGATGCCCCCTATGATGTTTGATAGCACGAACTGCGACGCCAGCCCTAGGACTAGGCCCGTGAAGCCGCCTGCCGCCAAGGCCTCGGCTATGCTCACCCTGATTATGGCGAGGAACCCTATGATCGCAATGATATACCCCACGAGCCTCGCAACAAAGGCGACGGAGGAGGCGTTAGCGGCCCCTATAGTTGGGGCCAGCGACGCCCTGATCCTTGAGCTAACTATGTGCGTGACGAGGACGCTGACGACCAGCCAGACGACGCCGTATAGGTAGTTCTCATAGGTCCCAGGTATCAACTTGTATTCGACCAGGAAGTAGGTGACCAGGACAGCCAGCGCAACAACGATAGCCGATGTTAAGAGCGCCCTGACGTAGGAGGGCCTTCTCAGTGCCGTAGGCCTTCACCGCTGTGGCGCAAAGGGTTGACGGCTTTATGGGTAACCAAGAGGGTCGACGTGGCTAGACCAGGAGAGCAGGCGGCGTAGCGCCAGCAAGCCTTTTACCTTGCGACCCCGTTAAGCACAGGGCCGATGAGGGAAGTAGCCATCGCCTGAGAGGCGTGATGTGCCACGCAGGCCCTGAGGCCAGCTTAACTTAAATAATGTAATGCTCACCGCCCCAGAGGGGTCGGACCTTGTCCGCGGGAAGGCCTCTGGTCCTCTACGACGGGCTCGTGTTCGACGGAACTGGGAGGCAGCCCTTCAGGGGCACGGTTGTGGTCAAGGGGAGCGAGATAAGCGACGTTGGCACAAGGGGTGAGGTCAGCGTCCCAGGGGAGGCCGAGGTCATAGACCTAAGGGGCAAGTTCCTCATGCCTGGCCTCATAGACGCTCACCTTCACCTGACGGGGTCAAGGAGCGGCAGGATAGAGGAGGACCTCTTGACGCCCATAGGGGTGTTCTTCGCCAGGGCCGTCAGGGACCTGGAGGCCCTGGCCAGGAGCGGCTTCACGACGGTTGTCGATGCGGGCAGCATAGTAGGGCTTCACCTGAGGGACGCGGTCAAGGAGGGGACCATAGCCGGTCCGAGGGTTGTGGCAGCGGGCCCTGTCCTCAGCCAGACCTTCGGGCACGGGGACGTCCACTACCTCCCCGTCGAGTGGGTCGACTACAGGACCACGAGGAAGATCACGCCGTTTGCATCCCTGATATGCGACGGCCCTGACGAGTGCAGGAAGGCCGCCAGGTACGCCATGAGGGAGGGGGCCGACTTCATAAAGGTCATGGCGTCAGGAGGCGTGCTGAGCCAGAGGGACAGGCCAGAGTACAGGCAGTTCACCCTCGAGGAGCTTGGCGCCATAGTTGACGAGGCCAGGGCGGCGGGCAGGTGGGTTCACGCCCACGCTGAGGGCAGGGCGGGCATAATCAACGCGGCCAGGGCCGGGGTTAAGGTCATAGCCCACTGCGACCTGATGGATGAGGAGGCGGCCCAGGAGGTGATCAGGGCAGGCGCCCTCTGCGTCCCCACGTTCGCCATTGACTACAGGCTCCTCCAGGAGGGCCAGAGGCTGGGGGTCCCAGAGTGGGGCATGAGGAAGATAGCTGAGCTGTCGGACATACACCTTGAGAACATCAAGAGGGCCTACAGGATGGGCGTTAAGATGGCCACCGGGACCGACTTCTCAGGCGGCGTCGGCAGGCACGGCGAGAACGCCGAGGAGATAGAGATATTCGTTGAGAAGGTGGGCATGACGCCTGTGGAGGCCCTGGTGGCGGCGACCAGGAACGCGGCCACAGCGGCTGGCCTTGAGGGCAGGGCGGGCGTGATAGACAAGGGCTACCTTGCAGACTTAGTAGTGGTTGACGGGAACCCGCTAGATGACGTCAAGGTCCTGAGGGACCAGTCAAAGGTAGTCCTCGTCCTGAGGGAAGGCACGGTACTGAAGGACCTGTTGGGCGTCAAGAGCAGTTAGTAGAGGTCAGGAGACAAAGTTGTTGGGCGCTCGCGGCCTCTATCACACCTGTTTGCAGAGGCCTAGGAACGCCTGGGCGTCGTCCTTCATGTAGACGTTGTTAAACATGACGTAGACGTCACCTCTGGCCGCGGGCTCGCGGACCTTCTCGCACAGGGCCCTCAGGTCCTCCTCCTTGTACTTGTACCTGTAGTTGACCTCCCCTCGCCCAATTCCGTGAAGCCTGAAGTATGTCACGGCGGCCTCCTTGACTGGGCTGGCCCTGAAGGGGTCAACTACGTGGATGACGCCGTCTATGTCCCCTATGACCTTCAGGACCTCCTCGGGCCTCTCCCTCCACGTGCCCCTGGGCTCCCAGCCGATGACGAAGTCCCTTGAGGCAACGGTCCTGAAGAACTCCCTTGCCTGCCTGGCGTTCTCCTCGCTGAAGCCGAAGCCAGGGGAGGTCTGGACGACTATGACCTTGGCCCCCAGCGCCCTCGCAGCCTTAGCCACTACGTCCCAGGCCTCAAGGTTCTCCTTTGTTGTTCTTAGGTTGCCGTACCTGTCAGCTAGCTCGGCTGGCGGCCTCCACTTGGACCTCCTCCAGGTGGGCGAGCTGAGCGGGTGGGTTATGGCCTGCCAGGCCTTCATGGTGAAGGCGAAGCCCTCAGGGGCCTCGGACCTAAGCTTTGAGAGCCTCTCGGGGTCAGGCCTGTCGTAAAAGGTGTCCTGGAGCTCAACGGCGTTGAAGGCCCTGTAGTAGGAGGACCTGCCCATGCACCATCCACAGCAGCCAGCCCTGAGCACGGGGGTCCCAGTGACCGTAGCCAGGCCGAGCTTATAGTGGAGAGAGCGGGTTACCAAGCAAAGGCCTGAAGCAACGTTCAGGACCGCGAGCCGCTAAGGCAAGGAGAGCCTAACAGGCATGGCGAGCCAGGGCGCCAGGAGCCTGACAGCGGCTACTATGATAACGGCCGTGAGGGGGACGGTCACGTTATCATCTATTGCCCTGAGTCTCTCCACGAGCGATGAGGCCACAGCTGAGGCTAGCCCTGCGGCCCCGGCCCCCGCCAGGCCGAGGGCTGAGCAGACGGCCAACATGGCAAGAGTGCCATCCCACATCTTCTCCCTCCTCCCATGGCGAGACCTGACCACGCCGGTAACGCCGTCACCTAACGACATGTAGAGGGCCGCTATGGACCCCGCTATGAGGTTCCCTGTAAGGAGCCAGGAGAGCAGCATAGCGACCCCCCACATGGCTGAGAACGTTACCTCGTTTCTGTTGCCGGGCTCCTGGAACCACCTCATCGGCCTGAGCCTTCTCCTCAGGGCCACGTAGGCCGTCGCGAGGGCTGCCATCGAGACCGGGTACACCAGGCTGTTGAAGAGCAGGGGCGTCAGGGCGGCCGGCACGCCGCCGGCCAGTATATGAACGAGCTTCCTTGTGAGGTACTTAGCCATGCCCTCGTCCTTCACGGCCCTTAGCGCCGACTCGTAGTACCTCCTGGAGATGTCTGAGGTCACGTAGTAGACCCAGAACGCTAACAGCGCAGCAGCGCTTAGCTGAATAAGGTCCTGTTGAGTCAAGCTCTGCGCAGCTTCAGTAAAAGCTCTTTGGCTTTAAAAATTATCCAGTGGCCGCCATCAGGAGGCCGGCGGCCGCGGCCGTCGCAGCCAGGGGAAGACCCCAGAAGGCGTAAGGTCCTACCAACAGGGCCGGCCCGCCCAGGAATGAGCCCATCATGGAGCCCAGCTCCTTGAGGACAGCGTACGTGTGAACGTTATACCCGAGGCCGTAGCTTAGGAAGAGCTTGTAGAGGGTCAGCTCTATGGACGCGAAGAGCACCAGCGAGACCACCACGTAGAGGGCTAGGTCTGCCAGTCCCTTTACAAGATACAGCGCAAAGGCCATCCACAGCCCCCTCGTGACTATGAGCGTAGCAACCATGGCAGCGCTAGCGCTGTAGGCCTCGGCTAGGACCATGAGGGCGGCGGCCGCGAGGCCCGCAACGCCAAAGGCCATGGCGTACTGGCTGAAGGTCACGCTCTCCGAGCGAAGGTAAAGGGGGAGCGCCGTCAGGTAGTAGTCGCCAACGAAGGCCGCAAGGGCCGCCGAGGCCGCGATCGTGACGGGCGAGGCCCTGGCCTTCCTCGTAACCGAGGAGGCCTCGTAAATTATTCCGTACCTGCCCCCTATCAGCGCCGCCACGGAGGCGTTGTAGAGGCCCAGGCCTGACAGGCTTGTGAAGACCCTCTGAAGCCTCCTCTCAAGCAACGTCACTGAGGGGGGCAGGCTTGAGACGAACGCAAGCCCCAGCGCTGTCGCCGCGGCCAACGCCGCTATGATCGGCCCGTACTCGCCAATGAGCGGCGTCAGGATCGCTATGACGAGCAGTGAGAGGCCCCTGATTAATTGAAGCCCCACCCTCTGCTCAGCGGACCTAAGGCTCCACGAGTGGCCCGGCGTGAGCTCAACTATGCTTGTTGAAAACGCGAGGTTAGCGGAGGCCGAAGAGACTGCGTGAACGAGGTAGGCGAGCCCTATGATTAAGACCGACCCGTGGGAGAGGCTGAAGAGAAGCAGGGCAACGGAGATGCTAATGGCTGAGATTATCGCCAGCCCCCTGTGGTCGCCGCGATCGGCTAACCTGCCCAGCAGCTCGTTAGAGAGTATGAAGACGACGCTCCAGAGGCCGCTTATCACCGAGAACTCTACATCGCTAACCCTTGGGTTGAAGCCCAGGTAGTTGAAGATTGTGAAGTCAGCGAGCGAGATAGCGGCGAGGTAAACCACGCCGACGCTGAACCACAAGGCAGACCCCTGACACAGCTGATGATGGGCAGGGGAAGTTAAGGGGGGAGGCCCTTGACCGGACCATATGCGCCGCCTGCCCTGAACGGACCTTCCAGGACATAGTGGAGGTGACGTCACGTAAGGTTACGAGGCTCACGGCCTTAACGGCCGACAGCAACTTCACCTTGGCGTGACAAATACTAAGAATAATACTGTTATAAAGGAGGCCTATACGATCCAAAAGGGGGAGCCGGCTTGTCCCAGGTTGTCAGCGGGGTCTACAGGGTCCTGATACCTGAGACCTATGGCAACGCCTACGTTGTCGTGAGGGGAGGGAAGGCCGTAATAGTTGACACCGGGATACCCGGCAAGGCCCAGGCCATCCTTAACGCCCTTCAAAGCGCAGGGCTCTCACCTTCATCGGTTGAGGCCATAGTTCTGACGCACTTCCACTTAGATCACTCTGGGAGCGCCGAGGAGCTGAGGGCCGCCACCGGGGCCAAGGTATACGTTCACGAGGCGGACGCGCCTTACCTCCAGGGCCTCCAGCCCCCGCCCTTCCCGAAGGAGGCGCCGAGGGAGGCGTTAGAGGCCTATAGGTTCTTCAAGCCCGTGAGGCCTGACTCCCTCCTGAAGGACGGGGACGAGGTAGCGGGCCTCAGGGTCATCCATATACCGGGCCACACGCCGGGCTCAATAGCACTCTATGACGGGACCCTGCTCTTCTCGGGTGACACGCTTAACGTCCGCGAGGGGAGGGTTCAGGGCCCACCGCCCCAGTACACAGCAGACATGAGGCAGGCCATAGCGTCGGTGAGGAAGCTCCTCTCGCTGAGGTTTGACTTCCTTTTGCCAGGCCACGGGGACCCCGTAGTTGGGAGGGCCAGCGAGAAAGCCCTTCAGGACCTGGCCGACCTACTTAAGGGCTAGCGCGGCCGGCCTCGGCCGTCGCCAGCGAGGCCCCGAACCCGAGGGCCCACGCGAGGTTAGGGTAGACTATGAGCCTCTCCATGCCTCCCCAGCCGAGGCCCGCGTAGTAGCCCATCACAAAGAGGACCAGGGCTATGAGGCCTAAGCTCCCGAGGATCCCCCAGAGCGGAGTACCTCCCCTCCTCCTCACCGAGGCCGGGTAGGACGAGAGCGAGGCGAAGAGGAACGTTATGAGGGAGAATATGGTGTGCAGGTGGTACGGCGAGCCCTCAGGGAAGAGGCCGACGCCAAGGGCTCCGAGGCCCGCTAGGAAGACCAGGGCGCCGAGGACCTTGTCAAGCCTTGGCCTCAGCGTGAGGAAGAGGGCCCCAGCTACCATCAGTAGCGCGCCAAGGAGGCCGACTGAGCTGTTGAAGATAGCGGCGTGAGGCGTCGTAGGCTCATAGCGAGGGTTACCTAGGTCGCTTATGTAGTTATGGGAGACGCTGTAGCCTGGGTATATCGCCTCGGCGACCATAAGCAACAGGAGGAACTGAACTACGCCTATGGTAACCAGGTAGCCCGCCAGACGCTCCTTATTCACGGTCTTTCCCGTGCACTCTGTAAGCGCCGGCATAATTTTAAATTTTTATTTAGCAAAGCATTGTATAGCGTAATACAAAGCTCTAATTTGTATACCTTTGTCGAGGTAGTGATAAGTAGGCCAAGTTAATCAGATAGGTCCTTCAGGCCTTTCAACTGCCTCTCAGGCCGAAAATGGGTGTGAGCCCGCTTTTATAGTGATGGGCCCAGGGAGAGCGCGCCGGCTGGGTGGGCACAATAGCCCCTAGGGTTAGGCTTGTGAGGCTTGGACCCATTAGGTCGACGCCAAGGGGTTTGCTCGTGCTTAGAGTAGGAGACCTTGACCCTAGGGGCTTCAGGAGGGGGCTTGCGGTCCTCACGGGCGACGGAAGGAGGGTCGGGACGACCTATGACGTGATTGGGGGCGTCAGGTCACCATATGTCGTGGTTAGGCTTGACCCAGGCGCTGAGGTCCGTGGGGACGAAGAGCTGTACGTGGCCCTTAGGCCCACCCCGCCCAGCCGGGGTAGACGCAGGAGGTGAGCTCCCTTGACCAGGTGTCCGCGGTGCGGAGCCGAGATGATCGAGGACGATGGCAGACTGGTCTGTCCAGTCTGCGGTTACGTAATGGAGGACTCGCTAATATCAGATGGCCCTGAGTGGAGGTTCTTCTCAGGAAGCGGCGTGAAGGGGCTTGAGAGGGCGAGCCTGACTAATGACCCCCTAATGCATGACTATGGGGTTGGCGTCCATAGGTTCGTGATGAACAGGGGCAGGTCTGTGCTCAACAGGATCAGGCCAATTAGGACGAGGTTCTCAGGGCCTCACCCGATAATGAAGGGCGAGAACGCGGCCGTCGAGCTGTTCGTCAGGGCAAACGAGGTCGCCAGCCACTTTGAGCTGCCTCAGAGCGCCCAGAACCTGCTCGGGACCATCCTGCACAGGTACACTGAAAAGGTCAAGAGGTTCAGCGGGCGTGAGAAGACCCAGGTCCTGGCGGCAGCTCTCGAGAAGGTCGTGGAGGTCCTGAACCTGGGCATATCTAAGGGTGAGATAAAGGCGTACTTTGAGATCGACGATAATGACCTCTGGGAAGGGATGAGGAAGCTTAACGAGACAGGGGCGCTCGACGTATTGAAGTACGTTGAGGCCGACAAGTACCGCAACTCCACCGACAGGGTCCTGGAGAGGACGTTAACCTACATAGTCAGGATACTCTCGGCCCTCAACCTGCCTCAGAACCTTAGCACGCAGGCCCTTGACTTCGTCAGGAAGTCGCTTGGCGTGGCTGGGAAGACACCGTACGGCAAGAAGCCTGAGGCGCTTGCGGCGGCCGCCGTCTACCTAGTGGCGAGGCTCAACGGCTATGAGGTCAGCCAGACTGACGTGGCCAACGTCGTCAACCTGAAGGAGTCAACGGTCAGGAAGCTCTACAGGTTCCTCATGGACGGAATGGTCGTAGTTGTTGACGTTTAGCGGCTGATCCTCCTGCCCTGAAGGGCGAGGATTTTTCCCTTAGGGCCCTTTGTGTAACTTTCGCCCTTCTCCCCCCTTAATAATCGGCCTTTGACATTAAACTGGGGCCCGGGACGGAAGGACGAGAGGTCAGGGGCAAGGTTGGCGAGAGGCTCAGGACGGCAGTGGCCAGGCTCTCGCTGACGCTGATGAAGGGCCTCGGCGTCACTCCTGAGGAGCTATTGTCTTACGCCCTGAGGCGGCAGGTGCGGCCTACCGAGATATCTTCGTTGGTCAGGTCCCTCAGGTCATGCCCTAGGGACTCCGTGAGCATATCACAGGAGCTGGCCGGCTTAGGCCTCTATGAGGACGTAATTTACATGGCCCACGTGCTGAGGTGCCCGGTCTCAACGGAGGCGGTGGTCAGGTCAAGGGCTGGCCTCCTGGCCCTGGGCGAGCCGAAGTGGGAGGCCAGGGCGGCGGCGCTGTTAGGCGAGGCGCCCAGGCTGTCAAGGTCATCCCTTGTCATGTCGGCGTTCTGCGCGGGCGACGAGGCGGAGGTCTACGTCGACGGCGTTGTAGTTAGGGTGCCTCCTCCCGAGGCCAGATGGAGGTCGCCTCCCATACATGAACTTCTCGAGAGAATAGCTTCGCTGAGCGGCGCCGAGGTCCTATTGTCGTGGGGCTGCGGCCTGAGGGGGTTCATAGACGTAAAGGCCCTGGCAGAGGTGGCGTTCCCTGACGTAGAGCCAACGTTGCCGGCCCTTATGTACGCGCTTGGAGTAAGCCCCTCAGCGAGCCCGTCCGAGGCCGTGCTTGCCATAGCTAAGGTCGCTGCGGACGTCCTAGCGAGGGCCGGGGTGGAGTGGAGGAGGCTCCCTGAGACCGTCAGGGAGGCGTGGGCCCTGGCCCTCGTACATGAGTTGCCAGGGCTGTCTAGCGCACCCAGGGCCATATTGGTCACTGACAGGCCCAGGGCCCTGGCCAGGCTCTGGAGACCCTTCAGGTTAGACCTGGGCAAGGCGCTTGACAGCGCTGCGGACTACGTGACCGTGGCCTCGCTTACGTCGCTGGCCCTCAGAGGGGGAGACCCGTTAAGGGTCCTGAGGCAGGCCCCGAGCTTAGCTCATGGGAGGCAGCTGGAGACGGCCTTGAGGTCCTCTATTGTGGTTAACCCTGAGCTGCCCTCCTCAGGGGACCAGGTCGAGCCGTGGGACCTAAGGTGTCTCCCAGGGCCCGTGGACGTTAATGAGGTCGAGGTGGACTGCGTCAGGCCCGTCAAGGAGTGCCTCTCAGCAGGGCCTCCGGCTGACGAAGTCAAGCTGCTCAAGTCCCTTGGCGTCACCTGCGAGGCCTCACATGACAGGGCTTACGAGGGCCTTGCGTCGAAGGCCGCGGCGCCCAAGGGTAAGGTCAAGACGATACCCCTTGGGGCTGAGGGGGGCCTGGAGGCTCTGAGGTCCATTGCGTGGACCGTCAAAGCGATGTCACAGGGCAGGAGGCTTCTCGTCATAACCCCCAACAGGCTCTTGGCCAAGGTCCTCTCGAGGGGCGGTGGGAGCCTTAGCGCAGGGCAAGAGCTAGACTCATGGCTGCTCAGGGGAGGCCCCCTGGTCCTAAGCCTTGACGAGGCCTATGAGAGGCCTGGGGTCGTAGCTGCCGCCGAAGCAGTGCTGTTGCTTATGCCCGAGAGGTACAGGTCGTCCTCCCTGGACCCCGACGCAACCCTTGAGGAGCTGAAGTCCATAGCTGCTGAGAGGGCCCTGAGGCTCGGCGCCTACGTCCTCACGAGGGCCTGGGACCCCACAGATGCCATGGCGGAGCCTTTCCTGGTGCCCTCAGGCCAGTCAGAGGTTCACGTAACGCCTGATGACCTCATGGAGTACGCTGTGGAGCTCTTCAGGTCCTCATGGGGCGGCTCCAGGCTCAGGCCGTATCAGGAGACCTCCTTGAGGCTCCTCTTCGAGATGGCCGTAAGGGGGCCTCCCTCAGTTGAGTTCGTGATACTGCCCACGGGGGCCGGTAAGAGCGCGATATTCCAGCTCGCCGCGAGGGCGCTCGCAGACGCGGGGCTCGGGTCCTCAGCCCTTGTCGTCAGTCCCCTCAGGGCGCTGATGCATGACCAGGTAAGGGGCGCTAGGGGGAGGGGCTTCCTCACGTCGTTCATCGACTCCACGGTCCCTGAGAAGAGGAGAGAGGAGGACGTAGAGAAGGCCAGGAGGGGCTTCCTGGACCTCATCTACGTGACGCCCGAGGCCGCCAGCTCAGGCGCCGCCAGCCCGCTGCTCGACAACGAGAGGGGATTAGCCCTGGTGGTTCTCGACGAGGCCCACGCGGTCTCCAGGTGGGGCCTCAGCTTCAGGCCCAGCTACCTGAGGCTCGCTGAGGCCGTCAGGAACTCGAGGGGGAAGGACGGCTGGCCCCCCATCATAGCGCTGACGGCCTCAGCGCCAAAGGACGTCGTGAGCGACGTGTTGAGGGCGCTGGGATTTGAGGAGTTTGAGGAGGTCAAGGTGGACCTCTCGCGCAGGAGACTTGAGGGCATAAGTTACAGGGGGGTGCCAGTGGTCCTGAGGGCTCCTGCCCTTAGGCCTGAGATAGAGGTTGATATCGTCCCTGCGCCGGCTGGAAGGGAGAGGCTCAGGGCCGTCGAGGACCTCGTTAGGGAGCTGTCGAGCTGGGCCGACAGGGTTGGACGCCCATGGATAGGCATAGTGTTCGTGCCGTTCGTTGAGAGCAGGGAGGCGCCTTGGCTGAACGCCGACTACGTCGCCAGGTACCTCTCCTCAAGGCTCGGCGTGAGGGTCGCGAGGTACCACGGGAAGCTAGGCGACAGGGAGAGGAGACTAGTTGAGGAGGCCGTGATAAGGGCCTCAAGGGGCTCAGACAGGGACCCAAACATAGTGGTCGCTACCAAGGCCTTTGGGATGGGCGTTGACATACCTAACGTGAGGTGGACCCTGCACGTTATGCCCAGCGCGAGCGTCGAGGACCTCTACCAGGAGATAGGCAGGGCAGGCAGGGACGGCAGGCCCTCAAGGGCCGTCATACTCTACAACCCCTCCGACGTGGAATTCCTGCTGGGGCTCGCCAGGCATAACGTGGTCAGGCCCTCAGAGGTTATGTCGCTTCTGAGGTCGCTCAGGGCCCTGTCAAGGCTCTTCCCAAAGGGGTCCCCCGTGCCCGTGCCGCTGTCAAGGGATGGCTCAGGGACTGTTGACATAAGGCACCTTGACGTCCTCAGGGTCTCAGGGCTCCTTGACTATGAGGTGGCTGAGGGCCCTCTGACGTTCGTTGACGATAAGGGGGCCTGCAGGGGGGAGGGGTGGCATATACCCCTGCGGGGCGGGGGCTGCATGGTAAGGGCTGATGAGGGGGAGCCGGCGACCGTCTGCATAAGGGAGGACAAGGCCTCTTTAGGGCCTACCAACGGCGGTCAGTGCGAGGCCCTCTGGGCGTACCGGGGTCCTGTGGCCCTAGTCTACCTCGAGGAAGCGCCTGACGACGAAGTCCTGCCGCCTGAGGCCTTCGCGGCCTCGCTGTGGCTCTCAAGGCGCGAGGTCAAGAAGGTGACCGAGGTCAAGGAGGTCATAGAGGAGGCCCTGGCGGCCAGGTCAAGGGCTGGGCCCTTCGCGGCAAGCGAGGTCATAAAGAGGCTGATGGACTCCAGGCTGGCCCAGAGCTTCGACATGCCCAGGCTGGCCCCAAGGCTTGGCGACGTCAGGACCTGCAGCTCCCTGCAGGAGTGCCTTGACCTAACAGTTGACGAGGTCCACAGGCTGGCGGAGGCCTTCGGTTACGACTTCGTTACGCTCGCGGCCACGGACTCCCTGGTCAAGGCCTTCGTGGCCAAGTACGTCAGGCTTTACGGCCGCGTGCCGCAGGCCTCCGCCAGGGCCTACTCGAGGTTCCTGAGGTACCTGAGGGAGGGCGACACTGATAGGCTCATGGACATGGGCTACCTTATAGTGCTCGCCAGGAGGAGGGCGGAGCTCGAGAGGCTGCTGAGGAGGCTGAGGGACTACCCATATTATGTCGCATTCCTCTACGAAGGCGGCGGAAAGGCCCGTGAGCGTAAGGGCTCTTAGGTTCCTTGGCATAGCGGCCGCGGTCCTGGCCTGGGCAGTCATAGCCGTGAGCGTTGCTATCAACAGGTGGTTCTCGCCCATGGTGAACCCCTTCAGCGACCTCGGGGGGCCGAGGGCCACTGACCCCTGGGTCTACAACTACGGCATGATATCAGTGGGGGCGTTGATAATTGCCTTCGGCAGCTACGTAATTTACATCACGGAGGAGAAGCTGTTACACGTGGCCGCCTCATTCATGTTCGTGGCGGGCCTGTTCCTGGCCCTCGTAGGGGTTTTCCATGAAGGCACCTACCCTCACGTCTTCGTGTCCCAGTGGTTCTTCGCCCAGATGGACATGACGGCCCTCGCCTGGGGGCTTGGCTCTGTCGTGAAGGGCAGGGCCAAAACGGGCCTGGCAGAGCTCGCCATAGGCGTCGTCGGCCCCCTGGGGGCCGTGCTGATGAGGTGGCCGCCAGGCGCCCTAATAGAGGCCTACGGCGTAATACTCATAGACGCCTTCGTGGCCCTGGCGACGGCAGATATCTCAAGGTGTTAGCTCACTCAGTGATGTAACCTGCCGAGGCCAGGTACCTCTCGGTCAGGTCTACGACGTCTCTTGAGGTTATTATGCCCACCAGGCGCCCCTCGCTGTCAACCACTGGGAGGTGCCTTACCTTCTTCTCGGCCATGAGCTCTATGGCCTTTGAGAGGGGCTCCGTTGACTTTACTGTGACGGGGTTCTTCGTCATGACCGACCCAACCTGGGTCTCATGCGGCAGCCCTTCGGCGACGACGCGGGTCAGGTCCCTCTCGGTGAAGATCCCTATCACAGTCCTCTCAGGCGTTATCACCACGACGCTGCCCGTGCCCGTCCTATACATGAGGGCGGCCGCCTCCTTCACTGTCTGGTTAGGAAAAACTGTGGCGACGTCCTTCCGGGCCACATCACCTACCTGGGCCGTCCAGGCCGACAAACCTCTCACCGGTAGTTCTAGGGTGGGAGTTTTTAATAAATGTTAGCCTATAGAGCTCGCGCTTCACGCCCTTAAAGGGCCCCGCTTCACCTCTTGCAGACGCGAGCTATCTCGCCCTCGGCCCTCGCGAAAGCCCTGTGGGGCGCCCTCTCGTAGTTCCACTCCCTCTTGGTGTACTTCTCATTATAGAGGACGTTGGCGATCTCCAGCTCCTCAGGGGTCAGGAGGGAGAGCCTGTAGGAGTTGTAGCCCAGGAGCTTAGAGAACGACTCGGCCAGGCGCCCAACAATGTCGTCGACTGTGACGCGGCCGAGCTCGGAGAGGTTCGTGACCCTGTACTTGACGCTTGAGACCCCCTTGTCTATAAGCTTCTTGGCTGGCACCTTAAGGACTGACGCTAGCCTGGCGAGGTCTGTCGAGACTAACATCGCGCCGTGGAAGAAGACGGAGCCCCACGAGATGGTCGCGGCCGTCCCGCTGACCTTACGGCCTGAGACCACTATGTCATTTACGTTCTGCACCTCGGCGCTGAAGCCGAGCGACCTGAGGGCCTCGACGGGCCCCCTCAGCAGCTCGCTGAAGACGTAGTCGAGGCTTGCTGGCCTTCCTGAGGCCGACAGGGAGAGCGCGTAGTTGAGGTTGCCTAGGTCATGGTAGACGGCGCCCCCGCCCGTGAACCTCCTCACTACGGCCGCCCCCATGGCCTCAGCTACGTCAAGGTTCACCTCCTCCTCGGCCCTCTGGAAGTAGCCTATTATCACGGCGTTGGCGTTCCTCCAGAGCCTCAGCGTGTCGCCAACTATGTCGCAGCCCCTGGCCCTCGGTATGGCCTCCTCCACGGCCATGTTGAAGTGGGGGTCCTCGGGCTCCTCGAAGGTCACGACGCGGAGGCTCACCCCTCCCCACCCCTTACGGCGCACATGACGGCGTCGACGAAGTCGTCAACTGTAACGCCAGTCATGCTGGCCCCCGAGAGCGCCGAGGCGAGGGCGGCCCTGACCTCGCTCTCTGTCGCCCTGACGCCTATGAGCCTTGACTCGGCCTCAAAGACGGAGTCCTCAGGCAGGACCATGAAGTCACCCGTTATTGAGACATTAACTATCCTGCCCTCGTCAATGACTACCTTGACCCTTATGAGGCCCTTCCTGGCCTTCACTTCACAGACAGACAAGGCTACGCCCTGATAGCCTTAAGGAGCTCCTTTTTAATATTCATGCGCCTGTGGCCGAATATCCTCTCGTCCATCTGCTCAGGCTCCCTCCTCATGATTGGGCTGAACTCCATCTTGGCCAGGACGTCCTTCTCTAGGTCTACGCCAGGCGCCACCTCCAGGAGCTCAAGGCCCTCTGGCGTTAGCCTGAAGACCGCCCTCTCTGTTATGTAAAGGACCCTCTTGCCCTGCTCGAGCATGACCTTTGAGGAGCAGCCCACCTTGTCGACCTTCTTGACGAACTTTACTATTTCACCGTCGCTGACTATCTTGAGCCTCCCATTCCCTATTTCATACTTTGCGCCCTTCCCTGCCGTGAAGAGGCCCGCATAGTAGATCTCGGGGGCGCCTGCGGCTATGGCTGGGAAGCCTCCAGGCCCTGGCATCCTGTCCTTAGCGTAGAAGGAGTTCACGTTGCCCTGGGCGTCGATCTGCAGGAACCCTAGCGAGGCCGCATCTATGACGCCTCCCTCGTACATGGTGAACTGGTCAGGGACTGAGATCACCGCGAAGGCGCCGAGCGAGACGCCAAAGTCAGGCCCGTAGAGGGGCCTGCCGCCCCACGTGCCTGACTCGACGGTGATCGTTATGAGATCCTCTACCTCCTCCTCAGCCACCACCTCGCCCACTATGGCGGGTATGCCGACGCCTAGGTTGACCACTATAGGTCTGCCGTACTTAATTACCAGGTTAGCCAGCTCAAGCGCCACCCTCCTGGCCACGACCTTCCTCTCGGTGAGCGGCATCTCTGACGTAGGCCTCTCCATAGGAGGTATGACCCTGCCAGCCACTACCGGGTCGTAGTCGTAGCTGTGTGACTGCCTGTGGTACTCACGAGGCGCTACAATTATGTAATCAACGAGGGGCCCTGGGACCACAACCGACTTGGGGTTCAGGGAGCCGTAGCGGGCAACCCTCAGGACCTGGGCCACGACGGTTCCCTTCTCGGGCATGGCCTTCACGGCCTGGGCGATGTTGAGCACAGTGCCGTAGGCGGCCTCGTCCTCAAGCGACAGGTTCCCTATCTCGTCAGCCGTGCTGCCCCTTATGAGGGCGAACCTCGGCTTAGGGGCCGTGTACAGGAGGTACTCCTTGCCGTCTATCTCAATGAGGTGAACCTTAACAGTCCTTCTCCCCTTGGCGGCCTCGTTCAGCGCCGTGCCGTCCTGGCGCGGGTCAGCGGTAGTCCCTACCCCGACCCTTGTAAGGACGCCAGGCCTCCCGCTCCCGACCTCCCTGAACCAGTACGCGAGTATCCCGATGCTCCAGGCGTAGGCCTCGAACCACTCCTCCCTTATCATCTTCTGAAGGGACTCGCTCCAGCCATAGAAGGCCATCAGTACGCCCCTTATGAAGTCCCTGTCGCCCCTCTCGTACATCATCTGCGCTACCCTGTCAAGGCCCCTGCCCGGCGACCCCGGGAAGGTGTCGCTTATCAGGAAGAGCTGCCTGGGGTGCCCCGTCTTTACGTAGAGCCTGTAGAGCCTCTCGATAAGGTAGTCAGGGGACGTTATCTCGTTGAAGCCTGATATGGCCACCACGTCACCGTCCTTGATCTGCGAGAGCACGAAGTCAGGGTCGCTGACGACCTTTTTCCTGGCCAGCAGCTCCACCGTTTCGTTCATTTGTTACATCACCAAGTAAATGATAGTCAAACGGATTTAATAACCTTTTAAAGGGAAGCGTCGTTGGTGGCCGGGCTGTTCAGGGCCATAGCCGCGGACATAGACGGTACGCTGACCCTGAGGAGAGGCGACGTCAGGTTAAGCGTTAACGCGATAAAGGGCGTAAGGGAGGCCGAGAGGGCAGGGGTCAAGGTCATCCTCGTCTCTGGGAACAGCCTGCCCGTCACGCTGGGCCTGAGGACGTACCTTGGGGCCAGCGGGCCCGCGGTTGCTGAGAACGGGTGCCTAGTATTTCACGAGGGACAGGTCATACATGTCTGTGAGGGGAGGGTCCCTCAGGAGCTTGTTGACGAGGCTAAGTCGCTGGGACTCATAGAGAGCTGGCAGAACCCCTACAGGGTTCACGACGTGGCCTTCCACGTGCCGAGGGGCCTGAGGTCGCTGGACAGGGTCATAGCTGAGCTGAGGGAGTCCGCCAGCAGGCGAGGGATGAGCGTCCTCTGGAGCGGCTACGCCGTCCACATAAACGCGGGCAGGGGAAAGGCTGTTGGCGTGGCTAAGGCCATAGAGCTGCTCGGCCTGGGCCCTGAGGAGGTGGCCGCCATAGGCGACGGCGAGAACGACCTTGACATGCTGAGGCTCGCGGCCTTCTCAGGCTGTCCCTCGGACGCGGCTGACGTGGTGAGGGCCAGCGTCAAGTTCGTCGCGACAAGGCCCGGGGGCTCAGGGTTCCTGGAGTTCGTGAGGGAGGTGCTTAGGAGGAACAGGGAGTTCATTTAAGCGTCAGAGAGTGTCCCCTCTCTTCATCGCGTGAGCTCAGCACTCGGCAAACACATCATCAGGACCTGTGAGGACGCTAGGCCTATTATAGGTGTTGGGCCCTGAGGGACCGTTGAGCTCAGCCCAGCTCTATCACGTCGCCGTTCTGGGGCACGATCACGTCCACGCCCAGCTCCTCCCTTATCCTGTTGGCCAGGAGGACCTGTCCGTCAGGCTCGCCGTGAACCAGGACGACCCTCTGAAGCCCTGACACCTGCCTCAGCGTCTGGATAACGCCCTTCCAGTCGGTGTGACTTGAGAAGTCGAAGAGCTGGAGCCTCGCCTTAACGGGCGCCTTCCTCTCGCCGTCGAAGAAGACCCCCTCCTCAAGGGCAAGCCTGCCCGGGGTGTTAGGGGCCTGGTAGCTTACGAGGAAGACCGCGTCCCTCTCATTGCCTACCATCCTGGCGTAGTAGTAGAGGCTTGGCCCTCCCTTTAACATTCCCGCGCTCGCTATTATCACACCAGGCTCCTTCAGGGCCCGCTTCCTCTCGCTCCACCCCTTGACGACCTTCTGGTTCTCGGCGGCCCTCGCCAGGAGCCTGGGGTCCCTCAGGAAGCTGCTGTGAGCTAAGTAAAGGTCAAGCACGTTCCTTATCATGCCGTCAACCCACACAGGCCAGCTGAACCGCCTCTCCTCAAGCACGCTCATTATCTCCTGGCCCCTCGCGACGCTGAAGGCGGGCACCAGGACCTTCCCGCCCCTCTTAACGACGTCCTGGGCCGCCTCGACGAACTCCTTCTCAGTTAACGACCTGTCGGGGTGGGTCACGTTCGAGTACGTCGACTCTATTATAACGGTGTCGGCCTTGACGCCGGCGAGCCTGTGTGACGGGGTCAGCTTGGTCTCGACGGTGTTCATGTCACTGGTGTACAGTATCTTGTGGTCCCCTACGTCGACCAGCACCGAGGCCGAGCCCGGTATGTGGCCGCTGTTGGCGAGGGTCAGCGTGAAGTCCCCCGCCTCAACAGGCCTCTCGTAGTCGACGCTCTCGGCCACCGCGAGCATTTCGTCAACGGTCCTCGTGTCGAATATCAGGTTAGGCCCGTTGAGCTTTATCATGTCGTAGAGCAGCACCCTCGACACGTCGAAAGTCAGCGAGGTGCCCAGCAGCCTTGGCTTCACAGAGATGTAAAGGCTGGGCGCGGCCCCTATGTGATCCAGGTGGCTGTGGGTCAGCACTAATGCCTCCACGTCCTTCGGCCTGACGTGAAGGGGGTATATTGGCTGATCGTTCTCGTCGAAGTTGAAGCCGTAGTCGAGGAGCACGAGCCTTTCCCTGTGCTCAATTGCTATGGCAGCCCTTCCTACCTCCCTGCCGCTGCCAAGTACCCTTATCCTGACGCCCTTGCTCTCACCCTTTACGCTCAACTACCTGTTCTCCTCCTCCGCCTTCACCGGTTGAAGCGAGTCAACAGGTTATATAACTAAAAACGTAACGCTAAAGTACATGAGGGAGGCCCCTTGATGGGACTGAACCCAAGGGAGCTGAGAAGGGCCCTCAAGAGGATGGGCATAGAGGCGGAGGAGCTTAACGCCGTAAAGGTCTCAATAGAGACCTCCGACGGGAAGACGCTAGAGGTGGAGTCCCCTCAGGTTATGATAATAAGGGCGAAGGGCCAGCCAACAATGATATACGTCGTGGGTGAGCCGAGGGAGGTCAAGAGGGAGGTCAAGGAGGAGGCGAAAGTGACGATAAGCGATGACGACGTAAGGCTCGTCGCCGAGCAGACGGGGGTTGACCTGGAGACCGCCAGGAGAGCGCTCGAGGAGGCCAAGGGCGATATAGCTGAGGCCATACTTAGGCTCAGGGGGTCACCTTGAGCTCGTCCTCGACCTGAGCCTGGCCACCAGCTCGTCAACGCTCGGCAGGGTGCTGAGGACCAGGGGGACCCTGTCGAGCCTCGCCAGCTCTATTGACAGGAAGTCAACACGGGTCCTCGGGCCGTGGAGCACTATTACGCTCGGCTTGACGAGGGACACCCTGACCGCCACCATGGGGCTCCTCCCAGCAGTCACCCTGGTAAAGACCACGGCCCTCTCGGGCACTGAGCCGAGGAGGGCGTAGAACTGCATGCTTGAGAGCTCGAGTATGGCCTTTATGCTGTCAATCACCGTGTAGCCATACGCCACGACCCCCTTGGGGTAGTCAGGGTAGAGCAGTATGCCGTCCACGGCTAGTATGAGGTCCTCAAGCGTCATAGGCTCCCTGAACTCCTGCATGTCAATTACGGCCGTCATGGGTATGCCCAGGGCCCTGCTCAGGTTCTCAACCTTTCTCGAGCCCCTCTCAGCGTCTATCTTGAGCAGCGCCCTGACGAACCTCCTAACGAAGCCTGCCCCAGGGGTCCTCCTGCCCTTCTCGTAGTCGCTGAGGACGCTTGGGGACACGCCCATGGACCTCGCAGCCTCCTGCTGGCTCACCTCAAAGTACTCCCTCCACTTCCTCATGGCGGCCCCTGGCGAGTCGCTGAGCACTATGTCGCCGGCTATTCTGATGGCCACGGCCTTCGCCGCGAAGCTCTCATAGCTCTCGTATTCGCTCACAGCTAGCCCCCAGGAGTCCTGCCCACGTTGAGGAGGGGTCTGTTATTTAAGTGGCGCTACCCAACAGCATTACTCTCCTCTTTAGTTTAATAATTATAAAATCTATTGTTTTTGGAACAAGCTTTTAAACTAAATATGAGGAAAGGGCTCCGAGGGGCTAAAATGCTACACCTGCCAATGGCAGAGTTCTTCAGCCTTGTCGTCGCGGCCAGCGTTATATCAGGGTTCCTGGGAGCCCTAGTAGGCCTCGGGGGCGGGACGTTCCTGGTCCCCATATACACGCTCTTCCTGGGGATCCCGATAGCCTACGCCACCGGCGCCTCGCTCATATCAACTATTGCCACCTCCAGCGGCTCCGCGAGCGCCTACGTTAGGGACAGGATAACCAACGTGAGGATAGGCATGGGGCTCGAGATAGCGACCACGACAGGCTCCATAATAGGGTCCCTCACGGCAGCCTGGGTCTACGCCCATCGCCTTGAGTACATAATCTACATAGTCTTCGGCCTAGTCCTGCTCTCGCAGGTGTACATTCAGCTCGAGAGGTCAAAGTTCGAGCTCCCAAAGCCCGTGAAGCCTGACTGGACCACGAGGGTCTTCCAGCTTCACGGCGAGTACTATGACGAGGCTCTGGGCCAGGTCGTCAGGTACTACGGCGTCAGGTGGTGGCTTGGGGAGTCAATAATGTTCGGCGCCGGCTTCATATCAGGCCTCCTCGGTATAGGCAGCGGGGCCCTCAAGGTCCTCGGCATGGACTGGGCCATGAACCTTCCCATGAAGGTCAGCACCACCACGAGCAACTTCATGATAGGCGTCACCGCGGCCACGGGAAGCGCCATTTACTGGTCATTCGGGCTCATTCAGCCCGTGCTGGCGGGGTTCACGGCGCTCGGCGTCCTGGCTGGGTCGATGACAGCGTCGAAGATACTGCCGAGGATAACCAACAGGTCCATCAGGTACATATTTACGGCCATACTGGCGTTCCTGGGCATCCAGATGGTGCTAAGGGGGTTAGGGGTAATACACTGAGGTGAGGGCCTTGCCCAGGAGGGTGGAGTTCGAGGACATAATCGGGTGGTCGCTCAGGGTAGGGGTCCTGATCTCCGCGGCGCTGATCATCTTTGGGCTTGCGCTTATCTTCTACAGCCACGGTGCCGGCACCTTCAAACTAGGGGAGCTCATAGCGGCCCGCTCGCCCGTCAACACGTCAATGCTTCCCGTCAGCTACGTTAACGCCTCCAACCTGGCCAACCTCAACGGGCTCACGTTCATACTCCTGGGCCTGATAGTGCTTATGGCCACACCGGTGCTGAGGGTCGCCATAGGGATAGCGCAGTTCGCCCATGAGAGGAACTGGCTCTACACGTTCATAACCCTGGTCGTGTTCATGAACTTGATGCTGGCAATCTTTGTGATACCCGCCCTGGTAGCTAAGTGAGCTCAGGTTACATGTACTCCCTAGCCCCTCGGCCTGCACTATGAGCTTCCTTATCTCCTCAGGGCGGCCGGGTCGTCAAGGGCTGAGGAGCTCCAGTAGCCTCTGCCTGAGCGCGGCCCTGAGCATTACCTCAATATCTTGCCGCTCCTGCTCTTGGGCGCTTCCTGACAAAAAGGCCCTATCCATAACGAGGCCGGCGCTCCTGGCGTAGTCCTTTACGTCGTTGATTAACTGGTCTGAGGCTGTAGCCCGACCTCAGCACGAGAAGGCTTGATCAGCGGTACCTCTTCCTGATAGCCTCAACGTCCTCGGGCGAGAGGGCCCACCCCACCGTCCCGAGGAGCTCATCTATGTGCTCCTTCGTTGAGGCCTTGGGTATGGGGATGGAGTTCGGGAGGAGGTAGTTCAGCGCTACCTGGATCGCCGTCTTGCCGTACTTCCTGCCTATCTCAGCCAGGAAGCGGTCCCTGGCCGCCTGGCCCCTGCCGAGGGGCGAGTAAGCTATTATCGTGACGCCCGCCCTCCTGGCGAAGGGTATCAGCTCTGCCTCGGGCTCCCTGTGGTAGACGCTGTACTCGATCTCGTCAGCCACAACCTCGTACTTCCTGGCGGCCCCCATGGCCTCCTGGAGGAGCCTGACGTCAAAGTTGCTGACCCCCATGCACCTTATGACGCCCCTGTCTATGAGGTCCTCCAAGGCCCTTATGGACTCGCCTATCGGAACCTCAGGGTTGGGCCAGTGGATGAGGTAGAGGTCTATCGACCTGACCCCAAGCCTCCTCCTGCTGGCCTCGGCCGACCTCACCAGGTCGTCGTACCTCAGGTGGTTCGGCCAGACCTTGGACACTATTACAACGTCTTCCTGGAACTCCCTGAGGGCCTGGCCCACGAGCTCCTCCGAGTGGCCGCCCCCGTACATCTCGGCCGTGTCGAAGACCCTTATGCCCCTCTCGTAGGCGTACCTCAGCGCGCTGACGTACCTTTCATCGTCGGAGTAGTCGGGGGCCCAGAAGCCGCCACCCATGCCCCAGGTCCCCAGGCCTATCGGGGAGACCTCCTTGTCGCACAGCCTCATAAGCTGGCCCACGGCTTACTGTGACCAACCCTTTTTATGTCCTGGCATTAGCGCTTGGCCAGGCGATGATGACCCAGCTATCACTGACCGGTGAGGATCGTGGCCTTTGCTGAGCCATACTGTTGAGCCCAAGAAGTCCTTGCAGGACGAGAGGCCCGACGGGCTGCCAGGAGAGCCTATCTGCTCGTCTGCACGCCTGCGCCTAGGTAAAGCTTTTTCCATGAACCTGGCTTGGATGGGTGAGAGCATGGCAAGGCTAACGTCCCAGGCGCTTGAGCACAGGACTTTGTTCGTGCTCGCTGCCTCCTTCAGGGTGGCAGAGGCTGTGAGCCTTGACATACTAGAGGAGGAAGTGGTGCCCAGGCAAATAGAGGTCAATGGCAACACCGTGAGGTTCTCCTACAGGCCCAGGGAGATAATAACGCTGCTGCTAAGGCCTTCGCTCTAAGGCGACCTAAGCTTCAGGCGATGCCTCAGCTGCACCCTCTCTTGCACCTGTAGACCTTGGTGTTGCCCTTCATGACTTCCTCAAGGTAGCCGAGGCGCACGAGCTTGTCGAGCCTCCTGTATAAGGGGCTCTTGGGTATGTTGGTCTCGTTCATCACCTGGGAGGCGGTGGCCTCCCCTCCGAGCCTTGATATCGCTGACAGTATGGCCCTGTCCCTGTCGTCGAGGGCCTCGGCCGGCCCTGCCCCTCCCCTCCTACGTAATACAGCCGCGGCGGCCCCTGCGGCAGCTCCAACAACGACAATCGCCACCACTATAGGTATGAAGTAGGACGTCACCGGTGTGGGCTTGACGCTGGTCGTGGTGGTTGGGCTCGTGGTGATGCTAGTAGTAGAGGAGATGGTCGTAATAGGCGTCGTGGTGGGCGGTGGGATCATGTACTCTACCGTAAGCGGGCCCGACGGCATGACCAGGACAGGCGAGCCGTTAACGTAGAACACCTGCTGCGGTATCGGGCTCACGTAGACGGGCGTCGAGTACCTCGGCAGGGTCACGTCGCCGGCGCAGGGCATGGTGAAGTTGGCCTCCCAGAGGGCGCCCTCCTTGGAGGTAGCCTGGAGGGTCAGGTAGGAGACGTTCACGAGGCCTGGCTGGTCCACGGCGACGAGTAGGTCCGTTCCGTTGTACTGGACGGGCAGCGGCGTGGTGCCGTTCTCGACCGCGAAGTAGCTTACAGGTGACCTCGCCAGGACTACGAGGAGCGAGGGGACGCTCGTTACGTTATAGACTGCGTAGAGCGTCAGGTCGCCCGCCTCGTCTATCCTGGCGGCGGCGCGGCAGGCCAAGGGGGTCGACTGCGACCGAGCTGGGTGAGCTGTTAGCGTAAGGAAGGACAGGGAGAGCGCAAGCAGTAGCAGGGCCACTACGGCGTGCCTAGCGACCACTAAGGCCCCTGAGGACTCAAAGGGAGAGGTCAGAAAAAAGGCTGTCTGTTGGCCCTAGGGGGTTCAGCTCCCATATAGGTTCGTGTTGCCTTACGGTCATCGCCTCATCCCTGTTCCCCCGCACCCCGCTCGGGGCTTCATCGGGCTTGGGGGCGTTCAGGGCCACCCCAGGGGCCCCACATCTTGAGTGCTCGGTTACGTACCTCCTGTATGTGCTGATCGCTGTGACAACTTGTAAAACTGTATGAAAGCTGAAACAGCTACGTAGGGCTCAGCTAGTGGTAGTGGTGTTGGTTGAGGTGGTGGGCGGTGAGTAGTAGGCCTCAGCCGTGATCACGGGCCTAAGTATGACCTGACCCGTCCCGGTCGTGGTCAGGTGGGGCCCCATGTATATGACTAGGTAGGCAGTCCTCCCGCTGGTCACCTGTAGGCCTCCTTTGATTATCGGTATCTTCAGCACGCTGCTCGGCAGCGAGGCGGAGACGTTGACAGGTCCCATCTGAACGGTCACGGCAGAGACGACGAGCCTGACCTCGGTGTAGTTGCCAGGCGGCAGGGTCGCGGAGGAGAGGAACGAGAGGGAAGAGCTAAGCTGGACCGTCATGGTCTTGTTCGAGACCGTTATCCAGCCCTTGCTGGTGCTGTGGATCATTATCGAGGTTATGGTTAGGTAAATGGCCGTCGGCGACGAGCTGCTTGAGGAGCTGGAGGGGTTGCCCGGGTCGGTCAGGTAGAAGTAAACCGTCCCGCCCCTCGTCGTCATGTAGTAGTAGGCCCCTACGGCCGCGACGACCACTACTATGACCACTACGGCCGCTATGACGCCCGCTGAGACTGACCTCCTCATGCTCTCACTCAGCCTAACTGTAGGCGACCCCCTTTATTAGAGGTGACGTGAAACCGCGCGGGAAGGCCCGGGAAAGGGCGCGGGAAGGGCTTCCCGCCATGACCCTAATAGGGCCCCGAGGACACCCCCTGGGCCGGGCGTGAGAGCGTGAGGGTCAGCCTGGCCCGCAGGGGCCTCGCTGTGTTGATGGCCCTGGCGGTCGGCCTGCTCGCGTTGTCGCCGCTGGCGGCATCTGTGACCAGGGCCCAGACCTCTACAACTACGTCAACTCAGGCCGAGCAGCAGGCGGCTGAGGTCCTTTTGAACATCACTCAGAGAGCAATAGCCGCTGCCAAGGCCCTCGGCCTTAACGTCACCGAGGCCGAGAGCCTCTACTCCGAGGCCCTCTCCTACTACAAGCAGGGTGAGTACAGCCAGTGCATATCAGTTGCTATAGGCATAATGAAGCTGCTGGCCTCGGGGCTGAAGAGCTCTAAGCCTACGCCAGTGCCTGAGGCAGTGGGGCTTGAGGCCCAGTTCAAGGCTATAGAGGCCTTCATATCCTCCGCTACGGCTCTCAACGAGACCCAGAAGGAGGAGGCCCTGTCCCTGGTCAACGAGGGCCTTAAGTACCTCTCACAGGGCAACGTGAGCGCTGCCGCCGCGGTCCTGTCTGAGCTGAAGCAGCTCCTCAGCAACTACTCCGTGAAGGTCTCCGAGTACGCCAAGCACGCCATGATAGGCAGGATAGCCAAGCACCTGGCCCACGCCAAGAAGGAGGTAGAGGGGAACTGGTCCTTCCTAGAGCAGGCCAACGTGAGCCCGTCAGAGGAGGCCGATAAGATCTTCGGAACCCTTGAGGAGCTCCTCAACAGGTCAGCCGTCAACGCTACCCCGGCCCAGCTCGTCGAGATGGCCAAGATGGCAGAGGAGCTGGAGTCGGAGGCCCCTGAGCTAGAGCCCTTCCCCAACGCGTCAGGCCGCGTGATAGCTGTCGAGGCCCAGGCCCACGTGATTAAGGGCATCAACGAGAGCCTCCAGGCCATACAGCAGCTGCTCCAGCAGCTGACGGGCAGCGAGAACCAGACGGCCGAGGAGGCGCTCAACCTGCTTGAGGAGGCGCTCAACGACACCTACACCGCCGTGCTCCTGTTCGCCAAGGGCAACGACACGGGCTCCCTCCTGATGCTCAACCAGTCAATGAAGCTGGCTAACCAGAGCCTGAGCCTGGCGGAGAACCTGAGCTCAAGCTCCCACGGGCCAGCTAGGGCAGTAGGCGAGATGATAGCAAAGGCCGACGAGCTCGTCATAAGGCTTGACGAGAGGCTCTACGCCTTCATCAGCTCACAGAACATAATTGGCAAGGTGCTGGAGCTTGACGTAGTCCTGCTCTACAGGGTCAACGAGACCACGTACATAGGCGTAGCGAGAATAGTCAACGGCACGACGCCTGACGTCCACGTGATCTTCGTGTTGATAGAGATAACGAACTCCACTAGGGTCTCAGGCAACCTGACCTCGGCCCAGCTGCCGGTCAAGGCAATGGTGGTAGGGCTAGTCAAGGCCAGGGTCCAGGGCCTCTACCTGGTTGAGGCCTACACAGCTACATTAGAGAACGCGACCCAGGGCCTACCTTCTTAGCCTTTTAATTTATTCTTAGCTTTTTACTAGCCCAACCCACGTTTTTCGGGGCTCATCTTGAGGGCGCCGGTTAGAGTTGTTGACCTGACATGCGACCTCTTCGATGGGATGCCCACATACCCTGGCGACCCGCCCTTCAGGCACCAGTTCGTCATAAAGGGCTCGCGCGATGGCGAGGTCACCCTCTCTAGAGTTGAGTCAGGGCTTCATTCGGGCACCCATGTAGACGCGCCCCTTCACTTCATACCTGGAGGCGACAGCGTTGACAGGGTCAGCCCCGCGAGGCTGGTTGTCCCGGCCGACCTCGTTGACCTGACCAGCAAGGGCCCTAGGCAGCCCATAACTAGGGACGACCTGGTGGGCAGAGTGAGGCCAGGGAGGGCAGCGGTCCTGTACACTGGCTTCTCGGCCCTTCGCGGCTCCGAGGAATACCTTCACGCCTGGCCCTACCTTGACAGGGGCGCCGCAGACTACCTAGCTGACGTAGGCGTCGCTGCCGTCGTTACTGAGGGCATGAGCGTGGCCGGCTGGCCTGGGGCCAAGGGGTTCCCGTGGTCCCCCCTGGTCAGCGAGGAGGACGTGGCCTACGTCCACGTGAGGCTCCTGAGGGCAGGCGTCATAATAGTAGAGGGGGCCTGCAACCTTGGTGAGCTCGTCGGCTGCGAGGAGCCCCTGCTCGTCATAGCGCCGCTGAAGGTCAGGGGCGCGGAGGCAGCTATGGCAAGGGTGTTGGCCCTCTGCTGAGGAGCAGCGCCGCGGGCGGGATTTGAACCCGCGCGGGGTTTCCCCCACCGGCTTAGCAGGCCGGCGCCCTACCGGGCTAGGCGACCGCGGCGCCAATAGATTAGGTTAGGCACGGAGTTTTAAGCGGTTCGCGAGCTGCCCACGACGTGGCTAGGCAAATTAGCCCCGCCGACAGCGCTTCAGCAGGCCTCTGTGATGTGTTACCTCCGGCACTGAGGCGGTGAGGTAAAGGCATTTGCCTGAGGGGCCCTGTCGTTAAGGAAATGGGCTTCCCAGCCCTAACGCGGTCAGCCTCGCTCAAGGCCGCGATAGCCTGCGACCAGCGCTGAGGCCAGGGTAACTGATTTTCACCTGCCCAGCCCCTTACGCTCACGGGGTCGTATGGCCTGTCCAACTGTGGCCGTGGGCAGCGTTAACCCGGTCAAGCTTGACGGGGTCAGGGAGGCCTATGAGGCCTTCTACGGCTGCGCTAAGGTTGTGCCCGTCGAGGTCACAGGGCTCCCGCCTCAGCCCGTAGGCCTTGAGCTCACGAGGCAGCTGGCCATGTTAAGGGCTTCAAGGGCAGCCCAGGCGGCTGAGCACGGGGTCGGGGTGGAGTCAGGCATGTTCAGCGTGGCGGGCTACTGGTACGTCATAACTTTCTCATGCATAGTTGCCGGCGGCCTCAGCGCCTGCGGCGCCTCCCCGGCCTTCGAGATACCTGAGGACCTAGCCAGGGACGCTATGAGCTCAGAGCTCGACAGGGCCGTTGAGGTCAGGTACGGCGTAAGGGACGTGGGCTCGGCCCAGGGAGTGATAAGCCTCATGACAGGGGGAAGGGTTGTCAGGAGGGACCTGGTCAGGTGGGCTACGCTCATGGCCCTGGCGGGCGTAAGGGGGCTGCCCAGGGCGCCTGGGCCTCAGGCGGTTCGCTGAGAGGCCATCACTTCATCAGCTGCCTTAGCCATTAATGAGGCGAGCTCCTCCATCTTCTCCAGCCCCTCAGGCCTTGGTTCTCAAACCTCACCTTCCTCCTGTCATTGACGCCGACCCAGTAGACGTCATCAGTGACCCTTAGAGGCCTTGTGAAGTCCCTCAAGGTCTATCACAATCGCTTAGGGCTACTAAAGATAAAATACATTTTTCCTAGAAAGCTGTTTAAAAAGCTTATAAGTCTAATATCTTGGCCGTGACGCCTACGGTGGGCTGATGGGCGTGAGGGTGGTCTACGCCACCATGATCTACAGGGACCTCCTCCCCGTCGACGCCCTGAGGAGGCTTCACGACATGGGCGTGGAGGAGTACGAGCTGAGCTACGACAACTTCACCGCCCGCCGCGGCCAGGAGGACTCCCTCCTGGAGGACGTGATCTCCGCAGTGAAGAGGTCAGGCTACAGGGTGGCCAGCGTCCACCTGCCCTACGACAGGCAGACGCTGGAGCAGCTGGCCCAGGGCAAGGAGGGCGCCTTCACTAGGATCATAAGGTGGCTCAGGGCCTCGGCGGACATGGGTGCAAGGATAGCTGTCATCCACACCCTTCCAGCCAAGCCCCGCGAGAAGGCCTCGGCGGTCAACGAGCAGGCGCTGGCAAGGCTCGCCAAGGAGGCGGCGAACCTGGGCCTCACTCTGGCGGTTGAGAACAGGCTCGAGGCTGACCTCTTCGGCTCCACGGTTGACGAGATACTTGGGCTCACGACGAAGGTCGAGGGCCTGAGGGCCTGCCTTGACCTGGGTCACCTGAACGTGAACTCCAAGGGCCTCTATGACGACATTCAGAAGCTGGCTGGCGTCGCCGCTGAGGTGCACGCCCACGACAACGACGGGTACTCAGACCTTCACCTGCCCCCCATGACCGGGGTCATAGACTGGTACAGGGTGGCCGGGTCGCTGCTTCACTTCGGCGGCCAGCTGACCTACGAGGTCTCGTGCTCAGGGGCCCAGGCCAGGTGCGATAACTACGTAAGGCTGATAAAGATCGTTAACAAGAGCGTCTTTGGCTAGGCAGGTGCAGGGCTTGTCCGAGAGGGAGGGCCAGGACCTGAGGAAGGACCCCAAGGTAATCAGGCTCATGGCCAACCTCATGGCTCAGGGCGCCGTGATGCTTGAGCAGACATGCCCCATATGCGGCCTCCCGCTCTTCAGGCTGAAGAACGGCGACGTTGTCTGCCCCGTCCACGGCAAGGTCTACCTGGTGAGCAGCGACGAGGAGGCGAGGGAGGTGGAGATTGACGAGACCCTCAGGCAGGTCGAGTACATGGCGGCCACTAAGATAAGGGAGTACCTGAGGCAGGGCGAGGTCGACCAGGTCAGCGATCTCCTTAACGTCATGGAGGCTGCGGAGAGGGTCATGAGGCTCAGGATGGAGAGGGCCGAGAAGGTCAGGGCCCAGAGGGCTCCCCTCCCCCAGGCTGAGGCCAAGAAGGGGGAAGAGGTTAAGGAGGAAGAGAAGGAGGAACAGGAGTAAAGTTTTTACTACTCTGAGTAGTAACTTGGTCAGGGTTCGGCTTGGCTGAGATGCTGGAGCTGGTTGAGAGGGCTAAGTGGGGCGGGGCCCACTGGCTGATATTCGCCTCAACGTCCATCGGCTACTTCATATGGGGCCTCGTCACGACGCTGGGCTTCCTGGCCTACCCCCAGTTCCACAGCGTCTACTACCTGGTGGCTGTCACGCTCATCCCCATCGTTGGGGACGTGCTGATAGCGAGGGTGTCTGACCTAAGCCTGGGCAGGAAGGGGACGTTCTTCCTGACCATGACGCTCATAGGCGTGGGCGTGGCCCTGATAGCTGTTGACTTATTGTACGTCAAGGCCTACCTTGAGAAGGCCGCGCTCATGCTGCTAGGCTACGCCATGGCGGACGTAGGCGTTGAGGGCGAGGTCCCGGTAGCGCTTACGCTCCTCGCCGAGCTCACCCCGGCCGCCTACAGGGAGGAGGTCCTGGTGCTCTCGCCCAACTTTGACAACATAGGGGCTACGGTGGCGGCCGCCATAGCTGCGCTGACTTACTCTCTCACCGAGTCCCTGCTCCTCGAGTCCATAGCGGTCCTGACGGCGGCCGGCGTGGCCCTGGCCGCGGCCATCATAGTCAGGGGGCTGATGCCTGAGTCCATAAGGTGGCTCACGGCCAAGGGCAGGAAGGACGAGGCCGTCAAGGAGCTCGACAGGCTCTCGGCGACCCCCTCAGACGTGAGGGTCAGGGACGTGGACAGGCTCATAGGGCTCTGGCCCAAGTTCACGATGCTCGCCGTCCTCGGGGTCTCACAGTACATAACCTATGGCCTGATGGCCTATGTGGTGGGGGCCTACTACTTCTCAAGCTCGACCCTGACCTACAACTACGTGATAATGTACGCCAACCTGGGGGCGTCGGTGGCGGGCCTCCTGGCCGCCTGGCTCGTGAGGGGGCTTGACATAAGGTCGTTTGCGGTGCTGGCCTACGGCGGCGGCTACCTCTCAATGGTCCCAATAATGCTTTGGCTTGCGCTGGCGCCTAACAGCATGGCCCTCTTCTACGCTCTGCTCTTCGTTAACATGGCGTTCAGCGAGTTCGCCTGGGCCGTGAGGACCGTCCTCGAGCCGACGCTGTTCCCGACGAACATAAGGGCCACCATGATAGGCCTCGTGAGGGTCGCCCCGATAGCCCTCTACTCAGCGCTCACCTACATCACTTCCTCGTTCAGCCTGTGGCAGTTCCTCCTGCTGAACCTCTTCATGTGGTTCATAGGCTACGCCCCGGCCGCCTGGTGGTCAGGGCACGGGTACGACCTGAGGCTCACCAGGCTTGAGTCCGCCTCAGGCGAGCTACACCTCAGGCCTGGGAGGCCCTCAGGTCAGCCAGGGCCTGCCTGAGGGCTGGGGACACCGTCAGGAGGTCCTTTACGGTGGCCGGGGCCCTCGGCAGGACCAGCCTCACAGCGTCAACGTTTGTCAGCCTGAGAAGGAGGTCGAGCCCCCTCTCAACGCCCCTCCTCCACAACAAGTCCCTCAGGGCGCCCAGGAGCTCCGCTGAGGTCGAGGGCCTGACCAGGTCAATCATCCTCAGGAGGTTAATGGCGTTGACCCTGATCTCAGAGCCCTCGACTCTGCCCTCGACGTATATGAAGGCCCCTAGGCCCTGAGGGGAGGTGGAGCACCTCCCGCTTAGGGCCCTACAGTCGAAGTAGTCCACGGGAACCCAGCCGTCAACGTGCATCAGCTTCCTCCTCTCAAGGCTCAGGCGGAGCTCAAAGACGGCGTTGGGGGCCCTGTAGAGGACGTAGCGCCCCCTTGACAGCTCGGCCATGTGGTCCCAGAACGACCTCAGCCTGTACTGGCCGAGCCCTATGTGCTGAAGGAGCCTTGAGGTGGCGAAGGGCGGGTCCCTGCAGCGTAGCCCCAGCTGGCTGCATGCTGAGAGGAGGGAGCCGGCGGCGTTTATAACGTCTTCATAGGCCTGCTTGGGCACGGCCAGCTGGCGTCACCGTAACGATTTAGCCCGAGCTGAGGGCTTTAAATCAAACCTTAAAGCCCAGGGGCGCCCATCATGTGCGGTGAAGCACATGTCTGAGATACAGGTAACTCCCATCAGGCAGCCCAAGTGGTCATCAGTCCACAGCCACATAAGGGGGCTGGGCCTTGACCCCAAGGGCAAGGCAAAGCCTGTCGCTGACGGCATGATAGGGCAGGTGGAGGCCAGGGAGGCGGCCGGCATCATAGTAGAGCTCGTCAGGCAGGGGAGGCTTGGCGGAAAGGGCGTCCTCATAGTTGGGCCCACCGGGACCGGCAAGACCGCCATAGCGGTCGCGATGGCGAGGGAGCTGGGCGAGGACACGCCCTTCGTAGCCGTCAACGGGGCCGAGGTACTGGCAGCCGAGAACAAGACGGCCTTCCTGATGCAGGCGTTCAGGAGGGCCGTCGGGATAAGGATCAAGGAGACCAGGGAGGTGGTCACCGGCGTCGTCACTGAGCTGAAGTACATCAAGAAGACCTCACCCTTCTACCCATATCCAGTCCTCGGGGGCGCCAGGATATCCCTGGAGACCAAGGACGACTCGGCCACCTTCACGGTCGGCCCCGAGGTGGCCCAGCAGCTCCAGGCGCTTGGGGTGAGGAAGGGGGACGTGATAATGATAGACGTTGAGACCGGCGACGTGAGGAGGCTCGGCCGCGTCAGGGAGAAGGCGGAGAAGGTCTTCGACATCGACGTGACCCAGGAGGTAGAGGTGCCCTCGGGAAAGCTGAGGTCCAGGAGGGACATAGTCAGGACCCTGACCTTCCATGACATAGACGCCTCGCTGGCGGCCCAGAGGGCTGCCTTCACGCTCTTCGGCTTCCTGAGGGAGGAGGCCACCATAACTGACGAGGTCAGGGCCAGGACAGACGAGCTTGTCAAGAAGCTGAGGGACGAAGGCAAGGCGGAGCTGGTCCCGGGCATACTGTTCATAGACGACGCCCACATGCTTGACATAGAGGCCTTCAGCTTCCTGACCAAGGCCATGGAGAGCGAGTTCGTCCCGATCATAGTGCTCGCCACGAACAGGGGCATGACGACCGTGAGGGGCACGGACGAAGTCGCCCCTCACGGCATGCCGAGGGACCTGCTCGACAGGCTCCTCATAATAACGACGAGGCCCTACACGGAGGACGAGATCAGGGAGATACTGAAGCTGAGGGCCTCCGAGGAGGACGTCGAGCTCTCCGAGGACGCCCTGGCCCTGCTGACCAAGATAGGGAAGGAGCGCAGCCTTAGGTATGCGGTCCAGCTGCTCCAGCCCGCCAAGGTCGTAGCTGAGAGGAGGGGGTCAGGCAGGGTCGAGGTCCCTGACGTGGAGTACGTGTCAAAGATCTTCGCTGACCTCAGGACGAGCATAGATTACGTAGAGAAGTACAAGGACCTCCTGCTGAGGTGAGCTAGAGGACCGCCAGCTTCCTGAGGACCTCCGCCACGGTCTCCCTTGAGCCGCGCTCAAAGAAGGGCTCCAGCTTCTGGGGCAGCCTGGCCAACAGGGAGCCCCTCACGCCCTGGAGCCCTATCAGGGTCGACGTCAGGGACTTCAGCTGGCCCTCGGAGAGCCTGAGGGCGTAAACGGTGTGGGAGCTGACCTCAGGCCTCCTCATCTCCTCAAGGTCATCCCTGTCGAGGCAGCGGTCTATGGCAAGCAGCACCGCGGCCAGCTTTGTAACGGGCACCCTGTACAGGTAGCCCCTTGAGCCTATGGAGGTGACGTACTCGGCCACGGCCCTGTTGTCGGGCAGGAAGACGGGCCCCCTCGTCCTTATCCCCCTCCTCCTGGCCTCCTCGATAAGCCAGCGGGCCCTCTCCCCGCTGCTCTCGCTGTTGCTCTTGCCCACTACCTCGATGGCCTGCTCGTCCACGGCCTCCTTGAGCGGCAGGTAAAGCAGTCCGTCTGACCTGACGCTGACCTGCGCCATCGCGCCCTGGTCAAGCTCTTCAACCAGCTCATCTGGTATCCTCCCGGCCAGGGAGACCCCGAGGAGGCTTGGGGCCACCATTATGACGGCCCGCCCTGTTGAGAGGGCCTCCTGGAGGAACCTTGCCAGGTGCTCAGCCCTGCTGCCGCCCGGCGCCTCGACGACCCTCTCGTACTCGTAGATCTCAGAGAAGTCGAAGGCCTCGAGCAGGGCGCCTAGGAGGGGGATCTCGTCAATGCTCGGCTCGTGGACGCTCTTGACGATAAGGGAGAGCTCTTTCTCGACCGGGGAAGCCTGGGGCTCCCCCACCATCTCCGTGCTCACCTGGTAGACCCTGGAGGCCGCGTAGAGCCTCTCCAGCTCCTCGGCGCACTCCTCTATGAGCCCCATCTTCCCCGTTACGAGAGGGCGGCCTCAGGAAAAAAGCCTGACTTAGCTGACATGGGTTACACGTCCAGGTAAGAGGTTGTCAAGCTATGGGAGGGGCTTCTCAAAGGCCCTGCGAAGGCTCTCCCCTGAGGCAGGGAGGACAGCCGCTAGCCCTTGGCCAGCGACTCATCATAGGTGAAGGGGACCTTCCTGAGCTCACCCATGACCTTCTCCCTGAAGGCCTCGATCCTCCCCCTGGGCACCTGTTCGCTCGCCCTCTTGAGGACTATCTCCTCCACTACCGAGTACTTCTTATAGGTCTCGTTGAGCCTCCTCCAGTCGATCCCCTTGAGGGCGACCTCAACCTGTTCGTCCCTGGGCAGCGCGCCGGCGAGCATGAGCACAGATATTATCGGGTAGCCCACGTAGCCCCTCAGCCTGGTCCCGTTGTCGTCGCTGTAGACCCTGTACCCTCCCCCCTCCTTAACTACGACGACCCTGTACCTCCTGTCCCCCTCACTGCTTACGACAGTAGCGTCAAGCCTGTCGGGCGTGAGGCCCTTGGCGAGGTGGACCCTGCCGTCTGCTATGGCGCCGGCCGCCTCAAGGACCTTTATCCTTGGCGGCTCACGGAGCCTCAAGGCCCTACACCTTTATTTTCAGGCCGCCCAGCGGTAATAACGCGGGTGCCGGCCTTGGCGAAGGAGGTCTGGGAGCTCCCAGGCTCCCACTACGACAGGGAAAGCAAGCTCATAGCGGTCCTCCCAATAGGGTCCCTGGAGAGGCACGGCGACCACCTGCCCTTGGGCACCGACGCAATTGAGGCCATCTGGGTGGCCCAGCGGGTCGCCGAGAGGCTGGGCGCTCACCTCTTCCCCCCTATATGGTATGGGGTCTCGCCCGGCCTCGCCAGGTTCCCCGGCACGGTGAACGTCGAGATAGACGCCTTCATAGCGTACGTCAGGAGCGTGCTGAAGGAGATCGTGAGGAACGGGTACAAGCTGATAGTGATAATAAACGGCCACGGCGGGAACTCAACGGCCATAAGGGTCGCGATGAAGGACGCAGCCTACGGGACCGGGGCTACCATAGTCATGTTCGACTGGTGGAGGGACGCCGGCAGGGAGGCCCTGAGGAGGCTCTTCACGGCCCCTGGCCACGCGGGGGAGGACGAGACCAGCGCCATGCTTTACATAGACGGGGCCCACGTGGACATGAGCTCAGCTAGGCCTAACGTAACCGGCTGGTCGCCCTCAGGCGAGGAAAAGGCGGAGGGCCTCAAGGGGCTCAGGAACGCCCTCATCTACGTACAGGGGCTCTCGGTGGAGTCCCCAGCCATTGATGAAGCGCTCTACCCGGCCGCCGTCCTCGGCGACCCAACTAAGGCCTCAGCCGACAAGGGCAGGGAGTGGCTCGAGGAGGTGGTCAACGAGATAGCCAAGAGGGTGAGCGACCTGGCGGGACTGCTATCGAACCGATGACAGGTAAATTTCTGGTAACGCAGCGCGACCTAGGTTCCCAGGCCTACTGTGCGACAGGGTCTCCTAAAGGTTTACCCCTCAGATGGGGGCTCTGCGACGCTGGGCTCGACCCAGCCCATGACGTACTGGTGGGCCGGCGGCACCGCAGGTTATAACAGGACGCTGTTAGCGGGGAAAGCTCCTTGGCATGGACAGCTAACGCCAGGCCGCGGGTACATCAGGTCACTTCTCCGCGTACTTCGTTATTATGATATAGGAGCCGGACACCGCCAGGAAGGAGGCGGAGAGCGCAAGCATAGTAACGTAGTTAAAGCCCTCAAGCGACGTCGCCACCATCTCCCTAACGATCACTAACAGGGCTATCTCAACTATGCTCCTGGCCGGCATCCTGCCCTCCCTCACGCTCACAACTATGGTCCTCAGGAGGTCAGCCGCGAGCAGCATTATGATAACGAGGTCCACTATGCTCAGCACAGAGTCGTGCACAGCGTTTGCGCTGCCCGAGGTGACAGCTGAGAAGATCTCCAGGACCGTGGCGTATAGCGCGAGCACTATCACGACGACTATTACGGCCGCTATTATGGCCTCAACTACTGTGAGGCTGGCCTCAAAGGCTCCCTTAGGTAACCCCTTGGCCTGCCCCATTGGCCGGCCCTCAGGGGTCCTTGAGGATCTCCTGGACCTTCCTCCTGGCCTCGGCCAGGGCCATCTCGTCGCTCGGCTTCGTAGTGGCTGGGTCGAAGGGGTACTGGCTCATGACTAGCTTGACGCTGCCGTCCTCCATCTCCAGGAAGAGCTGGGGGAGCCAGGCCATGCCGAAGTCATCCTTGTCACCGTAGGATATGGCGTAAACGTAGTCCTCCTGCTTGACCTCGAGGTCCACGTTAAGCTCCTTGGCTATGGTCTGGGCCAGGCTGACCCAGTTCCTGTGAAGCGGGTGGAACTCCGCCGCGTCCAGCACGACCTTCTTTACCTTCCCCATTGAGGTTCACCCGAGGGCCTAGCGTTTAGAGGGTTTTAAAGTCATGCTATCTTTATATGAGCTTTTTAACTTTTAACTCGTAAGCTTAACCAGATAAAGGAGGGGGACGAAATATGGCGTCCGCCAAGGTAAGCGCGGAGGACAAGATAAAGTTCGCCATGACCATCCTCACCACGATAGTGAACGACGCCGCTGTGCCGAGGAACATAAGGAGGGCGGCCGCCACCGCCCTGACTTACCTCCGTGACACGCGCCTCTCGCCCGGCGTCAGGGCGGCTAACGCCATAGGGGCCCTTGACGAGGTAAGCCAGGACCCCAACATGCCTCTGCACGCGAGGACCAAGATATGGCAGGTCCTAAGCATGCTTGAGACCATTAAGGACTAACACCCCCTGCCCTGGAGCCCCCTCAGCTCCTCCTCGGCCTCCTCAAGGGCCTGCCTAGGGTCAACGCCAGGGCCCAGCCTCACCACTACGGCCCTCCCGCGCACAGGGGGCGGCCTGAAGCCCTCAAGCTCCGCCATAAGGACCGGCGCCCTTGGGGCCCAGAAGGGGGGAACCATCTCGGCTGAGAGGGGCGACGTGTAGCCCCTGACGAGCATTACCAGGAACGGCGAGAGCCTCAGCGTCAGGTCCGCCAGGGCCCCCTCAACGTCAACCCCCATGGGCGTGATGGGGTCGGCCAGGGCCCAGGTGCCTGGCAGGGGGAGCTGGGGCTCAAGGCTGAGGTCGTCCTTTACCACTGCCTCCCCCACGGCCTCAAGGTCGTCGCCCCTCCTGACGATGACTCTGAAGGGGGGCCTCAGGGACTGCAGGTGCTCAGGGGACCGCATCACCCTCAGCCTAGCCCCAAGCCTGAAGATATAGAGCATGGGCCAGTCCTCAACGACGGCCAGGCAGAGCGGGCTGCCGCCGCGCCTGACGAGCACCTCGTGGGGTCCCGCCGTCCCGACCTCGGCATAGCCGGAGGCCGCCAGGCGCCTCTTCAACACGGGCCTCAGCCCTTTGGTTGGCCAGCGATTTAAGGACATAAAGTGCTTCCGTAAAGCTGTGCCGCTTAGTGAAGCCCGGATAAATATTAATTCACCCCCATTTAGAACAGAAAGAGGTGTACGAAGCTGTGTCTCTTCCAGAGGAGGTCCCTGAAAGGCCTGGCTCCGAGCTGACTATCCACAGGATCTATGAGAGGGCCAGGGACCTGTTCTACGACCAGGTGATAGCCTATAGGACGAAGAAGGGCGTCTTCAGGTACACCTACTCCGAGTTCGCCGACAGGGTCGAGAGGCTGGCCGCCGCCCTCTCGACGCTGGGCCTCTCGGGCCTCGACAGGGTCGCCACGATGGAGTGGAACACGCACTGGCACCTCGAGCTCTACTACGCCGTCCCCATGATGGGCCACGTGCTCCACCCTCTCAACGTGAGGCTCTCGCCGCAGGAGCTCGTCTACATCATGAACCAGGCCCAGGACAAGGTCCTCGTGCTGAACTCCGACTTCATACCCCTGGCCGAGGCCATACTTCCGAAGGCGCCCTCAGTTAAGCAGGTGATAGTTACAGACACTGACTCTGTCCCCCAGAAGGTTGGAGGGGTCCCTGCGGTCCACTACGAGGACCTCCTGAAGGAGAGGGGAGGTCGCTACCAGTGGCCGGCAGTCAGCGAGAGGAGGCCTGCCTTCATGTTCTATACCAGCGGCACCACTGGGCTGCCGAAGGGGGTCTACCACAGCCACAGGCAGGTGGTCCTTCACGCCTTCTCCGTGCTCGCCATGGTGGGGGGCTTCGGGGCCGGGCCCAGGGGGCTTCAGATCACGAGCCGCGACGTGAGCATGATAGTAGTCCCCATGTACCACGTCTATGCCTGGGGCTTCCCGTTCTCGTCACTCATGTCAGGGCAGAAGACGGTCCTGCCCAACAGGTTCGACACGAAGGCCTACCTCGAGCTGATCAAGCAGGAGGGGGTCACCTACTTCGCCGGCGTGCCGACGATACTCTACATGCTCCTGACGGACCCGGAGAGCGAGAAGTACGACCTGAGGGGGGTGACCTTCGTCAACGGCGGTGCCTCAATACCCGAGGGCCTGGCTATCTTAGCTGAGAAGCGCGGCATGAGGGTCTTCGTCGGCTATGGGCTCACCGAGACGGCGCCTGTGCTGACCCTGGCCATCCCGCACTCGAGGCTACAGGACAGGATGTCCGACGAGGAGTTCTTCAAGGTGAAGCTGAGGACAGGCTACCCGATACCCTTCGTTGACCTCATGGTCGTGGACGAGAACGGCAAGCCCGTGCCCAAGGACGGGAAGACGGTCGGCGAGATAGTCGTCAGGGCGCCCTGGGTCATGTACGAGTACTTCCAGGACCCAGAGAAGACGAAGGCCGCGTGGCGCGGCGACTGGTTCCACACCGGGGACCTGGCAGTGTGGTTCCCGGACGGAAGCGTGCTAATAATGGACAGGGAGAAGGACGTCATAAAGAGCGGCGGCGAGTGGATAAGCTCCCTGAGGCTCGAGGACGCCATAAGCCAGCACCCGGGCGTCGCCATGGTGGCCGTGATAGGCGCCAAGCACCCCAAGTGGGGCGAGAGGCCCGTGGCCCTCGTCGTCCCCAGGCCTGGGTGGCAGGGCAAGCTGACAACTGACGAGATCAACAGGTTCCTGACGGAGAACTTCGTCAACAGGGGCGTCATACCTAGGTGGTGGCTGCCTGACAAGGTGATGGAGGTCCAGGGCATCCCCCTGACCAGCACGGGCAAGGCGGACAAGAAGGTGCTGAGGCAGCAGTTCTCGGGCGTCCTTGAGTCCAGCGGCTGAGGCCTAAAATTAAACCTAAAATTAAAAAGGATGGGATAAAGTTGGCTTTTTAAAGGATTCACTCCTCTATTTTAGACCCTGTTGGCCTTCTCTAGCAGGGCGCCCCGCTTGTCTGAGGAGGAAGCGGCGACAGAGGAGTGGTATAAGCTCAGCATGGATTTGCATCGCTTCTACGGGGGCAAGATAGAGGTCATCCCCAAGGTCCCCGTCAGGAGGCTCAAGGACTTCGCCATATGGTACACCCCTGGCGTGGCCGAGCCGAGCAGGGCGATAAGCAGGGACCCCGAGCTCTCGTTTGAGCTAACTTCAAGGTGGAACACTATAGCTATAGTGAGCGACGGCACAAGGGTCCTAGGCCTTGGCAGGGTGGGCCCTGAGGCCGCCTACCCAGTCATGGAGGGCAAGGCGCTGCTCTTCAAGTACCTTGGAGGGGTTGACGCGGTACCGCTGGTTCACAGGGCCTCAGACCCCAACAAGTTCATAGAGCTGCTGCAGCTGGTCGAGCCCTCGTTCGGCGGCGTAAACCTCGAGGACATAGAGAAGCCCAAGTGCTTCTACATACTTGACGAGGCCAGGAGGAGGCTGAGCATACCCGTCTGGCACGACGACCAGCAGGGCACGGCGACGGTCACGCTGGCCGGCCTCATGAACGCTCTGAAGGTAGTGGGCAAGAGGCTTAATGAAGTAAGGATAGTGATATTCGGGGCCGGCGCGAGCAACGTGGCCTTCTACAGGCTCCTCAAGGTCATGGGCGTGAACCTCCACAACGTGGTGGCCATAACGACGAAGGGGGTCCTCCACCCGGAGATGAAGGACATAGACAAGCTGATGGTCTCAGACCCCTACCAGTACCAGATAGCCATTGAAACGAACGGCGGCGACCTGCCCCCCAACTCACCCATAGAGAGGGCCTTCGAGGGGGCTGACGTCCTGGTTGCGGCCTCGGCCCCAGGGCCCGGCATCATAAAGCCCGAGTGGGTGTCAAGGATGAGCAAAGATGCTATAGTCTTCGCCCTCGCAAACCCTGTGCCAGAGATATGGCCCTGGGAGGCCAAGAAGGCTGGGGCGAGGGTAGTAGCTACAGGCAGGAGCGACTTCCCAAACCAGGTCAACAACAGCCTCGCGTTCCCGGCTATCTTCAGGGGAGTGCTTGACGTCAGGGCTAAGACAATAACCGACACTATGGCTGTCGCCGCGGCCATGGAGCTGGCGAAGTACGCTGAGGAGAACGGGGGAATTAATGAGAACAGGATACTTCCGACCATGGAGGAGTGGGAGGTCTACCCAAGGGTCGCCGCAGCCATAGCGGTCAGGGCAGTGGAGGAGGGGGTCGCGAGGAGGACGACAACGTATAAGGAGGAGCTCGAGAGGGCCAGGGAGATAATTGGCACCGTGAGGCAGAAGTTCCAGTCCATCTGGTCAAGTGGCCTCATACCTAAGCCCCCCGTTGACTACGAGGGATGAGCCCATGTACGCTGAGCCCGCCATTACCGTGAGGAGGGCGATGGACTCCGACCTGGCTGGGCTGGCTGAGCTCATGTACAGGTTCTACGCCTTCAACGAGGAGTTCGACCCCTCATGGGCCACTGTGCGCAACCTGAGGGAGGCGGTCAAGGAGCACGCGGCCGAGGCGCTGAGGGACCCGAGCTCAATAGTCCTGGTAGCGGCCAGCGGCAATAGCGTCATAGGCTACCTCCGGGCGGCGCTTGAGGAGAACAGGCTCCTGGCGAGCTCGAGGACGCTTGTGATAAAGGAGCTCTACGTGAAGCCTGAGCACAGGAGGGCAGGGGTCGCCACGCTCCTCGTGAACAAGGCCATAGATGAGGCCAGGAAGCTGAGGGCGGGCCTCGTGGCCGTGGAGTTCCCCTCGGCCAACAAGATAGCGGAGGACCTCTACCTCAAGATAGGATTTAGACCTTACCTTGTCAGGTACGTTAAGGAGGCGTGAGGCGCTTGTCCCTCGAGAGCATTGTAGTGCGGAGGATGAGCGAGGGGGACCTGGAGGCCGTAGCTGAGCTCATAGCCAGGCTCAAGAGCCTGAACGAGGAGCTGGACCCCAACTTCAAGGTTGTGGAGGACCTGGACAAGGTGGTCAGGGAGTACCTGGAGATGTCGTTAAAGAGCGACCGCGTGGTCGTCCTCGTGGCCGAGGACGAGGGGAACAGGCTGATAGCTGGCGTGGTCAGGTTCGAGCTGGTTGACAGGCTCTTCTACGAGCCGAGGCTTCAGGCGGTCATAACGGACCTCTACGTGAGGCCTCAGTACAGGAGGAAAAGGCTCGGGAGGCTGCTCGTTGAGAAGGCCCTGGACGAGGCCAGGAGGATGGGGGCCGGCATAGTGACTGTTGTATACCCCGCTGGGAACAGGATAGCTGACTCCTTCTACACCAAGATGGGCTTCGTAGAGCTTAACAAGGAGCTCTACAAGCCCTGCAAGGAGTGACCAGGGCTGGCCCAGGCTAGGCCAAGGCCTCCTCAACGCCATCGAAGCCGTGGGCAGGAGGAGGGCCTCACCTATCGCCCTTTTATCCCCTCAAGTTCATTGACAAGGTGAGGAGGCTTGGAGGGGGAGATCTCACCAAGCCTGCAGGAGTACCTCACGGCCATCTACAAGAGGGAGGGGGCCGTCAAGTGGGTCAGGACCACTGACGTGGCCTCCGACCTAAGGGTCTCGCCCGCCAGCGCCACGGAGGCCTTCAAGAGGCTGGCCGAGGAGGGCTACATCGAGTACCTGCCCTACAGGGGGGTCAGGCTGACTGACAAGGGCCTCGCCGCCGCTGAGGCCATAGCGGGCAAGGAGAGGGCGCTCAGGGAGGCCCTCAAGCTCATGGGGGTCCCCGAGGCAGAGGCCGAAAACATAGCCTGCCTCCTGGAGCACAGCGTCTCGGACCAGGCCGTGAGGGCGATAACGGTGTTCGTGAGGAGGTGCATGGGTGAGGGCGGTGGGCAAGGTTAGGTTCGGCATAAGCATACCTGAGGACCTCAGCAGGGAGCTTGACGAGCTTGCGGAGAAGACCAACGTGAGCAGGAGCGAGCTAGTTGAGCAGGCCATAAGGAACATGCTGAACGACTACATACACTACCTCGTGCCCCACGAGTGCGAGGGCGTCATGGTTGCGGTCTGCCCAAGCGATAGGGGCAGCGAGGCCGTGATCGAGGGCTTCAGCGACATAGCAACGACTTACGTTCACTCCCACAGGGGAGGCATGTGCGTTGAGGTTCTCTTCCTGGAAGGGCCGTCGAAGAGGATAAGCGAGCTGCACGGCAGGCTTACGTCGCTCGGCTGCGGAGTGAGGTTCCTCCCCGGCAGGGCCCTGGAGTCATATGCGAAGGCCAGGCTGGGAGGCAACAGGTCAAAGGGCTGAGCTCAGTACTTAGGGGCCTCGACGATGGACCAGGCCTTGTCCTTGTAGTGCTCGAGGGACCTCTGGTGGGCCTCGAGGAACTTGGCCAGCCTCTCGGAGCCGAACCTCTTGCACTCGCCGCACAGCAGCGTCCCTGACCTGCACCTGGCCTCAACGGAGGCCAGCTCCGAGTCGTCGGGCAGCAGGTAGTAGAGGTACTGGTCGAAGACCGGGCACTTGTCGGGCTCGCCGCCCAGCCTCCTCTGCTCCTCAGCCGTGTTGCGCCCTCCCGTCAGGGAGGCCCTGAACTTCCTCACGGCCTCCTCAACCGGGTCGGTCAGGAATACCGTGAACTCGGGCTTGCTGCTGCTCATCTTGCCCCCGTCGAGGCCCCTTATGAACTTCTGGTACGTCGCGGCGGGCGGCCTTATGTGCTCTATCTCCGCGTTAATCCTCTGGGCTATGTCCCTCGTGAGCCTTATGTGGGGGTCCTGGTCGGCCCCGACGGGCACAAGGCCCCACCTGTAGCCGCCGTACTCGGGCAGCATGGGGTGAAGTATGTCGGCGACCTGGGTGAGGGCGCTGACCACCTTGCCAGGCGTGAGCTCGCCGTATATGGCCTCCATCTCGTTGTAGCTCACCTTGGAGCTGAAGAGCTGTATGAGCTCGTGGTAGGGCCCCTTCCTTGCGGTCTGGAAGTAGAACTCTGTCTTGGAGGGGTCGAGGCCGAGGGCAAGGAAGTTGGCTATGTACTCCTCCACCCCTATCCTTATGGCCTCGCGCCTCGGAACCCTCCTGACGGCGTAGGCCTCTGCGTCAGCTATGCACAGGAAGACCTTGAAGCCGAGCCTCTGGTAATATGCGAGCTGGAGGCCCAGGGTCATGTGGCCCAGGTGGAACTTGCCGCTGGGCATGAAGCCGGTGACCACGGCGACCGGCTCCCCGGCCCTCCAGGCCTCTAGGACCTTGTCGAGGTCCCTGTGACCGAACACTATCCCCCTCCTCATGAATATGCTGGGCTCAACCCCCATCTCCTTGAGCCTTGGGAGGAGCTCATGGAGCGGCCTTATGCCGAAGAGCTCGTAGAGCCTGGAGTAGTCCTTGATCTCGGGCCTTCCCCAGGGGTCAAGCCTGACCTCTGAGCCTGCCAAATAGGCGGTCCCGCCTACCTGGCAAAGAGGCCTGCTTTAAGCTTTCGCCCAAGGTCGCTTAAAAGACTTGGAGTACAGCTGTTCTCCTGGGAGGGCCTTGATAGACGAGGCCGACGCCGACATACTGAGGCTGGTAGCTGACAAGGGGCCGCTGACGCTCTCCGAGCTCGCCAGGGAGCTGGGCTGGAGCAAGAGCATGATACACAGGAGGCTCAGGAGGCTCGCCTCCCTCGGCCTCGTGTCTCTGAGGGAGGTCGGGGGCGTCGTGATAGTCTCGACGGGGCAGCAGAGGGCCTCCTCGATCGCGTTCGTGGGGATACTTAGGGCGAGCGAGTACCCCTACGTGATACCGTTCCTCAGGAGGCTCAGGGACAGGTTCGGCCACGTTGAGGTGAGGGTATACGACGACGCCTTCAGGGAGGCCCTTGACCTGGCGGCCGGCAGGATCCAGCTTGCCTTCGCTCCAGCGGTGAGCCTACTGCTCATGAACAGGGTGACGAGGGGAGGCGTCTACATCATAGGCGGGGGGAGCAAAGGAGGGGCGGCCATAATTGAGGGGAGGCAGGGGGAGGGGCACGTGACCACTAGGATGTCATCAATGGAGCTCTGCGCCGAGGAGGCCCACCTCGAGCCCCCAAGGGTCTACGCCTCGAGCGGTGACGAGATACTTGGCTCCGTGCTTAAGGGGAGGGCCGCCAAGGGGGTAGTCTGGGAGCCCTACGCCTCCATGGCCAGGAGGGCCGGCCTGAGGGTAGAGCCCTGCGAGCTCGAGGCCTGCTGCCTCCTCGGCGCCAACGCCCAGGCCGAGGGGCTCTTTGACGTGATCAGGCGGGCCGCGGCGGACTCGATAGCTGAGGCCGACAGGGTCGACCTGCAGGCCTACGCGTCCCTCGTCAACATGCCCTATGAGCTCGTCAGGGACTCCGTGAGGAGCTACGAGTTCCTCGAGTCCCCTGACAGGGCGGTGCTGAGGAGGCTCATAGGCGGCGTCAGGAACGTCGTAATGCCGGACAGCGTCGTGAATGAGGCAGTCAGGGACTAGCCCAGGCCCTTCAGAAGCTCAAGGAGCTCGACCATGAACGGGGGCATGGCGGCTATGAAGGGGGCGACCCTTGGGCCCAGGAGCTCCCTCCTGACCTCGTTCCACAGGCCCCCGACCCCCTTAGCGTAGCCCCTCACGGACTCCGCCACAAGGTCGCGCGGGACGCCGAAGAACCTGGCGTAATAGTAGTAGACCGCCAGGTCCCAGGCGCCCTTGACTGGCGTGAACCTCCCGGCCTGCTCAGCGTCTATCAGGTACTCCTCGCCCCCTGAGATGACTATGTTGCCGGGGTTCGGGTCCCCCAGGGCGAACCCTCCCCTGTGGACCCTGGCCAGCACCTCGCCCCCGGCCTCCCAGGCCCCTGGGTCCCGTGAGTTCATGACAACCTCACCCTCCACGTACTCCCTGGCCATGGAGGCGTTGAGGGGGGAGACGCAGAGGCCCAGCACCCTCGGCGTCCTCACGACCCTCCTCAGAGCTATGAAGTGGGCGTACTCGTTCGACGCCCTGCCCGAGGGCGTCTGCCTGAAGGGGTAGGCGCCCAGCGAGAGGAGGCCTGCTATCAGCCACTTGGGCACGGCGTAGGCGTAGCCCTTTATCACGACCTTCTCGTCGCCGCCCTCGCATATGCGGGCCGAGAAGAGCAGGGACGACCTCCTGCACTCGCCGCTGTTCCCAAGCACCTCGCTCAGGTGCTCAACTAGCTCGCACCTGCCGCTTATGAGCCCCTCCTCGGGCATGATAACGGCAAGCGGGTCGAGGAGCAGGGGGCTGGGCCCGCAGGCCCTCGGCGAGAGCCAGAAGTAGAGGCCGGCTGACCCGACCCCGGTGAGGACAGTCTTGAAGAGGGAAGCGAAAACGGAGGAGAGGGAGACCCTGACCCTGCTTGGGCTTATGGTCACGTAGCCGTCCCTGGCGTCGCCCACCTCGGGCAGGTAGGCCTCATAGGACTGGCTCAGGGCTTCGAGGAGCTGGGGGGTGAGGCTGAAGTAGCAGGCGTGGGTCGCGGCGTGCCTTGACATCCTTGCCAGGGGGAAGTAGAGGGCCGGCACCCTGACGTGCCTTAGGGCCGGCCCCAGCCTCTGGCCCAGCTCCGCGGCCTCCTCTATGACGACCCTCCTCCTGTAGGACTCAACCAGCCCCCTGAGCTCCTCGTCGAACTCGAGGGCCGGGAGGAGGAGGGATGCCAGGGACTCGCCGACAACTCCTGCCTCAGCGTCAAGCCTGAGGAGGTCAAGCCCTACCTCGATCTCGCCCGGGGAGGGCTGCCTGGGAGGGGATGAGCCCTCGACGACCCTCAGCGTGTACCCTGGGCCCACTGCCTTAAGCTCCGCCAAGGCCCTTCCTCCTCCACCTGAAGGAGCCGTCCAGCGACCTGACCTCCACAACCCTGTGGAGGGGGATCACAGTCTCCCCGTCCCTGAGCGTCATTGCCCAGTGGCTCACAGCCTCCACCTCTGAGGCCCTGAGCTCGACGAGCCTCGAGGAGCCGTCGGGGGCCCTCTCGACGTACACTATGACGTATCTCTCGGGGCTGCCCCCGTTGACTGCCCTCCTCACTGCCTCCTCTGCCTCGCCCCTCCTCCTCAAGTCGCTCGCTAAGCATAAGAGGGGGCCGAGGTAATTTGCGTGAGAGCGTGAAGGGCCTTGAGGGGCGACGACCCCTTCTGCAGGATAGCCGGGGGCGAGGGGAAGGCCTACGTGGCCTACGAGGACGAGGAGTTCATGGTGATCCTTGACAAGGCCCCTGTCAGCTTCGGCCACGCCCTCGTGATAACTAGGGAGCACTACGAGGCCGTCCAGGACGTGCCGCCCCCGACCCTCGCCAGGGCCTGGCTGATAGCGAGCGCCGTGGCCAGGCACCTCAGGGTCAACAGGAGGGCGCCGGGCGTTAACGTGTTGACCAACAGCGGCTCCGCCGCGGGCCAGGTGGTCTTCCACTTCCACATCCACGTCATACCCAGGTGGGAGGAGGCCTTCAGGCGCGGCGTAAGGCACGACCTAACTGAGGACGAGGCCCGGAGGGCGCTCGAGCTCTACTCAGGCCTCGACAACGTCATCAAGGAGTACCTCTCAGGGGGCTCAGGTAGCGCTCAGCACTCAAGACCCTCCTCATCGCCTAGCTCGGCTACGCCGAGGTCCTCACCGCGCCAGGGATAAAGTCGGCCCGGGGAGTAATATGTTGGTGGGCCAGCTGACCTGCCTGGCAGAGCTCCACTCCCACAGCAGGGCCAGCGACGGCAAGCCTACGCCTGAGGAGATAGTGGTGACCGCCGCCAAGCTGGGCCTCAGAGCCATAGCCGTCTCTGACCACAACACCTTCAGGGGCTCCGCCCTGGCCCTCAGGGCGGCCAGGGACCTGGAGCTTGACATATACTTGATACCGGCCAACGAGGTAAGGACCTCAAGGGGTGACGTGCTGGTGCTCTGCCCCTCGCTGCCCGACGAGGACCCGCCGGGGGGCATAGACCCGCGCGAGCTGAGGAAGTGGTCTGACGAGAGGGGGTGCATAATGATAGCCGCCCACCCCTTCCACCCGGGCAGGAAGTCAGTCGGCCTCTACATGCTGAGGAACCACGAGGTCTTCGACGCTGTTGAGGTCTGGAACCCGAGGGGCATACCGCTTCTCAACTACCCGGCTGAGAGGTTCGCGAGGTCGAAGGGCATGCCCATGACGAGCGGGAGCGACGCCCACGTCCTCTCCGAGCTGGGCGAGGCGCCTACTGTAATCAACGCGGCCACGTGCCGCCCTGAGGACGTGATAGAGGCGATAAGGAGGGGCCGCTGCTCCCCGACCAGGGGCCTCATGAGGCTGAGCGCCCTGAGGGAGGCCATAGCCTGGAGCGTTGAGAGGAGGCTCAGGCCCTCAGGGCCATGGCTTGCCTCGCCCCTCGGCGACCTGAAGAGGGGGCTGTAGCTGGCTCAGTAGGCCTCCTTCCTCATGTACTTCCTCTCCAGGTAGTCCACGAGGTCCTCGGCGGAGTACTCGCGGCCGAAGGCCCTCCTCAGGAGCTCCTTGGGGGCGAAGGCGCTGCCCCACCTGTGGACCCTGTCCCTGAGGTAGTCCTTGATTGCGCTGAAGTTCCTGGCCTCCACGAGCTCGCTCAGCCTCAGGCCGTGGGAGTTCATGTCCTTCAGCATCATCGATGCCACTATGTTGCCAAGGGTGTAGGTCGGGAAGTAGCCAAGGGTGCCGTGGGCCCAGTGCACGTCCTGCAGCACGCCCTCCGCGTCGCTCTTGGGCCTGACCCCGAGGAGGGACTCCATCCTCTCGTTCCATATCTCAGGCAGCTCCTGCACCTTGACCTCCCTGTTCAGCATCTGGACCTCCAGCTCGTACCTCAGGAGTATGTGGAAGTTGTACGTCACCTCGTCGGCCTCAGTCCTTATCAGGCTGGGCCTTACGTGGGCGAAGTACCTGTAGAGGTCCTCGTCGCTGTAGGCCCTGGTGAAGCCGAGCTCCCCGTCCAGTATCGGCCTTATCACCTTCACGAAGGAGAGCGTCCTGCCCACAACGTTCTCCCAGAACCTGCTCTGTCCCTCGTGGACCCCAAGCGAGGCGCCCGTGCCGATCGGAGTCATGTCGAGCTCAGGGTCAACCTGGAGCTCGTAGGTCGCGTGGCCGAACTCGTGGACGACGCTGAAGAGGCTCCTCTTGAAGTCGAAGCCCTCGTACCTGGTCGTTATCCTTACGTCGTTAACCCCCATGTTTATGGTGAACGGGTGAGGGGAGACGTCCAGCCTCGCCCTGTCGGTCGGGTAGCCTAGGAGGGAGAGGACTGCCTCGTTGACCCTCCTCATGGCAGCCTCCTCGTACTTTGCCTCCTCAAGGGGGCTCGGCGAGGAGAAGTAGCCCTCTGAGGTGACCTTGTCAAGCACCCTCTTCATGGCAGGCTCCAGGACTGAGAAGATGCCCCTGACGTCCCTTGTCCTCAGCCCCTCCTCGTGCAGGTCTAGGAGCGCGTCGTAGGGGTTCTCCTCGTAGCCCAACTTCTCCGCCATCTGCCTGTTGAGGTCGACTATCTTCTCCAGGTAAGGCCTGAACATCTGGAAGTCGGACTTGGCCTTGGCCTCCCTCCAGGCTATGAAGGCCTCCTGGGACGTCTTGGTCAGCTCGTAGTTGAGGCTCGGGGGTATCTTCTTGAGGATCGTTATCTCACGGTTCAGGACCCTCACGACCCCCCTCTCGTACTCGTTCAGGCCCTCCTGTTTTGAGGCCCTCTCAACTAGGGAGACGAACTGGTCGCCTGTGATCAGCTCCTGGTAGAGGGTCCTGAGCTCAGCCATGGCCGTGGCCCTCTCCACTACGCCCTGGGAGGGCATGTAGGTCTCCTCGTCCCAGCCCATGAGGCCCATGGCGTGCCCAAGGGACCAGACCCTCCTGTACCTCTCGAGGAGCTCCTTAATCACGGGGTTCTCGAACTTGGCCACGGAGGCCACCTGCCGGGAGGAGGGCCCTGTTAAATAAAACCGCTCGCTTAGCGGGGATCAGGTTAACCGTTTTACGTGGCCAGGAGGGGGTCTGGCGGGGGAGGCGGTGTTCGAGGCCGAGTTCCCTCAGCTCAGGTCCATGACGTACCTTGACTGGGCAGCCGTTGGGGTGCCGCCCCTCAGGTCAATAGGGGCCGTAAGGGCTTACCTTGACATGCTCGAGAGGGACCCCGCCTCCGCCGCCTCGGGGGCCGCCCAGGCGGCGGCCAAGCAGGAGGCGAGGGCAGCCCTGGCGCCAATACTGGGCTGCAGCCCGGACAGGATTGTTTTCACGGGGACCAGCACGACCTCAGCCATACAGGTGGCGGTTGACGCGGTCTCCCCCTCCAAGGGGGACAACGTGGTCATAGCCGACATGGACTTCCCGCTGTTCTACGTTGAGGCCAAGAGGCTGAGCTCAAGGGGGGTCGAGGTCAGGGTCGCCCAGAACGCTGACGGGGACTACGAGATGGACCAGTTCTACGAGCTGATAGACAGGAGGACCAGGGCGGTCATGGTGAGCTCTGTGATCTGGGTCAACGGGCTGAGGCTTGACGTGGCTGAGCTGGCCAAGGTGGCCCACGAGGCCGGGGCCTACGTAATAGTTGACGCTATACAGCAGGCCGGGGCCCTGAGGGTTGAGGCCGACAGGCTTGGCCTGGACTCTCGGGCC